>Ga0164243_10001662_pt1 | contig 37592 bp, 34 predicted proteins | sample OricompcompostOP_FD_108781 | JGI IMG/M metagenome (GOLD analysis project Ga0164243, IMG submission 108781) | Organic Plus compost microbial communities from Emeryville, California, USA - Original compost - Organic plus compost (OP) | ecosystem: Engineered > Solid waste > Mixed feedstock >...
AGCGTTTGTCCGTGCGGCAGCCTGAGCACGAAACGCTGATGACGTGAGCCGGCATTGTCGTCCGCGAGCATTTTCTCGACGACGCCGTGGCCCTCGACCTGAACATTGCTGAGCCTGCGCTCGAAGGCGGTTTGCAGCGCATCCTTGGTGCCGCGCTCGGGCGCAGCCTGCGTCGGGGCATTGCTGCCTGAATTCGAGTCGAAACGCCGCTCCTGTTGCAGGACCTGGAATCCTGCAATCGCGAGCACGATCGCCAGCAGCACGTACTTGTTACGCAGCATCGGCGTCATTCCCGCGAATGATCTCGATCGAAGCTTGCGTGTGCATCGCATTCTCCGGTTCCAGGATTCGAGCCGGAGAAGGCTAGCACATTACTTTTTCGAGTCCTTGCGAGGCGGCTTTGAGCGGGCGGCGTCGATGTACTTCCTTTCGATGATCCGCAGCAGGGTGATGATCACGATCGAGAACAGCACGCCGAACACGGCAAGCGTGTAGAGGCCCGCACCGCACGCGACGCCGATCGCGCCCGCGAGCCACATGTTCGCGCCGGTCGTGAGCCCGTGCACGGTGCCGCGGCCGCGAATGATCGCGCCCGCCGCCAGGAAGGCGACGCCGGACGTCACGGCCTCGATGATGCGGATGGGATCTGCGCGCGTTGAGCTTTCTTTCGTCAGCTCGAAGTACAGCTCGAAGGTGATCAAGGTGAACAATGCCGCCGCGAGCGAGACGAGCGTGTGCGTGCGCAGCCCGGCCGGCTTGTTCCTGCGCTGGCGGTCGAAACCGACGAGCGCCCCGAACGTGGCGGCAATCGCGAGACGCACGAACAGCTCGAGCGGCCTGAGCCCCGTCGTCTCGCCCGCAAGCCATGCCGCAAAGTCCATCGTTGCTCCCGGTTCGTCGGTCCTGCAACGCAGCGAATCGGTCAGGGTTCCCTGCGATGGGTGCGGCGCTCACAGCGTCCGTGCTTGTACGAATGCCCGGCGATTTTCTTGACCCAGTTCGCCGTTCGTTGCCGCGCATCGTGCTGAAGTCGGCGGGCAAGCAACCGCGAGATGGAGTCCACATGGCGCGCAGACGCGAATCGCTGATCGAGAGGCTCCTCGTGCTGCCGTCGTGGATTCGATCCCTCCTCGTTGCGAGGAGCTTTGACCAGCAAAGCGATCTGGAGAACGTCCGCTCGCTGACGTGGCGGCAGTTCGAATCCGTGGTCGGGGAGGGCTTTCGGCGCCGCGGTTACCGGGTCATCGAGAATGCGCGCGACGGCGCGGACGGTCGTATCGACCTCACGTTATACAAGAACGGCGCGTGCTTTCTGGTCCAATGCAAGCAATGGAAGCGCTCGACGGTCGGCGTGAAGCCCGTTCGAGAATTGCTGGGTGTGGTCAGCGCGCGCGATGCCGCAGGCGGATTCTTCGTCACATCCGGCAGCTACACGGACGAAGCGCGGGCGTTTGCAAAAAACACGAGCATCGAACTGCTCGACGGCCCGGCGCTCGCAGAGCTCGTTCTCGATGCGCGCCGGCCGGAGCCGTTCCTCGACCCGACTGAGGGGCGCCGCCGAACGTCAGCGGATCCGATCGCCGAGCCGACCTGTCCCAAATGCCACGGAGCAATGGTGCGCCGGACCGCTGCGCGGGGTGCGAACGCCGGGCGCGAATTCTGGGGCTGCCTGCAATTTCCGCTCTGTCGCGGCACCGTTGATATCCTGTCACTCGATTGACGTTCCGAGCTTGTCTTCTTCGCACCGACGCGATCGCCAGACGCCGCGGCACTTGACGATTTCAAACTCTCGGGCGAGCGGAACGCTGTAGGATCTGGCCTCACCGGATGCGTTCACAACCAAACAAGGGGGACCCGATGTGCGACGAACATTCCTTGGATGACATGGCGGAATTCCAGCAGCGCTCGATGGAGCTGACGCGGCGCCGGTTCGGCGCGTTATCGCTCGGCGTCGGCGCGGCGCTGATGCTGCCCAAGGTCGTGGGGGCGGTGGACGTGAAGGAGTCCGACGTCGAGATCAAGACGCCCGATGGCACCGCCGATGCCTACTTCGTGCATCCATCGAGCGGCGCGCACCCCGGCGTGCTGATCTGGCCGGATGCGCTCGGGCTGCGGCCGGCGTTCAGGCAGATGGGCCGGCGGCTTGCTGAATCGGGCTACTCGGTGCTGGTGCCGAATCCGTTCTATCGTCAACAGAAGGCGCCGATCGCACCGCCGGGCGCAAGCTTCTCCGATCCCGAAACCCGCAAGACGATCATGGCGATGATGGGCGCGCTGAACCCGACGACCCACGTCACCGATGCCAAGGCCTTCGTCGGCTTTCTCGATGCGCAGTCAGCCGTCGACAAGCAGCGCAAGCTCGCAACGACGGGTTACTGCATGGGCGGCCCGATGACGATGCGCACCGCGGCGACGTTCCCCAATCGCGTCGGCGCCGCCGCGTCGTTCCACGGCGGCGGCCTCGTGACGGACAAGCCCGACAGCCCGCATCTGCTCGTGCCGAAGATGAAAGTCAGCTATCTGATCGCGATCGCCGCCAACGACGACGAGCGCGAGCCGAAATCGAAGGACGTGCTGCGCGAAGCGTTCGCGGCGGCGAAATTGCCGGCCGAGATCGAGGTGTATCAGGGCACGATGCATGGCTGGTGCCCCCCGGATGCCGCCGTGTACAACGAGGCGCAGGCCGAGAAGGCCTGGACCCGCATGCTCGCGATCTTCAAGACCGCGCTGGCCTGAGCAGCGCCTCTCGAACGTAACGCGCGCTCAATCCCGCCATGGTAGAGAAGGGCCCTTCCGATACGCTCGGTGGGGCCCTTCGCATTTCGTGCGGATTGCAGCCGCGTCCGGATTGATCAGTCACGAAGCATCACATGAGCTCCATAGACAAGGCGCGCTGGCTGCAATTGAGCCCGCTTCTGGACGAGTTACTCGATGCGGACGCCGCGGCGCGCGCCGAGCGCCTGCGTGAGATTGCAGCCGAGGACTCGCTGCTGGCTGCGGAGTTGACGGAGCTTTTGGCGGATCACGCCTCCATCGAGCGCGAGCGCTTCCTCGAGCAGCACGTCGCGCAGCCCTTGTTGAGCGCAGGCCTCGCCGGGCAGGTGATCGATCGCTATACGCTCGATCGGCAGATCGGCGAAGGCGGCATGGGCTCCGTCTGGCTCGCGCATCGCAGCGACGGGCGCTTCGAAGGCCACGTCGCGATCAAGTTCCTGAGCCTGCCATCGATGGGCGCCGCCGGCGTGCACCGCTTCGAGCGCGAAGGCCACGTGCTCGCGCGCCTGACGCATCCCAATATCGCGCGGCTCGTCGATGCCGGCGTCACCGCGGCGGGCCAGCCCTATCTGGTGCTCGAATACGTGGAGGGCGAGCCGATCGACCGCTGGTGTGCGCAGCGCGGGCTCGATCTGAAGCATCGCATCGAGCTGTTCCTGCAGGTGCTCGCAGCCGTCTCGCATGCGCACGGCAAGCTCATCCTGCATCGGGATTTGAAGCCGTCGAACATTCTCGTGACGCCAGAAGGCCAGGTGAAGCTGCTCGACTTCGGCATTGCGAAGCTGCTGGAGGAGGCCGGCTCGCCCGCGCAAGCGACCGAGATGACGCAGCTCGCCGGCCGCGCGTTCACGCTCGACTATGCCGCGCCGGAGCAGATCCAGGGCGGCGACATGACGACGGCGACGGATGTCTATTCCCTCGGCGTACTTCTGTATGTCGTGCTGACGGACCAGCATCCCACGGCCGGCGATTCGATCACGCCCGCGGACCGCATGCGCGCGGTGCTCGATACCGAGCCGAAGCGGCCGAGCGCGGCCGTCGCGAACACGAGCGAACGGACATCTTGGATCGGTGCAGCCGAGCGTGCGCGCGCCTTGCGCGGCGATCTCGACAACATCGTCACGAAGGCATTGAAGAAGGCGCCCATCGAGCGTTACGCGACGGTCGATGCATTCGCCCAGGACTTGCGGCGCTATCTGCATGACGAGCCAGTGAGCGCGCGTGCCGATTCGCTCGCGTACCGCACGCGAAAGTTCGTCGTGCGCAATGCGCTGCCGGTGGCGGCCGCCGCGATCGTTTTCGTCGCCGTCGTTCTCGCTGCAGCCGTATCGCTGTGGCAGGCGCGGGAAGCGACGCGACAGCGCGACCGCGCGCTCGCATTGTCCGCGCGCAATGCCGCCGTCGTCGATTTCGTGAGCAGCATGTTGACGGAGGTCGCGCCCGATGACCGGGCCGTGCGAGTCAGCGAGCTGCTCGATCGCAGCCAGCAGTTGCTGCTGACCGCTGAGAGCGATCCGGAGCATCAAGCCGCAATCCTCGATCTGCTCGCCGAGTACTACTTGTCCAGCGGCAATCCGGCCCGCGCGCAGCCGCTGCTCGATCGGGCGATCGAGCTGACGGCGGCAAGCAGTGACGCCGCATTGAAGGCGACGCTGATCTGTAATCGCGCCCATGTGCTGCAGCTCTCGAATCAGCCGGAGCCGGCGTCGCAGGAGCTGGAGCGGGGGATCGCGTTGAGCCGCGTGGATGCATTGGCGGCAGCGCGCTGCCTGCAGAAGCGCGCGTTTCTGGCGCAGAGCTCGAACGATCCGCCGGCCGCGCTGCGCTACGCGCTCGAGGCTCAAGCCCAGCTGCGGAATGCCACCGTTCGCCGACCGGACCTGGAAGCTTCGCTCCTGACGGATCTCGCCTATGCCCACTACCTGAGCGGGCACACGGCGGATGCTGATCGCTACTACGCGGAGGCGCTCGATCGCTACGTGAAGCTCGGGCGCGGCAGCACGCCCGCGACGTTCACTCTCCGCAACAACTGGGGCATCGCGAGCTATGCGGCGGGAGACAATCGCCGTGCGCTCGAGAACTACGACGATGCGCTGCGCATCGCGAAGCAGCGCAATCCGGAGGCCGATCCTCCCGTCTATCTGCTCGCGAATCGTGCGCTCGCGCTGGCATCACTCGCGCGCTACGAGGAAGCGCTCGATGCCTTCGATGTGGCGCTCGCGGCGTCGGAGCGCGCGAACAATGTGGCTTCGGTGTTGCACACGCTCGTCAATCGCGCGGGAACGCATTTGCTGATGGGCAACGTCGAGCGCGCCGCGCGCGAGCTGGCGCAGATCGAAGAACGCTACGGCACCGTGCTCCCGCCGGACAGCGTTCCGGCGATCACGATTCTCTATCTGCAGGGACGCATCGCGCTCGCGCGGCTGCAATGGGACCGAGCAGTGGCGGAGCTGACGCGGACGATTGCATTCTTCGAGGAGCGCGGAATGGCGGTCGCACCGGTCACACGCGCTTTGAACGCGCGCGCCGAGGCGTACCTGCGACAAGGCAACTTGCAGGCTGCCCGCGCCGACGCGCAGCGCGCACTCGAAATTTCACGCAAGCTGCAGGATGCCAAGCCGTACTCGAGTCTGACCGGCTATGCGCTGCTGCAGCTTGCCGAGGTCGAGAGCGTCGCGCAGGGACAAGACGCTGCGCGCAAGACGGCGGGCGAGGCGCTCCGACATCTGAGCGAAACCTTGGGCGCGGGCCATCACGATGCCTTGCGCGCGAAGGCACTGGCTGGCGAATGAGGATCGTGCCCGCTAGTCGAGGTTGACCGTGCGCAGCGTCCGATGCAGAAACATCCGCGCCTTTTCCCAATCGCGTTGAATCGTGCGCTCCGAAACCCCGCGCAGCGCCGCGATCTCACCGAACGAATAGCCGCAAAAGAACTTGAGATCGACGACCTGGGCCAGCTCCGGATCGACGGCCGACAACGCATCGACTGCCTCGCCGATGCGCTCGAGCTCATTGTGATCGACGCTGCCCTCGGGCAGCTCGGTCGGCAGGCTCGTGATTTCGAACTGGCCGCCGCGCTTCTGCGCCTGCCGTGAGCGCGCGTAGTCGATCACGAGCCCGCGCATTGCTCGGGAGGCATAGGCCAGCAGGCGAGGGCGGTCGATCGCATTGAGCCCTTCGCGGTCGGCGATGTTCAGATAGGCCTCGTGCAGCAACGTCGTCGCGCCGAGCGTGAGCGACTGGCCGCGCTTGCGCAGCTCGCGCTGCGCGATCCTTCGCAGCTCCTCATAGAGCGTTGCAAACAATTCCTCGCGGGCCTTCGCATCGCCAGCCTGGGCGGAGCGCAACAACGGCTCGATCGTCTGCGGATCCAAAGCGAGCTCCCGAGTTCGTGGAGGCGCTGATGTAAGTGAAGCCGGCGCGCGACGCAAGCGGCCTGTCGTACTACTCCTTCAATGGCTCCTCGCATGGCTCCTCGAGCGGCGCGGGCGCTGTCGTGTTTGCCGGCCCGTTTTCCGACTTACTCGGGCAACAGGAAAACATTCGTTTTCCGGCGCCGACAGCGGCGCGGCAATGGTCACGAAGGAGAAATGCAGTGTTGTTTGCGAATCAGATGTGCGGTTCCTCGGTCGGCGGCGCGATTGCCCGCGCGTGTCGAGGCGTGGTGACGGTCGGCGTTGCGTCCATGCTGCTCGCGGCATGCGGCGGTGGCGGCGGCGGTTCGGATGCGTCGGGCGGGGTCGGCATCCCGAGCGGCGGCGGTGGAGGAGATGGCGGTGGCAGCAACGGCGGCGGCAATGGTGGCGGCAGCGGCGGTACGACGCCAACCAGCAACGCGAAGCCGGTCGTTTACCTCGCCGATCAGGACACCTATCAGATCGATGAGCTCTACATGACGATCCCGGGCTCGCCGGGAAGCACCGTGAAGCTCAATGCGCCGCTCGTGCAAGGCGGCTGGGTCGACGATTTCCGCATCATGCCCTCGGGCGCTGCGGTCGTTTATACGGCGGATCAGAACGTTCTCGGGCGCTATGAGCTGTTCATGACGAACATGGCGAATCCCGGCGTGTCGACGCGTTTGAGCGCCGCGCTGTCCCCGAATCGCGATGTCATCGACTTCGTTCTGAGCGCGGACGGCTCCAAAGTCGCCTATCGCGCGGACACGAATGCGGACGACGTGTACGAGCTGTATCTCGTCGAAGCCGCGCATCCCGGCACGGTCGTCAAGCTGAACGGCGCGCTCGCGGGCGGCGGCTACGTTCGCGATGGCTACGCATTCAGCCCGGACGGCGCAAAAGTGCTGTACCGCGCCGATGCGACGACCGCAGGCGTTCTCGAGCTCTACGTCGTCGACGTCGCGGCGCCTGGACAGCCACAGAAGGTGAATCCGGCGCTCGTCGCTGGCGGCAACGTCTATGGCGAATTCAAATGGACGCCGGACGGAACGCGGATCGTGTATGTCGCCGATCAACAGACGGACGACAAGCTCGAGCTGTTCGCGGTCGCGACGGCGACGCCCGGCACCGCGACGAAACTGAACGGCGCGATGATCCCGGAAGGCGACATCTGCAACTTCGAGATCGCCCCGAACTCGCAGCGCGTCGCGTATTGCGCGGATCAGCAGACCGACGGCGTCATCGAGCTGTACACGGTTGCGTTCGATGCGCCGGCGCAGTCGACGAAGCTGAATCCGCCGCTGGTCGCGGGCGGGCGCGTGAACAGCGCGTACACGTTCAGCTCCGACAGCAGCTTCCTGATCTACACGGCCGAGCAGGATACGGCCGGCGTGGACGAGCTCTATCGCGTGAACATCGCGACGCCGGGTGCCTCGACGAAGCTCAACCCGCCGCTGGCCGCTGGCGGTGACGTGGGGATGTTCACGCTGCGCGCCGACGACAGCCGCGTCGGCTACATGGCGACGCAGGACAATCCGTCGGTCTGGGAGATCTTCGAGGTCGATCTCGCATCGCCGGGAACGGCGACGAAGCTCAGCGCACCCATGAATGCCGAGGGCGCATTCTGGTTCGAATACACCGAAGGCGAGAGCCGCATGGTGTATCTCGCCGATCAGGAGAGCGACACGGCGGAGCTGTACGAGGTCGCCATCGCGACGCCGCGCGTCGCGACGAAGCTGAACGGCGCGCTCGTGAGCGGCGGTGAGGTGTGGGAGTACGAAGTCATTCCCTGAGAAGTGAGACTTCGACTCGGTCGCGGCGGCGGGAACGCCGCCGCCTCAAGAGTGCACGAGCTGGATGCCGCGGCATCCAGCTCGTTTGCGTCAGCCGACGACCTTCGAGACGACCTGCGATTGCTCGCTCTCGGCGCCGCTGGCGGCGACCGCGCGGACCGCGAAGTAGTAGGTGCCCGGCGCGAGGTTGTCGAGCACGTAGCGATCGACGCTCGCGTTGTCGACCGTGACGGTTTGGGACAGCGCCTCGGCCGAGGTGCCGTACGAAATCACGAAGCCGGAAAGATCGGTGAGCGCGGAGCCATCGACGTTCTCGGTCGGTGCGGTCCAGGAAAGCGTGACGCTTCCCGAGCCGGCGGGCGATGCGTTCTCGCTGACCGTGATCGTGAACGCCTGCAGCTGCGCGGTGGCCTTGCCGTCGCTCGCGCTGATGACGATGTCCTTGTACGTGCCGGTTTGCGCCATCGTGGGCGTGCCGGTGAGCTCGCCCGTGACCGTATTGAACGTCGCCCACGCGGGCTTGTTCTGGATCGCGAAGCTCAGGGTATCGCCGTCCGGATCGCTCGCCGTCGGCTTGAAGCTATAGGCCGTGTTCGGCTTGACCGAAGTCACGGCACTGCCCGAAATCGTCGGCGCGCCCGGTGCGCTCGGCGCCGTTGCCGATGATGACGAAGGTGTCGAACCGCCGCTGTCGCCGCCGCCACCGCCGCCGTTACAGCCGGCCAGTGCGCTCAAGCTCAAAATCAATGCGCCAAGGTAGAGTGCGGACCTCGATCCGCGATTAACAGCCGCCATGTTGCGCCTCCCCTTACTGTCCCCGCTGTGGGACAGGTGTTGCTGTGGAACACGAGCAACGGACGCAACGTCATCTGTCGTCAGGGCACCGCGAACGAGTCCCGCGTGCGCAGGACTTCACTCGCGCCAGCAGGCTCGTGAGGCCCGCACCTGGCGTGCAGAAAGACGGCAACGAACAAAACGCACAATGGAAGTTGGCTATTCCGTTCGGCAACCCCGCTATCTTCGCTCTCTCTAAAAGCAAGACCGGAGGCTTTGCGTCCCCGCCTCTCGGCGGGTTTGCCCTTTCGCTGTCGAAAGCAGGGCCAGAACGGCGCTGCAATCCAACGGCGCGCAGTAAACAACGTGAGGCAGTGTCAGACAATCGACAGATTGCGGACGTCTTTTGCGGGCGACACGCGGACGAGCGCGCACTTTGAGTTCATCGCGCAACGCTCAATCAGTCATTGCCTGAATCGAGCGCGGTCGTCTGCGTAACTTCGTGCCAAGAGGGATCCCAGCTCGCGAGCTCGAAGCGATTCGTCGAAGGAAAGCCCGGCGGGCGCACGCGATCGAAGCGCGGATCGAATTCGATTTTCGTGCCGTAGCGCGGCTCGCTCGCCGAGAGCGTGCCGGCAGTGAGGCTGCCGTAGATCCAGAGCTTCGCCGTGCGCTGGTAGTCGATGTCCGTGACGATGAATTGGCGGCGCGCGAAGATCGCCGCGTCGATGCGCAGGTCGCCGCGCCCCGTCACGTAGGGGCGCGCGATCTCGACATTGCCGTCCGAGACGAGGCCGAGATAGTCGTCGGAATCGCCGTCACGGGCGTCGTCGGCATAGACGAGATTGCCTTCGATGACGATCCGGGCCGGCGAATACACGAGTACGCGCCCGTCGATCACGCCGCGCACGTAGATCGTCGTGTGCGGGTCGGCGAGCAGGTAGAGCGGACGGTCGGGGTCGAATTCCGCGTGCGTCGGGGCATCGGAGCGGCGCGCTTGCCAGGTGTATCTGCCGTTGCTCGCCAGGGTAATGTGCACGTCGTCATCGAAGCGCTGCACGTGCGCGTCCTCTTCCGGAGGCTCGAGCGCGAAGGGCGGCGCCTGTTTCGGGAAGTCGATCCGGCCGACGGAGGTTTCGAGGCCGCCCTGAAACATCTCGGCCTGGCGGCGCCGCGAGCCGGCCGCGAAGCGCAGGTTCCGCGCAGCCGTCGTCACCTTGCCGGTGAACTTGGGCGTGACGCTGCCGCTCGCACCGACGAACACGGCCGAGTTGCTGTGGAAGCGCCCGACGATTTCATCGTCGTGCAGCTGAACGTTCTGGTCCCAGCGGTCGACGACCTGCGTGAACTGCGAGAACGCAAGGCGAGAGAACAGCAGATGCGTCTGCATGCTCGAGCCTTGATCCGTCGTCGTGACCTGCGCCGCGATCTGCTCGAGATCCATGCTGTCGGCGGTGACTTCGCGTTTCAGGACGGCCCGGTATTCACGGCCGTCTTCCTGCCAGGCGACCTCGGTGCGATCGGTGTTCACGAGCGCCTGCGCCGCCTGCGCGATGCGGTCGATGAGCGTTGCCTGTTGCGAAGGCGCGATCTCCACTTTGCGCGTGCGAGGGAGGTCGATCGTCGGCGGCACGGGCGGCGCCGGCGTCGTGCTCGCGTCTTCGACGAAGGACACGCTCGGTTCGTCGATCTCGGTGACGAGCGTCGGGGTCGGCAGGGTGGCCGTTGCAAGCGGCCGCAGCTGTTCGCCGATCGCGGCATCGATCTCGGGCTCGATCGCAAGCGTCGGCAGCTCCGGGCTCGGCGGGGCCGATTCGGATTCGGCGGCGAGCGGTGGAATTTCTTCGAGCGGCGTGTGTTCCGAGATTTGGCGCGGTGCACGCGGGGAGAAGTCTTCGACGAACAGGACCGGCAACGCCGAGGGATCGCCGCCGCGCACGTTCAGCGCGAGCATCCAGATGAGGAGTGCCAGATGGAGGAGGGCGGAGCAGGCGCCGGCGAGAACCCGGCGTGAGGGTGCGCGCTCGAACGCGGTTGCGATCACCGCCTTGAGCTGCTGTCGAGCTTCGACGAATGCCACCGTCCGCACCACTCAACCCCTGCAAAGTCGAGTACCGCCGCGGACGTATCGTGCGCCCGTTCCCGAGCGCCGGCAATCGCGCCCGCGGACCGTCAAGCTTCCTTACAACGCAAGGTGCCTATGAAAGGCTTGTTCGGACACAAAATCACGAGGCGACGCTCGTAACTGCAGGACCCGGTCCAGCGATTTCCAAGGCCTTGGATGCGACCCTTTGCGTTGCAGCGGGAAATTGCGCCGCTCGCGGCGCACACCAGAGCACCCTGGTTCCATCGAAAACCTTCAGAATCGGGCTATGCCAGACAGAACTGCGACCTGCGCCTGCGGACAGCTGTCGATACGGTGCGAGGGAGATCCGTCGCTGGTGTCGCTCTGTCACTGCCTCGAGTGCCAAAGAAGAACGGGGAGCGCATTTGGAATCGCCGCATTCTTTCCGCGAGAGAAGGCGGCGCTCGAAGGGACTGCACGCACTTATCAGCGTTCGTCCGAGAGCGGATTCGACGTCGTCTTTCACTTTTGCGGAACGTGCGGCACGACCCTCTTCTGGGAGCCTAAGCGCAAACCGGAATCCATCGCGGTTGCGGTCGGCTGCTTCGCAGATCCGCATTTCCCCGCGCCCTCCAAGTCGGCTTACGATGTGCACAAACACGCGTGGCTTTGTAGCCAATGAGTCGAATGGTCGTGCTACGTGCAACTCAAAAGGTACTGCGACAGCTCCCCCGCATTGAGCAAGTCGCGCATGCCTCGGCTAGGGTGCTCGGGCCCACGCCGGGAGAATCATTGTGACGAAGCACCGCATCTTCACGATCGCTTTCGCCAAGGTGTATCCGCTGTACGTTCAAAAGGCGCTGCGGAAGAACCGCACGCAAGCCGAGGTCGACCAGATCATTTGCTGGCTGACCGGCTATGACCGGGCAGGATTGCGCCAGCAGATCGAACGCGGAACCGATCTGGGAACCTTCTTTGCGCAGGCTCCGGCGCTGCATCCGGACAGCGAGCTGATCAAAGGGGTCGTGTGCGGCGTGCGTGTGGAGGAGATCGACGATCCGCTGATGCAAAAGATCCGCTATCTCGACAAACTGATCGACGAGCTCGCGAAAGGAAAATCGATGGAGAAGATTCTGCGGCAGTGACCGAGCGCCTCGTCGACCCGCCGACGGCCTCAACCGATGTTCTTGCTCACCGTTCCCGACAGCGCGCTCTCCGCGCCCGCCTGCGTGTACGCCTTGATGCTGAAGTAGTACTTGCCGGCCGGCAGGTCCTGGAACACATACGTGTCGATGCTCGGATTCTCGATGCGCAGACTCTGATCGAGCGCCGTGCTGGTCTGTCCGTAGACGATGATGTAGCCCGCGAGATCCGTGAGCGCGCTGCCGTCCGTGTTCTCGGTCGGTGCCGTCCAAGACAGCGTTGCGGCGCCTGTGACGGTCGGGCTCGAGGTATTAGCGACGGTGATCGAGAACCGCGGCAGCGCAGCCGAGCTCTTGCCGTCGGTCGCGGTGATCGTGATGTTCGGATACACACCCGCCTGTGCGAGCGTCGGTGTTCCGGAGAGCTGTCCGCTCACCGTGTTGAACGTCGCCCAGCTGGGCTTGTTCGCGATCTGAAACGTCAGCTGATCGCCATCCGCATCGTTCGCCGTCGGAGCGAATGAGTAAGCAGCGTTCACCGCCGCAGTCGTCGGCGCGCTGCCGCTGATCGTCGGGGCGTGATTGCCGTTCGTGTCTTGCGTCGATCCGGGGCCCGGAGCGCTCGTCGCCTCTGCCGAATCAGCACTCGCGTTACTGCCGCCGCCTTTGCAGCCGGAAAGCGCGCCCAATGCAATGAAAAGAGTCAGTGTGGCGATCGACTGTGATCGGCGGCCGTGCGTCATTCGCGTCATCCTCGTGGCCGCTCACGCATTCGCGCGGCGGGAATCTCTGGTCACGAGCAAATGACGCGAAGCCTCGTGCGACATCGATGCGGCGCGCGCAATCGGTGCGTTCGAGACTGCGACGAACGCCGCCTTGCAAGGCTAGCGTTCGGCAACCCCGCTATCTTCGGCCAGGCCGAAGACCGGAGGCTTTGCGTCCCCGCCTCGCGGCGGGTTTGCCCTTCGTATCGATGCATGTTGCGGAGCGCCGCAACGACTCGACGGGTGCAGTTGACACTGCGAGGGTGCCGTCGAACAACCGCGCCCGAGTGCCGTTTTTGTGACGCGCACGACAAAGCCCGCAAGCACCGAATCGGCCGTAAACGGCGCTTGCGTGGATGTCTTAGGTTCGCCTGCGCGCTCGTCTGAGCGTTTGGCGGCGGCCGAGCGTGGAACCTTGGGCGCCGCCGCGCTTTGGTAAGACGTGGATCAAGGAGATCGCCATGCTCGAAATGAAGTCTTATCCGAAACCGCCGTTTCCCCCGCAATCGCAACACGTGCCAGGCTCGAGCGAGGACATGCAGCCGAAGCCCGATTACGGCGAGGACTCGTATGTCGGCTCGAACCGGCTCGAGGGAAAAGTTGCGCTGATCACCGGCGCGGATTCCGGGATCGGGCGCGCCGTTGCGCTCGCCTTCGCGCGCGAGGGCGCCGATGTCGTCGTGAGCTATCTCGACGAGCACGAGGATGCGCGCGAGACGCAGCGCCTGGTCGAAAGCGCGGGGCGCCGCTGCGTGCTCGTGCCCGGCGATATCTCACGCGCGGACCATTGCCGCGCGCTCGTACAGAAGGCCGTGCAGGAATTCAAGCGCATCGACGTGCTCGTGAACAACGCCGCGCATCAGATGACGTTCGAATCGATCGAGGATATTTCGGACGACGAGTGGGACAAGACGTTCGCGACGAACATCTCGGCGATGTTCTACATCACGAAGGCCGCGGTCGCGCACATGAAGCCGGGCAGCAGCATCATCAACACGGCGTCCATCAATGCCGACACGCCGAATCCGCAGCTCCTTGCGTACGCGACGACGAAGGGTGCGATCCAGAATTTCACGGGCGGCCTCGCACAGCTGCTCGCGGAGAAGGGCATACGCGCGAACTCCGTCGCGCCCGGACCGGTGTGGACACCCTTGATCCCGGCGACGATGCCGAGCGAAAAAGTGCAGCATTTCGGTGAGCAAGTACCGATGCACCGTCCGGCCCAGCCGTGCGAGCTGGCGCCCGTATACGTGATGCTCGCGAGCAATGAATCGAGCTACGTCTCGGGCGCGACGGTCGCGGTGACCGGCGGAAAACCTTTGATCTAGCGATGTGCCTCCCCCGAAGGGAGAGGCCGCTCCTGCGCATTCTGCGCACCCTGTACGGCAGGTCGGGGTGAGTGGACCGCGCACGACGTGCGCGATCCACGCCTTCCCATTTACCCCGCGATCTCCCGCACGCCCGCCTTGCGCGGCGAGCGTAGCCGCGGAACGAGCATGCCGACCTCGGACCGATAGCGCAGATAACGCTGCCCGAAGTGGGCGATGAGATCGCGCTCCTCGAACCAGATGCCGAGCAGGATGTAGCCGGTCGTCGCGATCGCGAACAGCAAATGCCCGGCCGTCATCGTCGGTGCGGACCAGAACGCGAGCAGGAAGCCGGCATAGATCGGATGCCGGATGTAGCGATAGAACCCAGGCGTGCGAAACGTCGGTTCACCCGGCGCGCGCTTCATGAGATTCATGAAGACCTGTTTCAGCCCGAACAGCTCGAAATGGCTGATCAGGAACGTGCTGATGAGGACCACGGCCCAGCCGCACCAGAACAGGGCTTGGAGCGCCACGACCGCGGCCGGGTGATCCACCGACCAGACGACGGCCGGCAGCGGCTGCCATTGCCAATACATCAATGCGAGGGCAAGGCTCGCGAACAGCACGTACGTGCTGCGCTCTATCGACTTCGACACGATTCGCGTCCATGCACGCTTGAACCCGGGCCGCGCCATGACGCTGTGCTGTACGGCAAACACCGCCAGCAGCGCGCTGTTGACGAGCACAGCCGCAAGCCAGGGCCCTGCCGCGCCGGAATCGATCGATTTCGGGACGGCGAAATTGCCGACGAACCCGACGGCGTACAAGAAAGTGACCAAGAACAGGGCGTACACGACGACGCCGTATACGAGCGCGAGTACTCTGGACATGACTCCTCCGAAGATTGCAGGTTGCCTGTGCGTACCGATGCAAGCGTCCTTCGGACGGCTTGCCGGCCCGGGTCGGCGGTGTGACCATCGTCGGCGGGAGGCGTGGTCGCAGACATGGGAATAAGCGTGGAAACGCAACGAGAACATCGCCCGGCACAGCCTTCGACGCTGCGCCTGCGACTGTTGGGACCCATGCGTCTGTCCCGGGGCGAAACGGACATTGCTCTGCCGAAGTCCCGCAAGGTGCGTGCGCTCCTCGCGTTTCTGGCGCTGTCGCCTCGCGAGGTAACGCGCAGCCGGCTGTGCGAGCTGCTGTGGGATTTGCCGAGCGACCCGCGCGGTGAGCTTCGATGGTGTCTGAGCCGCGTGCGCAGCGTTCTCGACGATGACCGCCAGCAGCGGGTCGTCACGCGCGGCGATGCGATTGCGCTCGACCTCGCGGACTGCGATGTCGACGTGCTGCGCATCGCGGATGCCCTGCAAGGCGATCTTCAGGCGCTTGGGCTCGAACAGCTGCGGCCGTTGGCCGCGCTGTTCGCCGGCGATCTGCTGGAAGATCTGCAGCTCGATGACAGCCCCTTGTTCACTCAATGGCTCGGATCGGAACGGCGCCGGCTGCGCTCGGCGCATGCCGGCACCTTGCGTGCGATCGTCGCCCGGCTGCCCGAGGATTCGGCGGAGCTGCTCGAGCATCTCGGCCGCTGGCTCGAAGTCGATCCGTTCGAGCGCATCGCGCACGAGCAATTGCTCAAGGCGCTCGTGCGCCAGGGGCGGGTACGCGAGGCGGAGGATCATCTCGCGGCGACGATCAAGCTGTTCGAGCTCGAAGGGCTCGAATGGATCTCGATCCGGGAAGCCTGGCGGCATGCGAAAGAAGAAGAGCGGCCTGAGCCGCGCGTGACTGCCGCAGTTTCAGCCTCGCCTGAGGCGGCGGGATCGGAACCCGCGAAGGCGCAGCGCGCGTCCATCTGCGTCATGCCATTTCTGGAACAGTCCGCATCCGGTCTGGCGCGCAGCCGCATCGGCGACGGGCTTGCCGATGACATCATCACGCGGCTCGCGAAATTGCGGATGTTGTTCGTCATCGCGCGCGGGACCGCGTTCTCGCTCGGCGATCGCAACGTCGAGCCCGAAGAAGCCGCGCGGCTCCTGGGCGTCGACTATCTTGCGAACGGAACCGTGCGCCGGCGCGAGGGCCGGCTCGAGGTTCGCGTCGAGCTGGCGGAGACGCGGCATCCGCGCGTCGTCTGGGCCGAAGATCTGGAGTGCTCGGAAGCGGAGGCGCTGAACGGGCTCGATCGGCTCGGCCACGGCATCGTCGCGTCCATCGCCGAAGAGATCGAAACCGCCGAGCGCAACCGCGCCGTGCTGAAGCCGCCGAGCTCGCTGAACGCGTGGGAGGCGTATCACCGCGGACTGTGGCATCTGTATCGCTTCAATCAGGCCGACAACGACCGCGCCGAGCACTTCTTTCATCTGTCGGCGCAGCTCGATCCGACGTTCGCGCGCGCGCATTCCGGACTGTCGTTTGCATACTTTCAGAATGCGTTCCTGTTTCGACCGCAGGATCGCGTGTCGCAGGTGGAGCTCGCGCTCTCGGCCGCGGGGCAGAGCCTCATGGCGGACGATCGCGATCCGGCGGCGCACTGGGCGATGGGGCGAGCGCTGTGGCTGCGCGGCGCAGAGCAGGAGGCGCTCGCGGAAATCGCGACGTCCGTCGACCTGAGCCCGAACTTCGCGCTTGGCCATTACACGATGGGCTTCGTGCATTGCCAGTCGGGCGACCCGGAGCTTGCGATCGACTCGGTCACGCAATCCCGCGCGCTCAGCCCCTTCGATCCGCTGCTCTTTGCGATGCTCGCAACGAACGCGCTCGCCCATGCCCGCCTCGGCAACTACGAGGAGGCCGCGATGTGGGCGCAAAAGGCGGCGGCGCGGCCGAACGCGCACATGCACGTCGTCGCGATCGCGGCGCATTGCCTCGCGCTCGCCGGGCGCGTCGATGACGCGCGAATGTATACGGCGCGCATCCGTTCGGTCGTGCCGAACTACGGGACCGACGATTTCCTCACCGCCTTCCGCTTCAGCCCCGATGCACAGGCGCTCTTCAGGAGCTGCGCGCGCAAGGTCGGCTTTACCTGACCTGCCTTCAACTCCGTTGGGCCATCGTCGGCGGCGAATTTCGCCACGCATGTCTGTGGCACTCGGCAGGCACGGCGTGCGATCCTGCGCCGTCCGCAACTGACCCCCTGGGAGGCGTTCGTGAGCGAGTTGGCCAAGTATCTCGACGGCATGATCTGGAGCACGCCGCTCATTTATCTCTGTCTGGGTGTGGGGCTGTACTTCTCGATCCGAACACGCTTCATGCAGATCCGCGGCTTCAGGGAAATGCTGCGTCTGACGATCTCGGGTAAGAAATCTGCTTCCGGGATTTCACCCTTCCAGGCGCTCGCGATGTCGCTTTCCGGGCGCATCGGCGTCGGCAACATCGCCGGCATTGCCACCGCGATCGCCGCCGGCGGTCCCGGCGCGATCTTCTGGATGTGGGCGATGGCGCTGCTCGGCGCGTCGACATCCTACGTCGAATGCACGCTCGCGCAGATCTACAAGCAGAAGGACAACAAAGGCGAGTATCGCGGCGGGCCGGCGTATTACATCGAAAAGGGGATGGGGCAGCGCTGGTATGCCATTGCGTTCGCGATCTCCGCGATCATCGGCACCGGCCTTCTGCTTCCGACCGTGCAGTCCTTCGAGATTGCGAGCAGCGTGCGCAATGCCTGGAGCATTCCCGCTTGGGTCAGCGGCCTCGTCGTCGTCGTGTTCTTGGGGATCATCATCGTCGGCGGCCTGCGCCGGATCGCCGCGTTCGCGGAAGTGATCGTGCCGTTCAAGGCGTTCGGCTACATGCTCATGGCCGTCGTCGTCATGGCGGTCAACGCCGATCAGATTCCGAAGATGTTCGCGCTGATTCTGGACAACGCCTTCAATCCGAACGCGGCGTTCGGCGGCATCATCGGTCTTGCGATCCAGTGGGGCGTGAAGCGCGGCATCTACGCGAACGAGGCGGGGCAGGGCACCGGACCTCATGCGGCCGCTGCCGCGGAGGTGTCGCATCCGGCTCAGCAGGGATATGTGCAAGCGTTTTCGATCTACTTCGATACGGCGATCGTCTGCACGTCGACCGCCTTCATCATCCTGAGCACGGGCGCGTACAACGTCATCAATCCGGATACGGGCGCCGTGCTGGTCGAGAATCTGCCGCGCGTCGCGGACGCCACCGGCGCGATGGTTCCGGCGCCCGCGGGCTCCGGCTATACGCAGCACGCGATCGAGTCGGTATTCACCGGGTTCGGCTCGAGCTTCGTCGCGCTTGCGATCCTGTTCTTCGCCTTCACGACGATCGTCGCGTACTATTACATGGCGGAGACGAACCTCGAATACATCACCCGCAACAAGGCGCCGGCGTGGTGTGTTCGACTGCTGCAGATCGCGATCATGGCGTCGGTCGGCTTCGGTGCGGTCTGGAACTCGGAAGGCGTGTGGGCGCTCGGCAGCATCGGCGTCGGGATCATGGCGTGGCTGAACATCATCGCGATCGTGATCATTCAGAAGCCGGCGCTCGTCGCGCTCGAAGACTACGAAGCACAAAAGAAGCAGGGGCTCGATCCGACGTTCGATCCGGAAAAGCTCGGGATCGCGAATGCGGATCTGTGGAAGAAGGGGCGCATCGGGCAGGCGCCGGAAGGCAGCGCCGGCGAGTTGCGGGATCCGGTGATGCCGTAGCGGGTGCTGGTGCTTCCGGGTTGGAGCGTGTTGCGATCCCGGCTTTCGCCGGGATGACGGGCAAATCGTTTGCCGGGATGACGGGGAAATCGTTTGCCGGGATGACGGGAAGTCGTTTGCCGGGATGACGGGAAGTCGTTCGCTGGGATGACGGGGCCTTCACAAATATGGACCGAGCCCCCGGCGAGCGCATCGTATGCTCCGCGCGGAACGATGGAAGCACCCGATGACTGGACAGACGCCTAGCAACGCCTCGAAGTTTGCGGTGAGCGACGCCTACCGCGGATACGTTCTTTTCATCCTGTTCGCCGTCTATGGCCTGAGTTACGTCGATCGGCAGATCCTGTCGATCCTGCTCGAGCCGATCCGCAAAGAATTCAACTTCGGCGATACCGAACTCGGCCTGCTCAGCGGGCTCGCATTCGCGATCTTCTATGCGACGCTCGGCGTGCCGATCGCGCGCTTCGCCGACCGCCACAGTCGCGTCAACATCATTACGGGTGCGCTGTTGCTATGGAGCGCGGCCACGGCGCTCACGGGTAAAGCGACGACGTTCACCCATCTGTTGCTGGCGCGTATCGGCGTCGGCGTCGGCGAGGCGGGCTGCAACCCGTCCGCTTATTCGATCATCAGCGACTACTATCCGCAGAAGCAGCGCGCAACGGCGCAGTCGATCTATTCGCTCGGCGTGTATTTCGGCCAGTTCCTCGGCTACGTCGCCGCAGGCTACGTAGCGCATGAGTACGGCTGGCGAGCGGCGTTCTATGTCGTGGGCATTCCAGGCATCGTGCTCGCGGTCATCGTCAAGTTGACGCTGCGAGAGCCGCCGCGCGGATTCTCGGAGCCCGCAGGCTATGTGCCCACCGATCCGCCGCGCATGCGAGCGGTGCTGAAGAAGCTGGTGCTGCTGCCTGCGTTCCGCAATCTCTCATTCGCTTCCGGCCTGCATGCGCTCGTCGCGTACGGCCTCAACAACTATTACTCGGCCTTCCTGATGCGCTCGCACGGCATGTCGCTGGCCGAGACGAGCACGGCGCTCGCGATCATCACGCTGAGCGGCGGTCTTGCCGGCACATATCTCGGCGGCAAGCTGAGCGACGTGTTCTCGCAGCGCAAGGGCGGCGATCCGCGCTACCAGATGTGGGTTCCCGCGTGGGCATTGCTGATCAACATTCCCGTGTGGCTCGCTGCGTTGCTGTTGCCTGGCAAGTACGTAGTCATGGTGTTGATGGTGCCGGCGATCGCGCTCGGCGCGACGTATCTGGGACCGAGCATCTCGGCGACGCATCAGCTCGTCGGCGTGCGCGAACGCGCGGTGAGCGGCGCGCTGCTCTTGTTCGTGCTGAATCTGATCGGGCTCGGGCTCGGCCCGACGCTGACCGGCATCATCAGCGATGCACTGCGCGACAGCTACGTCGCGGGCGGCATGGAGCTCGAAGCCGCGCGCGCCGACGGCTTGAAATACGCGCTGTGCATCATGTCGATCGCGAACATCTGGTCCGCGTTCCATTATTTCCGCGCGGGCAACACGCTGCGCGAGGACATCGAGCGCGGCAAGGCGCCGGCCGCCGCATAGCGCGGTGGCGTCTGTCCGCGATCGGCTCGCAGGTCGATCTTCGCGCTGCATGCGCGCGCCATTGCGATGTCGTTCGTCCCGGGCGCTGCCACTCTTTCAGTCATTTGCTATCTCATTCCGGGCCTGGCTCGCTCGGCCTGCCACTCCTCGGGGAACTTCGACGGCGGCCGCAGATTCACGTAGCTGTTGGCCCAATCGTACAGCTCATCCGCACTCCCCAGCTCAGGATCGAAAAAGGGACCTGCCTGGACTCTCAGGTGACCTTCGGGGGGCGGGCACTGTGCCTCGATCATCGTCCAGCCGAGTTCTCCTTTGCGCACGTTCCGCGGCCGCTCGGTAGCCCAACGAAACGGAATGCCCCACTGACGCATGACCGCTGTCCGCCGGTACAGTCGTGCTTCGCAAACCTGCAGGATTTCGACGCGGGCCACCACCTCAGGAGCATCCCTCGGTGGGCTGAGTATGATCGCGGGCCAATCGGGGGATGACGATACCTCACCGTCGATGATGACCTCTGCCACCCGATGGTAAGTGAGCGGACTGGTGAACAGCGCATAAACCGGCACCACGTCGCTGGCGTCTGGACTGAAAGTGCCGCGCAAGCTGAATTTCTCATGCAGCCGCCTTCCAATCAGGGCTGCGCGAAAACGCGCCGCTCCAGGGGAGGCGAAGGCGGCCGACGTGGAGCGGCGCTCGCCTGGCTGCAACGCGGGCTCACGCCCGACCCAGACCCAGACATCCTGATCTGCGGAGATCTTGCCTGCGTCGATCGCCTGTAGCCGCGCCTTGACCAAGTCTCCGGCCTTGACGATCGGCCCATCGCCGGCCTGCTCGGTTTCCACAGTGAACCGGTGCGAGGGTTCCACGATGGGGGGTTCTGGCTGGCCCGCTTCTACCCATTCTCCGACTGAGATCGTCTCGGCCACATTGCCGCAGCCGCCTAAGGCAATGGCGGCGGCAACGCAGAGAACTTTGAGCTCGACCTGCATATGTCGTTTTCAGGATTTCGATTGTTGACACAGCATCGGCAACGCCAGCTTCTGTATCGCTCTCTTGAAGTATGCCATGAGAGCTGAAGCCGACTCCCGAGCGATGGCCGTTGAAGGAGCGCCTCGGTCCCGGCACGAGTGGGCGGCATTCGACACGCTCGTACATACCCAGGAGGGCCTGGTCCCGATTCAGATCCTCCATGCCGGGAACTCGGTTCTGACGCAGGCCGACGATCTGCGCGATGGCAAGATCCGTTTCATGTACGAGATGGTCCCGAACGGTGACTGTGACACCTCGGAATCGGACTGGCAGTTCGTCCAGACGGCTTTCGCGCGGGAAGTCGAAAGCCACGGCTCGTATTTCGTCGGCGAGTGGGGCGTGCGGGTTCGCTCGGTCTTGCGTCGAGGGTCTCACAGAGGTTCACGCCAATGAACAACAATACATTGCGTATTTCGCGCTGGGTCCTGTCACTCGAACTTGTCGTATGTTTCTTCCCGATTACCGTCGGCTGGTTCGACGCAGTGTTTGGCGACTCCGGGGTGACGCGATTGAGTTCCAGCGTCATCGGGAAGTATTTCCTCGATACGCCGCTCAACACGAGCATTCTCGGCATGATGATCGGAGGTGCGGTCGTTGGGCTGGTCGGGCCGATCGGCTTGTTTCTCACGTTGCGGGCGGTAACGACCGGAAGGGGCCTGCGAAGCCGCACGATTGGAATCGCCATGATCGCAGGCGTCGTCTCTTATGCGATAGCCTCGGTGATGTTGCGACTCGTCGGCGGTCCCGGTGCCTACGCAGCCACAATCGATTTCATAGTGCTGATGATCATGCTGCCAGCGGTTGGCATTGCACATCTGATGTATCTCGCGACGCCAGTTGGCCCGAAGGTGGTGCGCAGTTAGTGCTTCAATGCAAAGCGTCGGTTGCGACGGTCCCGACTGCGCGTCGCCTCAATGATCGACTGCACTGGTCGCGCGATTTTTGCTGATCTCTTCCGCGGCCAATTTCAGTGCGACATCGAATGCCTGGTCGGCTGTCACCTTCACGTTTGGTTCGACTCCCGTGCCCTGCCAATTCGTCTTGGTGATCGGGCTGATGGAACGTGCAGACGGCCCTGCGACCGAGAAATGCTCGTCGATCGGCTTGAGTTCTATCATGTGCGCACCGCCAAGCGTTGTCTCCCCAACCAATGTGGCGCGTTTCAGATTCTTGAGCCCATAGCTGAGATCCTCGGCGGCCGAAAAGGTCCGCTTCGAGGTGAGTACAAAAACCGGCTTGCCGACAAACTTCTTGCCTGGCACATCCGGCGACGTCCACCCCTCCTGCGTTACCCCCGCGCGATTGACAGCATCGTTCAGATGGGTGCGCTGCTCGAACAGGTAGCTCGCAATGAATTCACCGATGGCGCCACCGCCGCGGTTGTCTCGCAAATCGAGAATGAGTGCGTCGCTGTCGGCCACGAAATTCATCGCAGCGCTCGCCGTGCGCGCACATATTGCCGGGTCCGCAAACATATCGACCTTCACGTAGCCAATGTTCGGCCGCAAGTGCTCCGCCTTGACGAATCCGCAATTGTTTGCATCCAGTCGCCGCGACTCGGCCGCAGGCTGATGCTCGGACGACTGCGCCGGTCTAACGAAGAAACTGAAACGTACTTCGACGTGCCTGTCGTGGCTGATCTCTCGCAAGTCCTCCGTAAGCTTTCTTGCGAGGTCAATTCCGTAATGCATCGAGCGATACTCGCCTCGCTTCTCATGCGCGCGTAAAGCGGCGGATATCCTTCTGCCTGTTTCCGGATAGACATAAAAGCTCTCAAAGGCGTCGGCCACGCGCTCGACCAATCTGTGGCGTGCCGCCGCGTCGAGAGGAACCGGATCTACCGTGGCACCGGCCGGAATGCGCCACGTCCCGATGCGTTCGACGGTCGCAGGCTCGGCCTCGCTCACCTTCAACCAGCCGACCTCTTCGGCGGCGGTCGTCCGCGCCTTCACGCGAAAGAAGACATTCGTTTTATCGTTGGAGTACACCTCGAGCAGCTCATAGGCTCCAGTCTCAACTCGCCACTTCGCCGTGTTGTCTGGGTTCCACGAGGGTGCATAGGCCTTGATGAAGGCATCTACGCGCACGCGGTCGTCACTGTTGAAAGCATCAAGCCATGTGTCGAGTACGTGTCCTGCAGGCGTATCTGGCACTGATACATCCGCGAGCGACAAGGCTGGTAACACGACGAGCGCCGCAAGAAATGGACTAGTCGACATGATGCCTCCTGCTTTGCGAATGGCCCGATGGTGTTACCCGCGACACTTTCGCGCGAGAGGTACATACACGAGTTGCATCTGTATGACTGTTATCATACAGTCCATCACGACGTATGCACGGAGACTTCGAGGGCTACATGGTAGACGGGGAGCGCGCCGCAAGACTGTTGCGAATCGAACAGAGCGGCGTACCGATCTATGTACAGATTCGCGATCAGATCATGCATCTGATCGGTACCGGTGCATTTGAGCCGGGCCAGCAGATGCCGACGATGCGACAGGTGGCAGTTGTACTGCGTGTGGATCTCAACACGGTTCGGCACGCGTACGACGAGCTGGCGCGTGCCGGCGTCATCAATGTGGTTCGTGCTCGCGGCACCTATGTCGCCGAGAAACCTCGTGCAGCGACTCTGTCGTTGACCACGAAAGCGGTGGACGACGTGGCCCGGCGTTCTATCGAGCTTGCAACCGTCGCCGGAGTCGAACCGAGGGTAGTGGCGCGTCGCATCATTCAGATGGTCAAAAGTCGAGGAGCAAGGCGATGAAGAACGAAAGCATCAATGCGCCGGCGCTCGCGCTGGCGATCCTGCTCGCGATCGGTGCGGCAGTGACCGCGCTATCGCTGCGAAGTACGCTCGGCTATTCCTTGGGAGGCGGTCTACTACTGTTGAGTCTGCTGACTCCGATCAGTCTGCGGATGGCGCGGCAATGGGAACGGGCGGTCGTTCTCCGCTTCGGCAAACTTCAGTCGATTCGCGGACCCGGCATGTTTTTCGTGATTCCGTTCGTCGACGACGTTACTGCGTGGCTCGATCAGCGCATTCAGACGACGCAATTCGCAGCGGAGCAGGCGCTCACCGCCGATAGCGTACCTGCGAACATCGACGCGGTGCTGTTCTGGCAGGTTCACGACGTCGAGCGAGCGGCGCTGGAAATCAGCGACTACCGCGAGGCGATCTTGCGGGTAGCGCAAACCACGCTGCGGGAGATGATCGGCGCGTCCTCGCTCAGCTCGATGCTCACCGAGCGTAAGCGGTCCGATGCACGCCTGCGAGAGGAGATCGGGCAGAAGACGCGAGAATGGGGCGTGTCCGTACTATCCGTTGAGATTCGAGATGTGGCAATTCCGCCCGCATTGCAAGATGCAATGAGCCGGCAAGCGCAAGCAGAGAGGGAGAAGGCCGCACGAGTGACGCTCGGCGCAGCCGAGAAAGAGATCGCACAGAATTTTCTGGAGGCGGCGAATACGTACGCCAGCAATCCCGCTGCATTACAGCTTCGCGCGATGAACATCATCTATGAAACGACCAAAGATCGCGGGGCCACGATTCTAGTGCCTTCGATCATGGTCGATTCTCTGAATCCAACGAACGCAGTTGCGCTTGCTTCGGCGCTGGCCGGGCGATCAGCCTCCGCGAGCTGAGCAGCGCATGCCGATGTGCACTTTGGGTTCGAAAGTTGCTGCTCGGTGCGGCGCTCCTGAGCGCTCAGTAGCCTTTAGTGGATGCAGGTGATTCCGAAGAGGGGATTTGAACCTGCCCCGCGCGACGGGACTCGGTTTGCCCCGGTGCAGGCGCTACTCTCACACCGCAGGTGAGGACCGAACATGCCGTGGAATCCTGATCAATACCTCAAGTTCGCGCAGCCGAGGCTGCGGCCGGCGCTCGATCTGATTGCACGCATCGAGCTGGATCAGCCGCGACACATCTACGATCTCGGCTGCGGCACCGGCAACGTCACGCGCCTGCTCGCGGAGCGCTGGCCCGATGCCGAGGTCACGGGCGTCGATGATTCGGCCGAAATGCTGGCGAAGGCGGCTGAAGGCTCCAGCCGCATCCGCTGGGTTCAGCAAAGCCTCGCGACCTGGCAACCCGACGCGCCGCCCGATGTCATCTTCTCGAATGCCGCCTTGCATTGGCTGCCGAATCACGCGCAGCTCTTTCCAGCACTCGTCGATACGCTCGCGCCAGCCGGCGTGCTCGCCGTACAGATGCCGCGCAACTTTCTCGCGCCCTCGCATACGCTCGTCTACGAGACTGCACGTGCGGGCTCTTGGCGCGCGACGCTCGAGCCGATGATCGCGCCGCCGCCCGTCGCCGAGCCGCAGGTGTACTACTCGATCCTGGAATCACGCGCCGACTCGCTCGATATCTGGGAAACGGAATACCTGCACGTCCTCGAGGGCAAGGACGCCGTCAAAGAATGGACGAAGGGCACGTGGCTCAAGCGCTTTCTCGACGCGCTCGAGGAGCCTGAGCGCAGCGAGTTCGAGGCTGACTATGCGCGTCGCGTCGGCGCCGCCTATCCGATGCTCGCGAATGGAAAAACGTTGCTGCCGTTTCGCCGCTTGTTCATCGTCCTAAAACGTAAGTAGCAGGCGCTGCTCGCCGCTCGTGCTCGCACCTGGCACGCGTGCGGGCTGTTCTCTTGCGCGTTTCTCGATCGCGCTCGCGAACGCTTGCCCCGCGGCCGGGCTCCACACCGTCCAGCGATGTGCGCCGGCAGGGCGCAGCGAATGATCCGGCGGCAGCACGGTCGCGATGAGATCGGCCGCGCCGCGCAGGCGGTCTTTGTCGCCACAGATCAGCCATACGTCGCGCGCGCGTTCCGGTTTGTCGCGCCAGGACTTCACGAGGCGCCATTGCTCACGAGCGACGTTCTCGCGCGTGAGCGTCGGCGGTGCTGGGCCCGGATCCCACGCGTCGATGCCACCAGCCGCATGGATTTCTTTCTGCAGCGAGCTTGGCCCCATGAACGGCGCCATCAATAACAATCCCGTTACCGCGCCTGGATGGTCGTGCTCGTACATGAGCGCGCCCATGCCGCCCATCGATGCGCCGGCGAGCCAGATCTCGCGATAGCCGCGCCTTCGTGCAGGCGTGATGACTTCGTCGTGCAGCCGCGCGACGAGCCGGCCTTCCATGTAATAGGGAAGCGTCGCTTCGACGAGCAGGACGTCGGTGCCGGGCACCGCGCGCTGGAGCCCGGATGCGATCGCGGATTTTTCCAGCATCGCGAGGTCGTCACCGCGGCCGGGCAGGACGATGACGAGGCGTTCGTGAGGCCCTGCGGCGGCGCGGACTTCGCGTACGGGGATGGGATCGGAGGCCGGCGGGAGGCTCAGACAGCCCGACAATGTGAGCAACAAAGGGAGAATCAACAGAGCGGGCAGGGCGATGCGGTGCGGATTCATTGGCCGTCTTCGTTCGGGTTTGGCGGGAGTTTGTAATTCGTTCAGGCGTTCGTCCATGGGGGCATTCATTCCGGGCCTGAACCTTCAGTCCGGGCCTCGCGCCGGCCCTCTCCCGCAAGCGGGAGAGGGAGGGAGAGGAGAGGGAGATTTTCAAAGGGGGGCGGCGGCGGGTATGGTCGCTCGCCTCGAACCAGACAAGGCCTACGATCCATGGGATTGCGTCGTGACCCCCGCAGCGCTCGGCACGCGAGCGTCTTCATCGCCGTCATGCTGTCCGCAACGGCCGCCGCACAGGAACGCGATCCTCAGATCGAAGCGCTGATCGCGAACATGACGGTCGAGGAAAAGGCCGGCCAGCTCACGATCATCACCGACGCCTCCCGCACGCTCGCCCAGGGCGTGAATCCTGAATTCAATCGCCGCCAGGTCGATTCGCTGCTCGCGGAGATCCGGGCCGGCCGCGTCGGCGCCTTGATGAGCGGTAACGGTGCGGCGGCCGCGCGCGAAACGCAGCGCATCGCGGTGACGGAGACGCGGATGAAGATTCCGCTCCTCTTCGGCTCCGATGTCATTCATGGCTATCGCGTCGTGTTTCCGATTCCGCTCGGGGAGGCGGCGAGCTTCGAGCCTGAGCTTGCGCAACGCACGGCGCGCGTTGCCGCTGTCGAGGCAACAGCGGCAGGATTGCATTGGACGTTCGCGCCGATGGTGGATATCGCACGCGATCAGCGGTGGGGCCGTGTTGCGGAAGGTGCAGGCGAGGATCCATATCTTGGCAAGCTGTTCGCGGCGGCGCGCGTGCGCGGCTTTCAAGGCGACGATCTGCGCTCCGAGCGCTCGCTGCTAGCGACGCCGAAACACTTCGCGGCCTACGGCGCCGTGCAGGGAGGCATGGATTACAACACGGTGGAGATTTCCGAACAGATGCTGCGACAAGTTCATTTCGCGCCGTTCAAAGCCGCGTTCGAGGCGGGCGCGCTCGCGACGATGAGCTCGTTCAACGACATCAACGGCGTTCCCGCGACCGGTAATCGCTGGCTGTTGACGAAGGTGTTGCGCGAGGAATGGGGCTTCAAGGGTTTCGTCGTCTCCGACTACACGTCGGATCACGAGATGATCCTGCACGGCTTCGCGGCCGACGATGCGCAGGCCGCGCAACTCGCGATCAATGCGGGCCTGGACATGAGCATGCAAAGCGGCGTCTTCATCGAGCAGCTGCCGAAGCTCGTCGCCGCGGGCAAGGTGCCGATGAGCGTCGTCGATCAGGCTGCGCGGCGAGTCTTGGGCGTGAAGAAGGCGCTCGGGCTGTTCGACAATCCGTATCGCTCCATGGATCCGAAACGCGAAGCGCGCGAGATCGCCACGCCCGAGCATCGAGCGCTCGCGCGTGAGGCGGCACGACGCTCGATCGTGATGTTGCGCAACGAAGGGAACGTTCTGCCGCTGGCGAAAACGACGCGCATCGCGCTCATCGGTCCGTTTGGCGACGATCGCCACAACGTGCACGGCACCTGGACGCTGTACGGACGCACGCAGGAGGCCGTCACGCTCAAGCAGGGGCTCGAGAATGCCGGCGCGAACATCGCGAGCGTCGTGAAAGGATCCGGGATCGAAGCGCCGCTCGCGGGCGGAATCGACGAGGCGGTCGCCGCGGCGAAGCAGGCGGATGTGATCGTGCTCGCGATCGGCGAGAGCGAGCGCATGAACGGCGAGGCGCAATCGCGCACGCAGATCATCGTGCCACAGCCGCAGCAAGAGCTCGCTGAAGCGGTCGCCGCGACGGGCAAGCCTGTGATCGTGCTGCTGACCACGGGCCGCGCGCTCGCGCTGCAAGGGGCCGTGCGCGATGGGAACGCCATTCTCGTCACTTGGTTCCTGGGCACCGAGACGGGCAACGGCATCGCGGACGTGCTGTTCGGCGATTACAGCCCCTCGGGGCGCCTGCCGGTCAGCTTCCCGCAGGATTCAGGGCAGCAGCCGTTCTATTACAACCACCGGCGCACGGGACGTCCGTACACGGAAGGCGACAAGCCGGACTTCACGGCGCGCTATCGCGAAGTGTCGAACGCAGCGTTGTATCCGTTCGGGCATGGACTGACGTATTCGCAGATCGAGTATTCGGATACCAGGTTGAGCGCCGTCTCGCTGCCTTGGGACGGCAAGCTCACCGCGAGCGCACGCGTGACGAACAAGGGCACGCGCGCGGTGGAGGAGGTCGTGCAGCTGTATGTGCACGATCGCGTGGCGAGCATCACGCAGCCGGTGCGCGAGCTGAAGGGCTTTCGCAAGGTGCAGATCGGGCCGGGTCAGAGCGTCGACGTGGCGTTCGAGATCAGCCGTCGTGACCTGGAGTTCGTCGGCCCCGCGATGCAGTGGATCGCGGAGCCAGGTGCGTTCGATGTGTGGGTCGCGCCGTCGTCCACGAAGGGAACGCCGGCGCGATTCGAGCTGCAGGGAGGATGAATCGCGCTTTCGTCATCCCGACGCGGGACGACTGACCTTCGTCATCCCGACGCGGGAGGACGGACCTTCGTCATCCCGACGCAAGTCGGGATCTCCGTTGGCATGGTGCCTGGAGGCGGTCCCGACTTTCGTCGGGACGACGGACGCTCGTCATCACGACGGGTGGACTACGCGAACCACACCGCGTGCACGTGTTGCGTATCCAGGTACTCGCGACCTTCCGCGATCTTGCCGTCGCGAATCCTCAGGCGGATGTGGTACTGGTTGTTGTACACGCGTCCGTTCTGCAGCTCGCCATAAGACTCGGCCTCGAGCGCAACTTCATCGCCTTCGGCAATCATGCTCTTCGCGGTGAACGTCATGCCCTTCGGCATGCGCTCGTTCATGATCCGAAAGATGCGCTCCATTCCCGACTTGCCGTGCGCGCCGGCGCTCGGGTTCACTTCCCTGCGCCCCAGAATCCAATAAGTCACGTCGTCCGTCATCAAGTCCAGGACGCCCTGGACGTCGCCTGCCGTGATCCGCTCGCAGAATTGCAGCGCAATCGCCTTGTTCGCCTGCGTGGTTTGAGTGCTCATGTCGTCTCTCCGTTAAACACCGGAGCATCAAACCAGCTCGAGTCCGCTCGAAGTCAAGCGTTCGAGCGCGCCGCCATCTTCGCAAGCGCCTTGTTCGCGCGTGCGATGAGGCGTTCGTCGCCGAGCTCTCTGGCGCAGGCGACGAAATCGCCCGTCGGGCCGCGCCAACGCAATGTATCGACGTCGTCGAAGAGCGGCGCATCTGTGCGCAAGGTCGCGAGCCGCTTGAACAGCAACGCTTGTTCGAGCCGCTCGCCGAGCGCAGCCGTCGGGAATTGCTCGAGCGCGCCATAGCGATCGACGAGGCTCGCGGCGGTTTTCGCGCCGATGCCGTCGAGGCCGGGGTAACCGTCGGCGGTATCGCCGACCAGCGCGAGAAAATCCGGAATCAGCGCGGGCGGCACGCCGTATTTTTCGCGCACGGCGGCGTCGTTGCGGATCTGTTTCGATTTGCGATCGACCTGGACGACGCGATCGCCGCGCACGCATTGCGCGAGGTCCTTGTCGGGCGTCCAGATGCACACCTTGTCGACACGTTCATCTTCCGCCGCGAGATGCGCGGCTGAAGCGAGCGCATCATCCGCTTCGAGATCCGTCATCGGCCACACGACAACGCCCATCGCGGCGAGTGCTCTTTCGAGCGGATGAAACTGGGCAAACAGGGCGGGCTCGATGCCTTCGCCCGTCTTGTAGCCCGGCCAGAGGGTGTTGCGAAAGGATTCGATGACATGATCGGTGGCGACACCCACGTGCGTTGCGTCTTCCTCGATCATCTGCAGCACGCCGTTCAGCACGCCGATGACGGCGCCGAACGGCGCGTCCTTGCCTTTGTTGAAGCGCCGCAAGCCGTAGAAATGGCGAAACAGCTCGTAAGTGCCGTCGATGAGATGAACGATCATGCGGCGCATTGACGATCAAGCCTTGACAGATGTCAATGCCGGCGTGTCCACTATAGTGGCATAGCGGGACACCATAAGAGACGAACGGGAGCAGCCGCATGACAGCCAAGGCGCGGACACGGGCAAAACAAGCCGAACCTGATCCGCAGCTCACGATGGAGGCGCGCATCGCCGCCGGGATTCGCCAGCGCCGCGAAGCGCTCTCGCTCAGCGTGAACGACCTGGCGGAGCGCTCCGGCGTCAGCCGCGCAATGATTTCCAAGATCGAGCGCGTCGAAGCGAGCCCGACGGCCGCGCTGCTCGGGCGCCTGTGCAATGCGCTGGGCATGACGCTTTCGAGTCTGATCGCGAGCGCCGAGGCGACGCCGTCGTTCCCATTGGCGCGAGCCAAGGCGCAGCCGGTCTGGCGCGATCCGGAGACGGGTCTGCGCCGCACGATGGTGAGCCCGATGAACAGCGGCTCGCGCACGGAGATCGTGCAGATCGAATTGCCGCCCGGCGCGGCGGTCGAGTACGAGCGCCAGCAAGTGTCGCATTACGAGCAGCACATTCTCGTGCTTGATGGAACGCTGAGCCTCAATACGGAAGGGCAGGACATTACGCTCGAAGCGGGAGACTGCTTGTTTCGCCACGTCGGCGCGGCCCATCGCTTTGCCAACGAGGCGCGCCGGACATGTCGTTATCTCGTCGTGATCTGCAGGTGAGCGCGATGGACATACGCGATGCGCAAGTGGGCGATCTCGAAGCGATGCGCGCGATCTACAACGAAGTGCTCGCGAGCTCGACGTCGATCTTCAGCGATATTCCGCGCTCGGCCGAAGACCAGGCGCGCTGGTTCAGCGAGCGGCGTGCGCAGGGGTGGCCGGTCATCGTTGCCATCCGCGAAGGCACGCTCGTGGGCTATGCAACGTACGGTCCGTTTCGCTCGTGGCCCGGCTATCGCCACACGGTGGAGAACTCGATCTATCTTGCGACGCACGCGCGCGGCCTTGGGTTAGGGGCCGTGCTCCTGAGCGCGCTGTTGGAGCGGGCGCGGACGCAAGGGTTGCACGCCGTGATCGCCGGCATCGACGGCGACAACGCCGCCAGCATGCGGCTGCATGAAAAACTGGGATTCACGAAGGTCGGCCATTTGCGACAGGTCGGGCGCAAATTCGACCGTTGGCTGGACCTCGTGTTCTACGAGCTCGTGCTGACATAAGCGTCTGTCGGAACCATTTGCCGGCATGTCGGTTGTCTGTCCGGAAGGACATTGATCGAGCTTGCGAGATGGGATCACCATCTCGGCCATCAGATCCGGACTCGAAGGGCGCCATGCGAACGATGCTTCTGCTTGCTGTTCTTGCGATCGCGGGCTGCGCGACGAGCAAGTCGGTGACACCGCGCGAGTATCTCGACGAACAAACGGCTGCGACGATTACCGTCGTCGCCGATCCCTGGATCTTCACGCGCAAGAACGCGCCGCCGCAGCTCGACTTCTTCAATCTGTACGCGATCGACGTCAATCGCATGGGCGATCACAGGAAGTATTTCGCCGTGGTGCATTACTGGCCGAGCGCGGAGCTTCTCGCGAGCGGTGCGCCTGCGCTGGTGCTGTCGGGCGGTGCGAAGGAATTGAAGCTGGCGGCCGTCGCGGAGACGCCGCGCAGCCTCGGCATCGCACAGCCGCTCGACAAGTCCGCGCCATCATCGTCGCGGACATGGCTGTATCCGGTCGACAGCGCGACTCTGCAGGCGATCGCGCAGAGTCGGCAGCTTGCGGCGGCGCTCGTCACTGAGAAGGTCAACGCAGAGTATGCGGTGTGGCGCGACGGCAGCACCGAATTGAGCGAGTTCGCGACGGCGTTCGATCAGTGAGATCGGCGCTCGGCTCCGAGGGAGATTCGCTGCTGAACTGAACGCTCCTTTCGCGAATGGAGGCTCAATTCGCTGCTGCGCTCGACGAGTACACCACGCGGAGGGCTTCGGGCCGGAAACGGTTTTCAGGACCGCGCACAAGTACGTCCCTGTAGCGCTGCGACGACCGACATCCTGTCGGTCGACGCTCCTGAAAACCGTTTCCGGCCCGAAGCCCTCCGATCACCTGCAGCGCGCTCGAAAGCAAAAGCCAACGAGATCACCTCTCCCGAAGGGAGAGATCGCGCGCAGCGCGGGTGAGGGAGCGCGCGTGGTAGAGGGGCGAAGAGGGCGCACGCGTGCGCCCCATCACTCCGGCCCTCTACCTGCGGGAGAGGGGATCAGCCGAAGAGATCGGCGTCGGTGATCGGCGCTTTGCCTTTCAGCTGATCCGCGGAGAGCCGCTCCATCACGACGAGCAGCTTCGTCATGATCGACACCTGGTTGTACATGATGTCCGCGCTCAAATACTTCAGCACGCCTTCCGGATCGGCGCGGAAGAAATACTCCGGTGATCCCATGAGCCCGACGCCCGGAATCCCCGCGCGGCGCGGGCCGCCGCCTTCGCCGGGCGCATAACCGCTCTCGACGATCACGGAGCGCGAATACTTCGGATCCTCGCCGCGCATGCTCGCCAGCAACAGCCGGTTCACCGTCGGCGCGACATCAGGCGTCGGCAGCCACATCTCGCGGGCCGGCAAGCCGCTCGATTGCCACTTGCCGTCGATCTCGATCCAGTCCACCGCGCCCAATTGCTCCATCGCGATTTGCGCCACGGCGCGTTTCATCACTTCAGGACGCTTCGCCATCACGCCGCCCGTGCCCGCGCGCTGACCCGAGCCCGTCACTTTGTCTGCAATCGCGCCGGCCGCGTAATGGCCCGTCGGTAAGCTGCATACGAGCGTGCGCCGGCGTTTCTGCGCCGGCAGCTTCGAGTAGTACGTGGCAAGCGCGAGCACGCCGAGCGCGCCGTTGTCGTTGACCTCGTTCGGGCCGTCGGTGTGGGTCGTCAGGAAGATGACTTCGTCGCTCGTGCCGCGCAGCGTCGCGACGATCGAATCGGCGCGCGCATTCGGCGTGAGTTTTGCGTTGCACGTAACACGCGCCGATGCCTTGCCGGAGATCTGCTTGAGATAGGCCGCTGACGACTTGCCGACCCACACCGCGGGAATCTTGCGGTGCTGATCGCTGAACGGCAGATAGTTGTGTCGCGCAGCCTCGTCGATCACATCCGTGTAGCAAAAGATGATGCCTTTGCATTTGTCTTCGAGCAGCGCCATTTCATCGCGGCCGCCTTGCGATGCGGGCCGTGGCGCAGGTGACACGCGGTCCTTGAAAGGCGCGGGAAATGCCGTGTCCGGATAGTACTTCGCTTCGCCGCGCACGCCGCCGCCGGCAAGCGGCATGTCGACGACGACGATCGATTCCTTCAACGTCGCCGCAGGCGTGTTCGCGATGAGCTTCTCGACGTCCGCTTTCGCAACGCCTGCATAGAGCACGCGCCCGCTGACCGGTCCCGTCGTGCTCGTGCTCGCCGCGAATGGGTAGTACGCAATCACTTCCAGATCGCGCTTGGCGCCGCCGGTTTCACTGATCGCGACCGCGCAATCCTTGATGTTGCATTCCCAGCTCGTGAGCCGGTACTGATCGCGTTCGAGCGCGAAGCCGAGGTGCGTGAATTGCGTCGCGAGCCATTCCTCGAACGCGCGGCATTGAGGCGTGCCGGTCGCGCGAATCGGACCGAAGTCGTGCAGCTGCTGCAGCCAACGCTTGAGTGTCGCCTTGTCGGGCTGCAAGGCCGGCTCGTAACCCGCAATCTCTGCGGCGCTCGCTCCCGCAACGCCCGAGTAACTCTGCAACAGCGCCAGCAGAGACAGCGCCCCGCCGGCTTTCAGCAGCTCGCGTCGCGTCGGCTGCGCATCGAACGACTCATCGAAGAAGCTCGTCATGGTTCCCCCTGCATCGCGTTGTTTGCCGCGTTCTAACCGACGCGGCCGAGGCAGGGCAACAGCGCTGGAACCGATCTGTGTGGAGAATTGCGAGGGTCAGCCGCGACGCGCTTTCAGGTGCAGCTCGCGCAAGCGATAGTCGATCACGACTGCATCGAACACGCCGATCACATCCATGCCGATCAAGAGCGCAGGCTCGTTCGTGAGCTTCCAGGCGTTGAAGATATAGAGATCGCCGAATGTCACTTGCATGCCGGTGATCTTGATCCCGGCGATGTCGACGGGCGGCGCGCTGATCGCATGGGCGGTTGCGACATCGAGCGTCACGCCGATCACTTTCGTTTCCTGCTCCTTGCGTGCGCGGCGCGCGAGTGCTTCGCGCAGCTTCGTATTGCCGATCGTCGTCTGCGCGCCGGTGTCGAGCATCGCCCACGTCTTCACGCCGCCGAGCGTCATCTGGAACATGAGCAGACGGCCGTTGCGCAACTTGACTGGAACGCGGCGAAAGCCGGGTGGCGGCGATTCCTTCTTCGAGCGCAGGATTGAAATCGCATCGTTCTTGAAATCGATGAAGATGCGCTTGTCGCCGAGCCCTTCCGTGCCCAACGCGCCTTCGGCGCCGCCGAACACATCCTGCACGACGGGGATCTTGCGCTCCTCGAGCAGCATGTCGCCGACTTCGACGCTGTCGACTTCGATCGTAGGCACGCGCGCGGTGCCCGTGACGCCGTGCAGCTGCACCAGGTTCTGCGCGGCGGCCATCTTGCCGAGCCGGTTTGCCGTTCCATAGGTCACGACCGAACGGTTTGCACCCGTATCGAGCACCAGACGAAACGGACCTTTGCCGTCGATGTACACCGGCGCCCAGATCCGGCCGATGCGATCGCGCAAGGTGGGCGCGACGTAACGAGGCTCGGGCGCGGAGACGATGACTTCTTCAGGAACGATCGGCGTGGGGACGTCCGCCAGGACGGGTGGAGAGGCGAGGGTGTTTTCGACGCCGTTCGCCTGCGCGGCGAACCCCAGTAGGCAAGTCAACGAGAGGCCGAGATATCTCAGCGCGTGGCAGTCCAAACCCAGGCGGTGCAACCTTGATCTCGTTGTCGTGAGGCGCATGTGACGGTTCCCCCCGATTGGCGCCCAAGTCCCGCAGCTGTGCGGGTGGCATAGTGGTAGCACATCCGGTCCATGGTTGTCCTGCGTGAATACGTGTCACAAATTCACGTCGGTGGTCGCGCTCGGCGCGGCCAGCCGACATTGCGACGTCCACAGGCGTTCATTGCAGTGCAGGATGGCGACAGCGTGCCCGGAACCTCATGATCGGCCGTGCTCTTAGGTGATGGGGGGCGAGGGGGCGCACCCAAGTCCATTCGAACACGAGGGCTCCACATGAATATACGGGTCGTGGTAGCGGACGAACGCCGCGCAACATTCTTCGACGTAACGAGGCCGAACGCCTTGCGAGAGGCAGGAGCGGTCGAAAATCCAGCCGGCCGGCTCAAGGACACGGATCTGGAAACCGATCGGGCCGGGCGTCGCTTTGGCGGCGCGCAGGGAGTGAGTCACGGCACTGGGCCGGCGCAAGGGCATCACCATGGCGTCGATGGCGAGCGCAGCACGCTGTTGCACGATCTGACACTGTTCGCGAAGGAGGTCGGCCGCCGCATCGACGCGGACCGCGTCGGCCACAAGTACGACAAGCTCGTGATCGTCGCCGCGCCGAAGATGCTCGGCCTGCTGCGCCAGGCAATTCCGCCGCAGGTGCAATCGATGGTGGCCGGCGAGGTGCCGAAGGACCTCGTGAACCATGGCCCCGCCGCCATCCTCGGCGTAATTCCGCGCGACGCCTTCTTCGAATAGCGTCCGCTCTCCCGAAAGGAGAGGAACAGGGTGAGGGAGCGCTCGCGCGCTTCCTCTCCCGTCACGAAGCTGGGGCCATTACTTCTTCATCTCGCGCGCCGACGGTCCCACCGTATCTGCCGAATACGCCCCGCGCCGTCCCAATGGCTTCGGCGCACCTTCCGTCGTATCGCGTCTCGTCTGGCGCTCGAGCTCGGAATTGATCTCGGCGCCGAGAATGACGACATACCCGCTCAAGTAGAACCACATCAACAGCACGACGACGCCGCCGAGCGTCCCGTACGTGTTGCCGTAGTCGCCCCAGTTGCGCACGTACAGTGCGAACAACAAGCTCCCGCCCAGCCATAGCACGGCGGCGATGAACGAGCCCGGGGTGACCCATCTCCAGCGCGCTTCCTGGCGATCCGGTGCGAAGCGATAGACGATCGCAAGCCCCACGATCGCGACGCCGAACAGAATCACCCAACGCGCTCCCAACACGACGACCTGCGCCGCCGGCCCGAGCGGTATGAACGACAGACCGACCGGCACGACCACGCCGAGCAGCACGACGGCAAGAAACCCGAGCACCGCGCCGACGGTAAAAGCGAGCGAGACGAACAGCTGCTTGAAGAATCCGCGCGTCTCCTGTTCGTTGTACGCAACGTTCGTGGCGGTCATCAGCGCGACCATCCCCTTGCGCGCGCTCCACAGCGCCAGAAGGATACCGACAACGACACCGATGCTGAGGGCCTGCGGCCGCTGCGCGAGATCCTGAACCTGGCGCTCGAGAATGCGTGCGCCGTCTGGCGGCAATGTCGCGGTGACCTCGCCGAGGTGTTGCGAGATTGCGGTCGGCGATGCGAACAGGCCGTAAATCGATACTGCGGCGGTGAGCGCCGGAAACACGGCGAGGAGCGCATACAGCGCAAGCCCGGCGGCGATGATCGACACGTTGTCGGTCGTCATCTCTCGCTTGACGCGCATCGCGATGTCCCACCAGCCGCGCGCCGGGATCTGGGCGGGCCGGTCGGCGTCGCGCCCGCGAGCATCATCGAGCGGCGAATGATCGTGCGGATGAGTTCGCGCCTGCATGCAATTTCAACGTTGCATGCAGGGCACGGTTCCTGGTCCTCAGCCGCTCGCGCGCGCGGCGTTCGCCTCCATCACCGTCAACGCGGTGACGTTCACGATTCGCCGCACGGTTGCCGACGGCGTGAGGATGTGCACGGGCGCGGCGCAGCCGAGCAGGATCGGGCC
>Ga0164243_10001664_pt1 | contig 37536 bp, 87 predicted proteins | sample OricompcompostOP_FD_108781 | JGI IMG/M metagenome (GOLD analysis project Ga0164243, IMG submission 108781) | Organic Plus compost microbial communities from Emeryville, California, USA - Original compost - Organic plus compost (OP) | ecosystem: Engineered > Solid waste > Mixed feedstock >...
AGAAAACTAATATATGGCTAATAGTATTTTTACAAGGAAAACAAATATTTGGGCAGATAAGTATAGACCTAAAAATTTAAGTGAATATATTGCTGATGCTGATATTAAAGAGAAAATACAATCATTTATAGATGGCAATACACTCAAACATTTATGCTTTGAAGGGCCTCCGGGTACAGGCAAATCCACTTTAGGAAATTTAATTATTAGTAGCATTGATTGTGAGGTTCTTTATATTAATGCTAGTGAAGAAAGAGGTATTGATACTGTAAGAACTAAAATCAAACAATTTGCTTCAACAAATAGTTTTTCTAAAAATAAAGTTATATTTTTGGAAGAATTTTCTGAATTTACTTCAGATGGTCAAGATGCATTAAGAGCAATATTTGAATTATACAGTGCAACAACTAAGTTTATTCTTACTTGTAATAATGTAGAAGATATTATAGATGCAATTAGAAGTCGTTGTCAAGAATTTAAAGTTATTCCACCATCTAAAGAAAAAGTATTAGTAAGATGTGAAGAAATTTTAAAGGCTGAAGATGTTTCATATGATAAGGATGATGTTGTTGAAGTAATTAATCATTTATACCCGGATGTAAGAAAAATTATTAATGAACTTGATAAACATACCATTAATAAAGAATTAAAACTTACAAAAGAATTTTTCAAATTATTGCTTTATAAAGACAAAGTAGTTGAAATTATTAATTCAGTTAATGAAAAGAATTTTATAAGTAAGGTTAATGAAATTAGACAATTATTAGCTGATACTAAAGTTAAAAAGTTTAATGAATTATATCGTTTCCTTTTTGATAATATTGATCAATATAAACGTAAGGATGACAATATAGTTCCAATCATTTTATTGCTTGCAAAAGGTCAATTAAATGATTCACAAGTAGTAGATAAAGAAATTAATGTTGTTGCTACTTTAGTTGAAATTTGTGAAATATTAAAATAAAAAAATAAAAAAATGAGAAACTTAGCAAAACAAACACAATCTGTTCAAGATAGTTATGGAGGTCTTGAACCAATGAAAAAATCTACTGTTTTATCTTCTTTAATGAATGATTATGAAAAGAATTTAAATAGATTTGATGAATTACTTTATTTATTATCTAGTAAAATTGAAGCTTTAGAACATACTCTTGTTTCTCCAACTCCATTTAAAGGAGAAGTAGAATCAGATACGGAAAGAAGTTATAGTAATATGGAGTATTGTAATATCAACTTCGCTCGATCAAATGAAACTTTAACTTATCTGGTTGAAAGATTAAATAATTTAATTTAATGTCATTCACTCCATTTACAGGATTTACACCACTTAGTTCAGAAATTGAATGTAATGATAAATTTGTAGGATTAAATAATCAAATTAAAATTCGCACAGGCTGTGGATGGAAAGGTATTGTAAAAGATACAATAAGAGAAGATTATTGTAGTGATAAACATTCATGGAAAAGATTAGCCGGTAGAGAAGGTATAAAATATTTATGCCCCAATTGTAAAGAAGTATTAATTGATGAAATTTTAAAAATTAGTTAATGTATAAAGGATTTGAAATTTATACTGCTTTTGATGGCAATAAATATGCATATTCTATTTGGGAAGAAAATGATTTTTATGGCGCTCGTTATTACAATGAGACAGATCATGTTTTTGATTCAGAAGAAGACGCCGAACATGCTGCAATGATATGGATTGATAAATTCCTTTTAAATGAAGGAGATTGAAAATCCTATTGCGAAAATGATAAAAGATCAAGAAAGAATAAGGGAAGCAATTAAAAATAATATTCCTTTATCTTCTTTATCTTTTATTAAATTTATTCACCCAATTGAAATTACAAATAAAAAAAAATATGGGAGTTGATATTACACAATATTTTTTAATAGGGCTAAAAGTAGACCCTAATAAATACTATGATAAACTTTGTACCGAAGAAGTTTATGATAACGATAATAAATTAGATGATTATCTTTCAGTAGTATATGATGGCATGGGAGATAATTATCTTTTTGTAGGCCATATTCTTGAAGAAGAAGATGAATATAATGATTTGGATTTTTTCAATAATGGCTTTACAGAAACAGCAAAAAAATATAAGAAAGAAATTAAAAAAGCAAAAACAGCTATTAAAAAACATCTTTTGCCTGAAGATACAGAATTGATAAACAATGTTGATGTTTTTTATATTAAACACTATTCTTAATGCAACAAGAAGATTTTTCATTGCTTATTAATAATATGATGCGTATTAATGAGCAATCATATGAATTATACTCAAATTATAAAATTAATCTTTATGAGTATGAGAATCAATATCGTGAAATAATTGATATTTTATTAAAGAATGTATTTACTGAAGAAGGAGTTGAATGGGTTTTATGGTATATTTATGAAAGAATAAGTACAACTGGAAATATAAACGAAGCCTTTGAAACTAATGAAGAAGGTCATAAAGAAAGAATATGCTATAATGTATCATCCTTGTATGATTATTTAGTAATAAAGAAATATTTTAAAGTAAAATAAAAAAAAAGAAAAATGAAATTAAAATTTCAATTAGTAAAATTTGAAAAGGGTTTAGCGTTTCAAGTTTTGGAACAAACAGAATTGTTTTGGAACAAAGATGCAAATACAGTAATTACTTTCGCTAGTGAAGAAACTAAATTAAAAATTGTTTCCAATCATTTGCCTAAGTTTGATTTAGATAATTGTGAATTACATATACGTGGCGCACAAGAGGAAAATGACTTTGATATTCCTGCTACTAAATTCCCAAATAATGATTTGCGTGATGAATGGTTTGAATATATTTTGAATGCTATTAAAATTTGGGCTAGAACTTGTTCCAATTTTGAAGAAGAAAATGGTGATGAAGTGCCTGAATTAAAAAGAGAAGGTGTTATTTTTGAAATTTAAAAATTTCTTATGCCATTAAGTGAAAAATTAAAGAAAAATTATAGTAAAGATTATCATATTAATAAAAGGAATGAATATAATGCTAGTGTTCTAAAACATTATCATAATAATAAAGAAGCATGAATAAAAAGAATGCTTGAATGGCAAAAGAAAAATGCTGAATGGGTTAGAGAATATAATTCAGAATTTAGAAAAGAAGATAGAATTAATAATCCTTTAAAGTATTATAAAATTTATATTAAAAAAAAATTGAAAAAAAATAATCCAATACTTTTTGAAAGAGTAAAAGATGATTTTGATAAATATTTTAAAGGTTATTTAAAACGCCAAAGAGCAAAAGCTAGAAATAATGGCGAAGTTTTTAAATATTAAAACTATAATATGCCTAGAAAGAAAAAAGAAGATAGTACACCTAAAGAAAATAAACCAACAATTTTTACTGTAATATCATATCTCACTGATAACAAAAAGTCATGGAATGAATTGACTGAAGAAGAAAAAAAATTATTCAATCCATTTATGATTAACAGATTTCTTTCTATGGATATAAATTTGGCATTGGTAGTAAATGATTTGCAACAATATACTTTAGGCAAAATGAATGCTAAAGATGTATATAATTTGTATTATTATTTACTACCAAAACAAAAATATTTTTTGAAATATATTACAGGTAAAAAATCTGTTCCTGAAGCTGATTTGCAAATATTAAAAAATTATTTCAAAATCAGTTTAAGAGAAATTGAAGATTATTATACTATTCTAATGAAAGATGATGAAGGCAAACAATTCCTTAAAGATTTAAAACGACAATTTCAATATGAACAATGAAAAATAAATGAATATTTTTTATCCTTTGAAACCCTTTACAGTAGCGGTTAAAATTTATATTCGGCCAAAACTACCTTTTTTTTACCCACTTTTGGCCGGATATAACTTATTATAATCAGCCATAACTTAAATTACATAATTATGGAATCAAACAATGTTTTTATAAATACTAATAATCAAAATCATATTAGATGGATTTATGAAAGGATGAAAAATAAACATAGTGAAAATCCTGATATTGACTATATGTTGAAGTTGAAAGAAATTTGTGATTGGATTGATAAAAATATAAATGAACAAAAGCAAATTTTTTAATTAAAGCAAACATGTACTACGAAATACATATAACTGTACTTACTGATGATGTAATCCAATTTAAATTAGATTGTGAAAAAATTGGAGTAAAACCAATTGTAATAGAAACACAAAATAAAGATAAGTTTGAATATCAAGTAATGACTTCTAGCAAATATAAAGCTATTGTAAATGTAGAACAGGAATATGGTTTTAAGGCTGATGAAATAACAAATAAGTTATTAAATAAAGGGTATAAGATAATTAGACAAAAAGTAGAAAAATCACCAGATAAAATTAAATCCCCTAATTTCATTTACTATGAATCACATTTACGATTAAAGATTCCTAAAAGTGATTTGACTTTACTTGAAATAGTTGCTAAAGTATGTAATGAATATAATTTTCATTTATCTAAAAATATTTTCAAAAGCGATGATGAATTTATTTATCAAATGATCACTTACAGAAATTATAATCAAGAATATTATGATTTTATAAATCATGTTGTTAATGCTAAATCTTTTCTTGACTATTCAAATATTTTTTGTGATAAAGTTGAAACTGAAGAAGCAATTTTTGACAGTAATATTCATGTAGATAATAATTGGTTAAACAATGAGTAAAATAATTACATTGGATAAATTCATTGAAAAATCATACGGCAAAAAAGGCAGTAAAAAGCGAGAAAAGTTTGAAAAAGGTTTGGAAGAATTTAAATTACAAGAGTTGGAAAAACAAAATAAATGGGTGCAAGGTTATGTTGCAGCAATTGCCATTATTTTGAAATTAGAAGGTATTGGAACTACAACAATTTTTGAAGCATACAAAGCAGGATTAGGAAATAGTTCAATTGATGATTTGATAACAATGGGTTGTGATGAAGATGATATTGAAATTATTAAAAATATGTTATTTTGAAAAGAGCGGGGGTAATTCTCCGCTTTTTTATTTTAAAAATAATTTGGTATTTCAGAAATAAATCGTACCTTTGTTATGTAATCTAAAGGCAATCACACACAAAACTTAATAAACCATGAAAATAAAAGTAATTGATTATAAAAATGATGGCAATACAGTTACCACTAGATTTTATGAAGTTGAAGAATTTGCCCCCGGTGTCTATATATCTAAAGACAATGATTCCGATTTATATTTACTTATTTTTGGTAACATTGAAAAAAATGTTTATGTGATTGATGGTTTTTATTCCCTTCAAACAATTGAAGCAAATAAAGAATATGTTACAAGCATTCCGGCTGATTTTATGAAATTTATGCTTGAAAAACCTTTTATTAGGAAGATAGATATAGAATTTGCCAAAGAATGCGGTTTAGACTATCAAATTTTGGAGAAAAGAAGGGATGAAATATTTGCCATTAGAAAGAAAGAAGAAGCCGAAAAAGAGGCTAAAAAGAGGCAAGAAGAAGAAGAACATGCTGCTAAAGAAAGCAAAAGGATTGATGATCGTTTACAAGCCTTAAAAGATGGTAAAAATATATCATATCAGGATTTACTTGATATTATAGAAAAATATAATTTTAAAATTGCACCCCGTACTTTAGGCGCGATTCGTAAACAAGTAACAAGTTATTCATATATTAACCGGGAAAGGGGGTATTTTCTTCCTAAAACTGCCCAAACTACCGTTAACAGTATATTTCGTGTTGTTAAAGAAGTAGTTGAAATTCAATAAAAATATTTTAAAAATAATTTGTTGTTTTAAAAATAAGTTGTATCTTTGTTATGTAATCAAAATCAATAACACACAAAACTACAAAATTATGACTACTACAGAAATTGTTAAATTGATGAATAAATACTTGAAAGACAATAACTTTCCTGCTATTTTAAAGGCAAAATCCCGTAAAGGATTAATTATAGTTGATAATATTAGTAACTATGGTTTATATGCTATTAATTTAGCTCAATTAGCTACAAATTATAGCATTGATTTTGAACATATTAGTCCTTCTTTAACACGAGTAAAAGAAATAAAATAATTTTTTTATTTTAAAAATAAAGTGTACCTTTGTATAGTAATAATTGATAACACACAAAAACAAACCACATGGAAACAATTATCGCAACAATAAAAGAACAGATTTCAAACGGTGCAAAATTTAACGGAACCGTATACGGAAAGCAAAGCGGGAAGGCGTGGATAGTACTGCACGTGTATCTGGACAACAATTATACAAAGATTGCATGTGTGCCAAAAGAAGATGCAGAGGCTATGAAGGCTGAAATTTTGGCTGAAATTGGCGCAGTAAACAACATCACATCCAACAAAACGCAGTGGTTGGTAGATGGAAAAGCCGTTCAAAACAACCTTACTTATGCCCAAATGTATGACAGGTACGGTATGGATTTCGAATAACAAACACGTAATTAAAAAATAAAACCACATGAAATTCAGAAATAAGGCCGGTAGACAATACATATCAATTTTAGATGAAACTGAATACGACGACGAACGGAATAAAGGATTTTGCAGATTTAGGAAGAATAGGATTAGAACTAGTTGAAAATCAATTAATATCAAAAAGTATAATAACTTTATCATGAAATACTTACTATTTTGCTTCCTTTTGTGTGCTTGCACAAAAGAAGAGAAAGATCAACAGCTACCAGATGGTAGATGGTATCACCTTAAAAAGCATTGCACAGAAAGTCATGATGATTTAGTACCTATATCTACAGGAAAAAGTGTTACATATACAACAAATCATGTATGCGACAGATGGCATTATGACACAGTATTCACTTATATAAATTGTCCAAAATGACACCAAAAGAGAAAGCGCAGGAGTTATACCATACTTTTTACAACAAAATATATATGTATGGCGCACCAGCGGTCAGGTTAGCTATTATCTGTGTAGACGAGATCATAAAGGCTAATCCAACCAATTGGGATGATGGCCCTGAATCACAAATACCATATTGGCAACAGGTAAAAGAAGAACTTCAAAAACTGTAGATATGAAAAATCAAACAGAACCTAGAATAGTTAAAGATATATCCAATATAGGCGGGTATAATATAAATCTATACTTTAGTGGTGCAGATTGGTTAGATGGTCGTGGGCTATTGGATACTCGTGTTTCAATAAATGGAGATACACTTTGTTTCATTACTTGGAATGATAGAGAAAATTTTGTTAAGGAATTGAATGAGGTAATTGAAAAATATAGAATTTAAATAATGAGAGTACAAGTATGTTTAAATTTTGAAGCAGATACTCTAACTAGATGCATTAATGATTATCTATTAGAGTTAGAGAGAAAAGGTTGGGAACTACACGATATAAAATATTCCATAACAAATACTCCTCAAGGAAGAATTGCATATTCAGCACTAATAATATATAAACCTAAATAATAAGTCTATTATAAACACCAGAAAAATAAAATATAAATGGAAGAAATATTATGCTGGAAGAGGTTTAAGATTAGCTGCTAATGTTTTAAAATCAAGAGAAAAAAAAGAAACAGCATTAGATAGGCAAATTGTTTATTCTGAAAATCTTATTAAATGGATTTTAAATGGTAAAGTAGAAAATCCTCCTAAAAGAATATTTTAAATTCCAATTGAAATAAAGGAAACACAATAATAATTCAAATTATATCCTAACAGAACGCCTTTATTTCTTAAAATTTCATATGCTCCGGTGGTGGAACTGGTAGACACGCAAGACTTAAAATCTTGTAAGCCGAAACGCTTGTAAGGGTTCAAATCCCTTTCGGAGTACTAAAAAGGGAAATGGTTGATACTTCGTTAGTGTTGAAGCATAGGTTCGAATCCTATATGATTGTCCAATTAAAAATTAATTATTCACACAAAACTTTTAATTATGCAACCTGATATTATTATTACAAAACAAAAATTTATTCGTGTAGCTGATGGAAGTGAAATAATTGGTATTGTACCTGATAAAAATTTAGGATATTATAAGAGTATGCTACATTTAAAGGAACAAGGGCATGATGTGAATAAATATGGTTGTTTAGAAACTATGAAATTAAATGTTCCACGCTTGTTTAAACCAGTGATGGCACATTTAGAAGATTTTAAAGTAGGAGATAAGGTAGAAATTTGGACACATCAAGGCTTTAATCCATATGAAACTCGTACTATTAAAGCAATTGATTTTGAAACTAAAGAAGTGGTAATTGCTCCTGATGTTTGGAATGAATATGAAGATGAATTGTTTGATGAATTTCATTTTTTAGCAGGGTTGAAACATAATAAAGATGTAGACGTTTCTGAATATATATAAACTTTTAATAATATTTTGTGTGTTTACTAATAAAAAGCCCTTATTTTGGGGCTTTTTTTATTGAAAAAAAATATGAAAAAAATACCCCAAAAATTTGTTTTTATTATAAAAATACGTACCTTTGTTATGTAATCGAAAGGCAATCACACACAAAACTTTACTATTATGAAAAAGACTATATTAACTGCTGAACAAAAAATTGCTGCCAAACAAATTAATAAAGACATTAAAAATCTTGTAAAAGCAATTAGGAAGATTAATACTCTTAATGAGTATGTAAGTGATCATCCTGAAATAAAAAAAGAATTTTACCGTATTTATCGCGCAGATGAAAAATTCAATTTAATGAATAAAGAATCTGTTTTAATCATGTTCCGTTTAAATCAAAAATATCGTTTTGAGGCACTGCATATGTTTGGAATTTATATTGATTTTGAAATTTAAAATATAGTCTCTATGAACACTGAATTATTACAACAATTTGCTGCGGAAATTAATAAAGATTGGACTGACGGGTACGTTGCTACTGCTACCGAAGACATGCTAACCGTAACCTATAATGGACAACTTGTGGCGACTTTAAGTATTAATGGGAGTATTGAGGGCATCGATCAAGATGCAGTAGATCAGTTAAGTTACATGTATACACGTTAACGATTCAACCTTTTGCCGCTCAATTGGGCGGCATTATTTTATTATAGTACCTTTTTCAATAGAATCAGTATTTCAATAAAGGTTATCTATGTTATTTAGAATAGATACTTTAAACAGTTAAAAAAATACGTCTACTATGAACTTCCTCGAAAAAGTAATTCAAAAAGGAACTTTAACACGAAACTCGGACATCCTGGATATACATACTGTCAATGATGTTTGGGTGATCAGGATGGACCGACTTAAAACGGTTTGTCAAACTACAAAAAATTATAAAGAAGCTGTCACTATTATAAATTTTGTAGCCGAGCATACTAAACTGCTCGAATGGGATGACGAAAGCGCTATTTTCAAATACGAAGGTGGCACACTGCTTTCAAACGCTATTGATAACTTATGTGGTAAAATCAGTAAACTTACGTATTGGGATATGCGCCCGCGTCTGTTCCCTGACGTTGACTATTTCGTTATCGACGAACAGAAGGCAAGAGATAACGTATTTAAGATGGAAAGTAGAGCCGAGGCCATTAAATCTGAATGCGTTTATGTGATTCAGCAGGCGACCAGCCACAAGGATTTATTTAACAAATGCCTACAACTTTGTAAAAAATACGAGCTGGCGATACTGGGGCCATTCCGGTATTTTGATTTTGTAAGTATTCTTGGGCCTCTTAAATAAATCTAGGTAACTATATACTAGTTTAAACCATTGATATTAAATAAAAGGCGAATCTATAACGGATTTGCCTTTCCCTTTTAAATACTTACAATATGAAGAAAAACACTGGTACAATAAAATGATAAAGTAATTTACGACAATAAGCCTGAAAGAGAGATGTGTATTAATTTGGAAAGTAAATCAGTTGTACAATATTTTGACGGAACTTATTACTGCGTTTGGCCTAGCCCTGATACTCCCGGTGAAGAAGGTAGTTCATTCAGGGAAGAATCTTTGGAATATAAGGGCAGTTGTTAGCTATATATGCTCGTGCTTAATTGCCTTCTCAATTCCTGATATACAAAGGCAATATCAGATGGTACTAACTTCGTCTGGTAACTTAAACCATCTTTTTCATAAACATATCCATCTCTAATAAGTCGATATGCTAAGTCAATTAAGAATACTCTCATTTCTATATCTAAATTTATTCCATCAATAAATATTGAATTTTCATCTTTCATTAGTTATCCCTTTAGTATTTAAAATACTAAAAAAGAATCAGTTTTTTGAGCCAAATATTTCAAAGAACGATATAGTGTCTTAAACAAAAATTGCTATTCCTTCTTTCTGAAATAGCGGTCATAGTGTTTCTCAAACAAAGCACTTATTTCACCATTTTGTCCAGCGATGTAATACGCTGCATGAACAGTTTGACGTATGCTTAAATTCATATTGTAATTTATCTATATTTAAAATATGGGTTTAACTAGTATATAGTTACCTAAATTTATTTTAAAAATATTTTGCTGTTTTAAAAATACTCTTTAATTTTATCTCATTAAATTTTCAAAATTAATTAGCATAACTATGGCTCCTAGTCCTCAATTCGTTGCATACGAAATTTTGAACACTCACAACATGATTGACAATTATCCGAAAGTTTATGAAGCAGCTTATCTTCGCTTCCATCGTGGGAAACTTACAAACAAATTAATCAAAGAAATTAAAGACACGAAATTTCAAAGTGAAGATTCAAAAAAACCAAATTATCTTCCTAAAGATTTGTTTAGCAAACTTAAAATTGTAATGTCCTAAAAATTTTTATTCTATGAAAAGAAATAGTGTATTTAATCCTTCTCCTTCAGATTGGGCTAGTCATCTTCTTAGAAATAAATTGCTTACTGCAAATATGACTGCTGAAGAAATTTATGATGTTATTCGTAATGAAGATTCAGATATTGAAGAATACATGAATAGTGTTGAAGGTGAAATGTTTTGTTTTGAACTTTTAGGTTCACTTGAAGAAAATGGTTATTCTGTAAAATATTAAATTTATTTTCATGAAAGCACCTAGAGTAAAAAAACTTCCTATTAGTAAAAAAGGTTTGATTCCTGAAAATACACCTAATTTTAGTGCTACTGGAAGTATCAAAGGAATGCGTAAACAATATTATGGCAATGATGCATTACTTGTTAAATGTGGTTCTTATATTTACAATGTTACTGCAACGCCTGATGTTTATAACATTCATGCCACTTAAAAAATGAAAATTAATATTATAATTACAATATTCATTTATTGTGTAATAGCTTTTGTAAATTTACAAACCATTTTAATTAATACTTCTAAAATTTTAACATTTTTATCTTTTTTAATTTTTATTTTATCTCTTTTTATTATAAAAATTAATATTGATAAATTAAAATAAAGTTCTTTGATGATAAGGTGATGGAATTGGTAGACATTAATTAGTGTGTTATAGATGCTCCCTCTAAAAAGGTAACAGTAAATTGCATTGTATAGGTTCGAATCCTATTCTATCATCAAAGAATAATTATTTGCTTAAAATATAACAGACAATATAGCCCTTATAGGAGTATGAATAAGATTCTGACTTTACAAATTTTAAGGGGTGTTGTTAGATATTCAGATCGTTGTTATAATTTAAGATAACTTGAAAGTCCTACATATGTTGATTGTATATTTTTATGGTTGTTATTTCAAACTGAAAATTTTGAACAGATAATTTTTTAATAGCATTGCTTAAATACTTGCCACGAGTGTCCTTCTATCCGTAATTTGCAAGACCTGAAGGGATAGGTGCTATTTTTAAAATAAAAATTATGAAAGTTTTATTGGTTAATGACAAAGACGAACAACTTGAAATAAGTTATCCATTACATAGTTTAAGTGAATATAGTTCGTTTAAAAATGATGATGGAGATTTCATACTACAACCGGGGCAAAAAATAATTTGGCCTTATAATGATAGTAAAACATATGAAGTTGTTAGTATGAAAATATATGAACATTATTTATTCGTTCATGTGAAAAATCCTAAAATGAATCTTATTGCTCAAACTATTAATGCAGAGGGTGATAAGAACGTTCAAGATGCAATTGTAGTAGAATAAACAGAAATGACTTTGCTAGTTAATAGTAGAGCCATTTCTAATTTATATAACCAAAATCAATAATTGTTAGAAAATATTCAAATAAATAAGTTAATTTTTGATTAAATTTATTTTAAAAATAATTTGGTGTTTTCAAAATAAGATGTATCTTTGTGGTGTTAATAATTCAATCACACACAAAACTTATTGCCAATGTCTAAAAATGTAATCCCTGAAGAAATTGTTACTAATGATACAATTAATTATTTTAAGGCTGAAAAAGAGAAATTGATTGCCGAAAATAAATCCTTAGAAGTTACGTTGCAAAGTATCTACAAATCAATTGTAGGTGAATGTGAAGAAAAGGTAAGGAAAGTTTTGAATTTTCAGGATTTTGAATTGAATGTATCTGAACGTTCACTTACATTTAGAGTTTTTAACAAAGAAAAGAAAGATTCTTTCGGAACTGAAGTAAGAATCACAAAGGATGATCGTTATGATTTTGCCAATAATAAGAAAGCTAGTTATTATGAACTTTCTTATTCGGCCACAACGATTAATCTTGACAAACCTAATCATTACCTTGATTATATTAAATTGGTTGGCGAAGTAGCTGAAAAAAGTTCTGCTTTGATTGAATACTTTAATGAAGCACATGAAAAATATGATCGTGTGCCTGCTAAATCAGTTTATTCAAGTAATTGGGATAAGATACGTCATTTGCGTGAATTGATTCAAAAAGAAGTGAATCTTGTTGTTGAAAATCAATATCAGGTACTTCTTAAACAAGACCAAATTAAACTTAAATCTTGTTTAAAAGTAAATTCATGGCAAAGGATTAATTTGTATGAAAGTTTTGATTTTGAAATTGAAGTAGGACGTTCAACAATAAGAAATGTAAGTTTTTTTGAAGTTGTAAAAAGAAATAAAGCAACTACAGTAGTTAACATCTATACTGTTTCTGATTCAAATGATTCATATAGAAAGCATACTGAAACTTTTAAAAATGCTGCCTACGAAGAAATTGTAAAACGTGCTAACAATTGGAATATTTTTCATGCACTCAATAAAACAATAGAAGCGACTGAAAGGCATTATAGAGAATTTAAATATAATTTGGATAAATAAATTTTTTGGGGTTAAAAAATGAAACAAGGTCGGGATTTCTCCTGACCTTCTTTTTTTTATAATAATCTGTAATAAAGTTTGTTATTTTTAAAATAAACATTATCTTTGTATAGTAATTAAAATACACACAAGACTAAAAAATTTTTTCACCTAAATTTTTACATTTAATTTATGAATTTTGAACGGAATGGATTTATTGTAGTAACTTCATCAATTGGAAGTAGAGATATTTTTTATATTACCAATGAAATAGATTTTATTGGTGCAGTATTAAACAATAAAGATGTACGGCTTTATGAAAGGGTTAATGAAGAAACAGAAAATCAAATATTGAAAGATTTTTTTACTACATTGAATAGAACCAATGATAATAATGGTACTGGATATGAAGTATGGAAAACTGAAAATTTTAGATTTATCCTTTCTCGTTTTCGTTATGAATGGGAGCATAGAAGGGTAGAACTTATAAATCAATTTGCCTAATTTTTAAACTTAAAACAATGAAAACAAAATTTGTAGTATTCAACAACTTTGGACTTGGTGAACCAGATGAATTTCATGTATTTGATGATATGAAACAAGCAACTGAATTTATGCAGTACAAAGGTGATGAATGGGATGTAACTGACTTTGATACATTTAAAGAATGGTACCCACATCTTGTTCGCTAAATAAAAAAAAAGTGAAGCCGGGATTAAAAGTTCCGGCTTCTTTTATTTGAGGGTAAAATATAGTGTCATGTATTATGTTTTTTTTAAAAGGGGAATTGATATTGTTTTTTCATTGTTGGCTATAGCTTTATTATTTCCAGTATTTATTTTAATTGCTTTACTTATTATGATTTCAGAAAGAACATTTAATGTATTCTATGTATCAATTAGAATAGGTCAAAATGGTAAACCTTTTAGAATGTATAAGTTTAGAACAATGAAAATAAATTGTTATGAAAAAGAAATTTTTGTTAAAGCACCAAATGATGAACGTATAACTAAAATAGGAAGGCTATTAAGAAACACATCATTTGATGAAATGCCTCAATTCTTTAATGTTTTAAAAGGAGATATGTCAATTGTAGGTAATAGACCATTATTGACCCGCGAAGCAGCCTTTGTATATCGAATAAACTGTAAAAGATTTGATGCACCAGCAGGGATAACAGGTTTATGGCAAATTAATAAATATAGGGCTAAAACAGTTTATCAACGTATTGCATTAGATGCTTATTATAGCAAAAATATAACATTTAAAACTGATATGTATATAATGCTAAAAACTATGATACAAATGTTCAAAAATTATTAAAAAATATTTGTTTATTTTAAAAATAAGGTGTATTTTTGTATTGTAATAATTGATGATACACACACAAAACTAATGAAAATGGAAAACAAGTCTTTTATATTTGCTATCAATGTTACTTATGATAATAATACCTTTAATACACTTGCCAAAATTGAGTATAAACACACTGGTTTGAGGTATTTTTTAAATAAAAATCACTTTACAGAAAATAAAGAAATAGCAGATAAATGGAGGTCTAAAGGGAAAAAAGTAACTGTAAAATCTGGTTATTATTTTATTGATCGGATTGCTATTCCTATTATTAATGCAGAAGGCAAAAAAGATTGGTGGTATATTACTAATCCGGGCGATTATTATAGGGTTAATAAAACTTCTAAAGCCTGTCAAAAAAATCATTCTCTTTTGTCTAATGAGGAAGTATTTGAAATTTGGAAATAAAAAAATATTATATATGTACTACTTAATCCTTTCTGGTGATACTCATTCTAATTGTTTGCCTGCTAATCAACAACGTGTTTCATTTGGTAATAGAAAACATGATGTATGTTTTGGTCATACAAAGCCTGATATTATCCCTAATTATATGCTGGAAGATTACCTTAATGAATATGGGAATGAAGTAATTGATACATATGAAAGGGATGCAAATTATAACCTTATACCATGTCGGAAAACTATTGTAGATTCAATTTCTAGCTGGAATCGTGGAGCAAGGGAGTACAAAAATCGTAATATTTAAAATAAAATGATGAAAATCACTCTTGTAGATAAAGAAAGGCATCATCTTACGGCAACTGAAATTAAGCATATTAAAGCTATGTTTAAAAATGGTTGGAATGTAGCTAATACCAAATTAAAAAAATATTCCTTTCAAAAGATAGAAGGAAATGATAATATGTATAAGGTTAAAATTGATACTTTTGAGGCTGTTACTATTGGTAAAGGCCCTGAATGGAGGGATAGATATGTTATAATTAAAGTAGTAAAATAAATATATATAACGTATTGATTTATAAGTAAAATGGGAATATTTTTATTAAAAATACGCCCATTTTTTTTTGTTATTTTGAAAATAAACCTTATCTTTGTATTGTAATAATTGATAACACACACAAAACTTTAAGCCATGATTACCAATTACTTCTTTAAAAATAAAAATCTCAATATAATTCTGGAAGCGGTTCAATTTAAAGTTGATGAACTGGTGAAATATGCTGCTGAAGAAATGGAGCGAATTGGACAACCAATGACTGCAAGGGATAAAGAGTATTATGAAATTGCAGTAGTAAGCGATCTGATTAAAGCCTTTGCAAATTATATTCTTGATAGTGATGAAATTGAAGTGAAAGATGTAAGAAGTAGTAAAGGAACTGTTACTATTTCTCTTTATGTAACTAGAAACGGCAACAGTAATTATTTCTATACTGATATGATTATTGCTGAAGGTGAAATTCAACGTAGGCATTACCGTTATCTCCCTCATACTTCTTTACCTAAATTAAAGGCTGGTAAAATTCCTGATGTTGATGATTTGAAAGAAAAGGTCAAAAGAATGACTAAAGCAGAAAGATTGGAAAAGGATATTTTGCGAATTGAAAATTATATTAAAAGGGAAGTAGAAAAGACAACTGAAGAAATGAAGAAAACAAGGGAGGATTTTTTAAGTTCATTTCCTTATGTGTGGGAAAATTTACATCCTGAAGTACAAGCAAGATATAATAACCAAAAGTCTGAATTTGAAGCCTATAAAAACCAACAGATTGATGAACGTTTTGCAAGGCATCAAACGGCCTACAATCAAAAAAGGATTGATGCTATAGTAAAAGAAAACACTAAATCAATTGAGAAAATTAAGGCTAAATTAGCGGCTCTTAAATCTTAAAATATTTTGGTATTTTGAAAATAAATCGTATATTTGTATAGTAAAAATTAATCACACAAAACGCTATAATCATGGAAGAAATTAAGCAAATAATTGACCAAAAATTAGATGAATTGCATGATAAATTGGCAGTTTACAATAAGTACAAATTGCCTAATGGCTTAATGCCTGATGAAATTAAATTTTCTCCTGAATATAGCGAACTTAAAAAAGAATGGGATGTGTGGTTTAAGAAACTGCAAGCCTATAATAAAGCAGAAATGAAGCGTAGAAAAGCCAATGGAACAAAACATTATATTGAAGTTCATGGTGTTAAAATCAGCCGTCAACAGGAATTATTTTTGGCTTCATGGATTAAAAAGAACAATATTGCCATGAATACTTTAACGCCTGAACAAAGAACTGAAGTAGTAAATAAATTCATTGCTGAAAAATTTCCCACAACTCAAAAATAAATAATATGCCTTTTATCATTAAAGCTATTGCACCTACCATTTATCAACACTAAAGTTTAAGTAGTTTTGGTATGTCTATTAAAGCAAATGGTAATGGTTCCTACTCCGCTCAACAGGAATTTGATACTTTTGAAGAAGCTAAAGAATATCTACGTAAAAGAGCATCAATTTATAATGAAATTGACCCTGAAGGAAGTGAATTTAGATTGAATGCTATGAATAATGATATTGAGCGTGGTGTATTAACTCTTGATGCAGTTATGGCATATATTAATGAACAGTAAAAAATTTTTTATATACCTTTAAACTAATAAAAAAATGAAACAAGAAATTGAAGTTAAGTCTGCTGATTCAGTTGGTGACATTTTTGTTAAAGGCGTGGGTAGATATTTGAAAAATGCCATTGCTTCAGATACTCTTAGACAACTTGTAAAAAATTATGAATCGGCTTTTGGTGAAACTCCTGATAATGAACAATTGCAAGCCGCTTTAACTTTTGTTGAATCATTTCTTTGTGAAATAGGTGAAACTGCTGCTGGTACTCAATATGCTAGAGCCGCTACTAGTCTTTCATGGTTTATTATTACAGATGATGTTCTTGAAACATCTGAACGCATAGCTGAAATTCGCACAAAACCAATTTTCGGGAAGCGTATTCCATTGTCAAGGTTGAAAACAGGTGATCATTTTGTTTTGGCTAACAATAAAAGTCTGGAAGAACGATATATTGTAGAAAAAAACAAAGATACTAATTGGTGTCCTTTGGTTAATTCTGATAAAAAAGAAGAAGAAGAAAAAGAATTTTTCCCTAATACAATTGAAGTAATTAAACTTGATTAAGTTATGAAAGTTCAAGATATTAAAAAATTATTGAAAAATAAAGAGGATGATGCAGATTGTTTCTGTTATAATCCAAATACAGGAGATTCATTTGAAATCGATCAAGTTAATGAAACTGCTGATGGGGATGGTAATACTGAATTTGTTTTTACCTGCTTTGAAGATAAAGACACAAAACAAAAACATATTGATGCAATTTTAGAGACTATTCAAAAGGTAATGGAACATCATGGAGTAAGGAAGTATGTTTGCATTAATTATCAAATGGGTGGTTATTCTCAAATTGAAAGAGATTTAGCTGAAGCCATTTATGATAAGAGGTTTCAAATGTAAAATTTATTTTAAAAATATTTTGGTATTTTCGAAATAATTTGTATCTTTGTAGTGTAATAATTAATCATATAAACACACAAAACTATAAACCATGAAAAGTATCAAAATTATTTCTAAACTGTATGGCACTCAAATAGTTAACATTGATACTTACAACCCCCTGATGGCTTCTGTAGATTCGCCTGTATTTAAAATCATTGAACATATTTTTAATGATTGGTATGCACATAATACACAACCCGGCGCACCTATGGCAAAGGATATTGAAGGAATGTATTATGGGGAAGGTGATCAACCTGCTATTTACTCTAAAAAGGGTGCAATAAGGCAGGGTATTGAAAACCTGATTGAAGAAGTAAAAGAATTGAATAAATCTATTATAACCACTAAAGATATTCAATTGATGGATATTGAAAGTGCGTTTGATTAAAATTTAAATTACATCATCACTTAAACTAATGATCTATGAATCAGTTTCAAAAGTGTAGTGTAGTTATGCTTCCTACTGAAAAAGCAAGTAAAATTCACTTTGTTCCAGCAGGTGAATATGAATCCATAGATGGCAGATTAGTAAAAATGAAAAGTAGTAAACTTCTTTTTACGCCTGAAGCAAGTCAATATGGTTATCCTCCACAACACCTTTATATCATCAATCCCAAAGAAAAAATAAATAAAGGTGATTGGTATCTTCATATAGGTAATATACCTGTGATAGCTAAATGTTCCGATATTGCATTTATTAATATTCCAAATGTTACAAAAGGCAAATGCTTTAAAATTATCGCTTCAACTGATCACGATCTTTATTTGCCTTCACCTTCTTTATCCTTTATCAAAAAATTTGTCAATAAAAACGGCAATATTAAAGAAGTTCGGGTTAAATATATTCTCAAACCAATTAGTCAATTTGCGCTTAAATTTCTTAATCCAATTTATGATTATGAAATTGATTTGGGGTTAACTCCTTTATCATTGCAAGAAAAAAACATTTTTCATGTAAAAATTGAAGGAGAAAAATTTTCTTTTCTTCCTGACCCGGATATTGATGGTTATGAATTGGGCAAAGATATTGTCTTTGTTCCTAAAACAAATGCTCAAAATTATATTACTGTAGCATCTACTCAATATAATTTTGATTACGAAACACTTAAAAATTTATTTCGTAAGTTTGAAACAGATTTACATCAGGTTAGAATATCTGATGTGGCATTTGAAAATTGGTTAGATAATAATCTTTAATCTTTAAATTAATGACAATGGAAACTAAAAATGGTAAACTGGTATTGGTAAGTACTCATAAAAGCGATAATGTTTTAGATAACAAAAATTGTATTTGGAAACAGAATCATACTGGCAAACTTTATTTTTTTGATGTGCTTACTATTGATTCTCAAATGAACCTTTATACTCCTTATCATTTGGCAGTCATTAATGATGAACTTTTAACTAAAAGCATTGGAGCGAATTATTATTTTAATACCTATGATAATAGATTTTGGCAGTATTCACCTGCTCCCTGTCCTTTGCCGTGGTGGGGTAATCTTGAAACATTAAGAGAAGTATTAGTTACTACTGATGAAAAAGTTAATTTGCCTATCTCAACAGATTTTGTTAAAAGATTTTGCAAATTATATAATGAAGGTGCTGAATTGAGTGATTTTTTATGTACCTTTAATGAAGCCAAAAACGTTAGTATTAGAGTTCCAAAAACATCTTGGAATAAAGATGAATTAACTGATGTAGTGATGAAATTAATGCATCAAGTTCATCGTGGAGAAATTACTTTTGGTGATAATATGATTGATTTTAAAATTTCTCCTGCTGAATGGATTAAACAAAATGTATCATTCTATTAAACTAAAAGTAATATGGCAATTAGAAATGGTGATAAAATTTTCAACAAGGTTACTCTTGAAATAGGTAAAGTAACAGAATGGAAATTTACTAAAAAGGATGATAAAGTTTATATAGAGTATTATGTTTCAGTTCCCTTGTTAGGCGTTGATTCATTTGCTGAAGAAATTTGGTATGGTGATGATATAATTCCTTATTCTAAAATTGATTTGCAATTATTACGTCATCAATGGAATACGGAAAAAGAAAAACTTGAAGAAAGGATTAAAGAATTGGATGAATTTATTTATTATTCAAAATAAAAATCAACAATCATGAACAAACCTGTTGTTAAACTTATTGGTGAAAATGGCAATATTTTTAATTTAGTAGGTATTGCTACTAAGGCTCTAAAAACTGCTGGACTGAAAGATAAAGCTGATGAACTAACGAAAAGAATTTTTAATTCTAGAAGTTATGATGAAGCACTTGTTATTATTGGAGAATATTGTGAAATTGAATAATATTAAATATAAATTCTAATGGAAGATAAATTAATAGATTATGAATTGGCAGTATTAGCTAAAAGAAAAGGCTTTGATATTCCTGTTCATGCTTATTATCAATATCATAGTGGAACGATATACGAACGCATAACTGATCATTTTGTTATGTATTCAATTTTGCCTGATAATGCTAAAGATGATATTGAATGTTTTCTTCGCCCTACACAATCATTGCTTCAAAAATGGTTAAGAGATAAACATAAAATTGATGTAGAAGTACATGTTTATACTCGTCCACATTATTGTGTTGATATTATTAATCAATATTCCGGCGTTGAATATGTTAACAATCCAAACCTTATTGTTTTATTTGAAGAACATCCCCGTGCATTTATCACTTATGAAGAAGCACTGGAAGAAGGATTGAAACAAGCAATTGCAAAAATTAAAACATGACTGAAATAGTTTCATTTAATTTAGCTTTTTTGGCAAAGGTTAGAGGTTTTAATGAAAAATGTGATTACTATTATTTATTAGATCACCCTAAGCCTTTTAAAGTTTGGGATAAGTCTAAATATGATTTTATTCATGTTGATAATTTAAAACAACAAATAATTACATCTGCACCTTATTTGTCACAATTGCAAAAATGGTTAAGAGAAGAAAGGCAATGCTATATTCAACCTGTATTAGTAGAACAATTTAATCCTTTAGGTGGATGGGGATATGAGATAACATATATTGATAGAGAAGGAGAAATGCGTAATACTGATGAAAATGAAGAATATGAAACATATGAATTGGCATTAGATCATGCAATGTGTCGAGCATTAGTTATAATTTAAAATTAAAATATATGGCAAGTACATTAAAAGAGGAAATAATTGAAGAAATTAAAGACAATTTAATTTTGGATATTGAGGAAAATTCAGAAAGTGATTTTGGAAGAAGTTATAGAGTAATTACTATTAAATTACTTTATGGTGATAAAAAAATAAGTGAACAATCATTTACAATTAATAATCAATAAAAAATGAAAGAATTTTTTGATATTAATTTGATAAAATGGCCTGCTCTTATTGTTAAAGGTGAAAGTGTAACGCCTGAACAAGCGGCTGAAATTATTATTAGAACAAATGCATATCCTTTTTGTTCTAATGATCGTGAATTTGAAGTTATTTTAAATAACTTGATGTTTGGTGTACCTAAATATTATGGGTTAATATATGGAGGCTGGAATGATTCTATTAGTAGGGAAGAAATAGAACAAGTACATAAACAAATTGAAAATAAACTTGAAGAATTAAAAGTATTGGATATTGTTGAATTACACAATCACCAAATTGTTTCTTCATGGATAGGTGGTGCGCATGGATGGTGGAAATGGGATGGAACTATCTTTACAAATAATTATAATATTGGTAAATGGCCTGAAGTAGAAACAGTTTATGAAGATTGGGTTAAAATTTCTGAAGCATTTCCTTTCCTTAATTTGAAATGTCAATTGTTGAATAAAGAAGCTGGTGATGATGAAGTTGAAGCAAAACCTTTAATTGAGTTTGTTGTAAAAGATGGGAAAGTTTCAATGAATATTCCTACTGATCTAATAGTTGAACCCGTAGGACTTTCAGCAGAAGATTTTGCAGTAAGGTTTAATGCAACATATGGAGAACGTGGTATTCACGAACATGAATTTGAAAAGAAATTTAGAATATACAGGCACTCATTAACACTGAAATAATTTAAAATATGGAATAATAAATCCATTAACAAATAATTAAAAAATAAAAATGGCATTCAAATTAATTTTACGAATCTTAGTTGCACCCTTTATATTTTTATTCACATTATTTGTTATGGGTTCTTTCCCCGGCTTGTTTGCTTTTATAGCTGGAATAGTTATGGCAGTGTATTATTTAATTACCAGACAAAAAAATGTAGATTGGAAAGGCCATTTATCATATACCTTTTGCCTTATTTGGTACCCTTTCTATATTGCAATTGAATATATTAAACGTATATGGAAGAAAAATTAATTACCTTTGAGGCAGCTAAATTAGCCAAAGAAAAAGGATTTAATTGGCCGACTTATGATAGTTATTCTAAAGGAAATATAAAACCAAATACACTTTATAATAGCTATGATTTTAATAATGATAAATGGTTTGAAGGGAGAATTTCAGCACCTAGCCAATCATTATTACAAAAATGGTTAAGAGAAATTCACAATATTAATGTTTTTGTTCTTCCTAATAGATATGATGGTAAGCAATGGTATTATGTTGTTGGATTGGAAGTAATTTCAAAAGAAGATACAAATATGTCATATGAACAAGCATTAGAAAAAGGTTTGATTGAAGCATTAAAATTGATATAATAATTATGGAAATGATTTCTTCTGATCAACAAAAATATATTTTTTGGGTTGATGAAAAAGAATTTAAACCATGTAAACCTATTAATGTTTGTTTGGCACATAGAACTAAACCATGTGATAAATGTAATAAGTATCAAGGCAAAACAATTTTATTCTATCAAAAAATTGATGATAATGCTAATGATTTAAATTTTCCTAAACATACTTCAATAAAATAAACTATGGAACAAACTTATACGCCAAATAAAGGCAAAGAAGATTGCAAACATCCAGTTTGTAATATTGATTCAACACATAAATATGTTTATTGTATGTGGTGTGGTAAAGAATTTGTGCCTAATCTTAATTCAGATAAAACAACTGATACTGATAAAAAACTTAAAATTTAATTTATGTCACCATTAGAATATTTCTTATATTATAAACTTCATTTTAGTCCATATGAAATAAGTGAATGGGAATTAGAGTATGAAAGAGACACTTCAAATTATCATATTATTGATAATGAAGAAGCTGATTATGGAATAATAAAATATTTTCATAATGGAGTGCATATTTGTGATTATTATAATCATGGTGGTGATAGTTATGATTATAATTATACTCCTGAAGGAATTGAACATTTTAAGGAAATTGCAAAAGAAATTTTTCAAAAATCACTTAATGAAATAAAATTATGAAAAAAATAATTTTTATTGATAATGATTCTCAAAGATATTCAGAAGGATTAGGTGATTTAGATCATGTGACAAATTTACTTGAAGCTAATGGATTTTTCCAATTCTTTAAAGAAGAAGAAATAATTCCTATATATGATTTTTATCGTGATGTTGATAAAGAAAAAGCATATGAATTACTTTTTGATAACAATAACGTAATTTGTACTTATTCTATGTATAGTGCTACCCACTATAATTCTTTAGAACAATTGTTTACTTATTTAATAGCTGCCGGGATAAATGAAATTAAAAATATGGTTTATATTGATTGTTCAGGTCAAATTGTAAAGGCTTTAAATAGAAATTTAAGAGACGTTAAACAATTGGCTCCTGTTATATGTGCAATTGAAACAAATTATATTCTTACCGTAGAAGATGCTACAATTAAAAAAGTAAAAGTACAATTTAAAGGTTTGTATGATGATTGCATTGTTTTGGAAAATTTTGATATTAGTAAAATAATTGAATAATATGGTTTTAAAATTTTTAATCTTAGTAGGAATAGTTGGTCTTACTTTAATGATATTATTTTTTGCAATTCCTATTATAAAGTGGATAAATATTTTCAGAAAAAATACTATTGAAAAGCAAGACAGAATTAAATTTTTAATAGTTCCTAATTCAGAATATAGACAACCACAATTAGGTAAAGTAATTCAAATAATCGAAAGACTTACATTTAATATTCTTGGAATTGATTTTAAAATAAATGCTCATGTAGATAAACTAAACAATTATGGTAGGATTTATTTACAAATAGCTTATTTTGCCCCATGTACTAAAACTGGTGTATATCAAGAATGGGTTGGTAGAAAATGGTATCTATCTGAATTTATGACAGATGATGAAGTTATTAAAACAGCCTATGCAGCTTGTAAAGCAACTGTAGAACATGAAATTATGGAAGGCTTTAAAGTAGATAATATAATTCTTTTTAATCCTCATATCAACTATAAAGAATTATTAGCTATTTCGCATAAAGAAATTACTAGAACAAACAATTAAAATAAATGGAAAAAATTAAAATACCTGAAGAAGTAATAATCATTTGTCGTTCATTAGCCAAGGCAGCACGAGAATCAGGATTAAATCAATTTTCAGCTAGATTTAGCCCTAAGTATGATAGTAATTGGCAAGGGGATGTTTCAATGGCATGGGAACAAGGACGGCATGGTGAAGATGCAAATAAATTTTCTATTATGATTTCAAGTAGTATTCATGCTAAAATCAATGAATAAAATAAAAAAAATATTTTGTAAATTTTTCAAAATCGAATGTTGTCCTAAGTGTGAAAGCATGAAATTTGAAAAAGGTTATTGGACTAGGGGATGGAATAATAATTGTAATCAAGCCTATGGTGATCATGGTAAACGTTGTTATAATTGTGGGTTTATTAAAATTTAATGTACCTTTAGAAGAACATATAAAAAAAATTGCCTAATTAGTGTCAAGCAGGGAAAAGATGATATTGAAGCAATTGAAGTATTTGAAGATGGTATTCTTAATGGGAAATATTTTTTAAAATCAATTAATCTATATTAGATAGATGAAAACGGTCAACAATTTAATACACAATTTAAAAAATTTTTTAATTAAAAAAAATATTTTCAACAAAGCAATGGAAGAAACTAAAAAAGAATCAATTCAATTAAATGATAATTTTACTAAAGAAATTATTTCAGAAGATATTGATAAAAAATATAAATTGTATTCTGAAAAAGAATTGATAGAAGCATTTAATTCTGGTTGGTATCGTGGATTACAATGGCCTTATAATTTAGGTAATTATCATAAAATAAATACAGATAGAAAAGAATGGCTGGAAGAATTGAAAATAGAACCTGCAACAAAACCTAAATCTATTTCTAAAGAAGAATTAATTGATAAACTTAATAATAAATTTAAAGTCAGATTAGGTTTAACAATTATAAGAGAATGGGAATTTAAAGATAATCAAACTATTATTTATGATAAACAAAATAAAGTTTTTTACATCAAATATGAAAATAGTCCTCTACCTTATGGTATTGATATTAATTTATTAAATTCATTAATTGACAAATAAAAATATAATTATGTATACTGAAGAACAAATTAATAAATGGAAGGCAAAAGCTGAACAATGGGATAAGTTAGGCGCTAAAATTGCTGATTGTTATGTGAAAGAAGATGAAAATGGTGAATATATTGAAAATGATGATGAAGATTGTGATTTAATGACTATTGGTGAAATAGCTGCTACGGCTTTTGGGTGGCTATAATATATAAATTTTTATTAATATAATTAGGCTTTTACCTTTATTGGTAAGGGCTTTTTTTGTTTAAAAAATAAATTTGGTCATTTCAATTAAAATAACTATATTTGTATTGTTAAAATGATTAACAAACTCACACAAAACTACAGGATATGCAAACTTATAATTTAACTGGACTTTCAATTTTAACTAGACACGCCTTTGAAGCAGCTATTAAATCAGTTGAAACTTTTAAAGGTGGCATTGAATATTGTGAAAAAGCATTGAGCAGTGATATTGAAAATTGGGAACGTAAAGAGTATGCGGCAGTTTTAGAAGATAGAAGGGTTAATTTGGTTAAAGCTAAAGAACACCTTCAATACCTTTTAAAGTTGCACCCTGAAGTTTTAATCTAATTTTATCACACACAAAACTTATAATGAAGGGAAACAAAACTAAAAAATTTCTGGTTTCTGATATTACAGTTGAATTTCGTTCTATGTTTTCTAGTGACACGTAGATTAGCTGATATTGATGTAGTTTCTGAATAAAAATAATTTAAAAATGGCTTATGCATTACTTATTAAAGACGAAGAAGGAAACATTATAGTTTCACATGTAGATATGGAATCTGATAATGAAGTTTACGTTCCAAATGCTAAAAGATAAACATCCAAATTGGACTATTCATGAAAAAGTTTTTGATGCTGCTGATTTACTCTAAAAATATTTTCTCTTTTTTCCAGATTGTTTTAACTAAACAATCTTACCTCCTTTAATTAATTCCCCCTAGCATTCTTGTTAGGGGCTTTTAACTAACAAATAAAATAAAAAATGGAATTTCATTTTACAGAAAAGGACTATGCTAAATTTTCTTCCTCAATTAAATTTAGAAAAAACAATACCAATCAATATAAAGTATATGAACCGCAAGTAAATGCATCTATTAGAATAATGTCTAAATTTTATTTTAATGAATGTAGGTGGGTTGTTCTAAATGCACAAATGCAATCAGGAAAATCAGGAACATTTGGCAACTTACCTTATTGTAATTCATTACAATAAAAATATAAATAGTATTCTTAAAATAGATAATGAAGGTACTAATATTTTTTTGATAACAGGTTTAAATTATACTGATGTTTCTGAACAAATGTTGGATGATTTTTCGGGAACGGCTGATCTTCCCAAAGAATATTCATTAAAGAAAAACATACTTAAAAGTTCTGATTTAAAAAGATTATTAATAAGCCTATGGAAGGTTATAATAAAATTGCCTGTTCCTTAGAACACTATCAAGGAAAAGACTATTTAGTTTTTGAAGAAGCATTTGAAGCTGGATTATTTGAAGCATTAAAAATAATATTATAATAGTTAGTAAAATACTAATAATTTTAGTAAAAAATTTATTAAAAAAACCTAAAAAATATTTGTTTTTTTTAGATTTTTTCGTATCTTTGTTATGTAATTAAAAGTTGATCACACACAAAATTTAGCTATTATGAAAATTACTACTTCTGTTACCGCAACAAAAATTACGATTAGTTCTAAAACATTAACTTATTCTATTGAGGTGAATAAACCTACAAATATAATGGTAGCAAAAAACGGTGATTTTAAATACTTCGATTTAGATACAGCACTGCATGGTTTTTCTTTGTTAAAGAATGCAAAAAAGAAAGGTATATTTACTGATTCTTTTAAAGCCATATCTAACAAACAAGCGGCTAATATTAATGCTAAAGAAAATGGCTTTTTTGAAAATTATAAGTCACTTCAAGGCGGATTTAAAAATGTTTTAAAACAATGTTTGAATACCAAAATATAGTTACGATTGAAAGTTATTGTATTCATAATAATATACATTGGAGTGATTTGTTTGTAAATGGTGAGATAATTGGTGCTTTAGCCGAAAAGCAATGTGGAATTCTTTCAGAAATGAAAGTATGGGTACAATGTTTAGTGCCAGAAAAGTATAAAGAAATGGGGGATCACTATTACATTAGCGAAATATCAGGATATGTATATTTGTGCTTTTATGATTACGAAGGGATTAATAAACTTTTAGATTTCAAAAAAATTTGCTTATAGAGTAATGCTTAAAAATAATTTTTTAGATGAAATTTGCAAATATTTTGTAATTGATAATAAATTTAAAACACATGATAAGACATATTAAACATAACATAATTATGCTTCCTACTGAAAAAGCGAGTAATTTATTGCTAACAAGTTCCAGAAAACAAATTATGTTAGCACCTTATAATACAAAGTGGCAAGATAAAAATGGTAAACCTAGTGGTAATTGTCAATATCTTTATATTTTATCTGATGATGAAAAAAAAGAAGGTGATTGGTGTTATATTTCAGGAGATCATTTAGGAAGAAGAATAGATAAATGGACTGATGGTATAGAGTCATTTACAGGTAATGGTATATGGAAGAAAATTATTGCTACAACTGATTCATCATTAAAACTTCCGTTAATACCAAATTATTTTATAAAAGAATATTGTGAAATGAATGGCAAGATTGAAGAAGTAATGATTGAATATAAATTTTATGATATTGAAAGAGCAAAAGTTAAAGGTGTAGAATTTGATTTTTTTGAACGAGAAGAAAATCTACCACCTGTTATAAAAGCAAAATTTGATTTAATAGTTACATCAGATAACTATATTAATATCACAAAAGTAAAGTTAAATTTAATTGATATAATTGAATTGGTTAAAGCCGAACAAGATTTTGCAGTAGAACAACAAAATAAAGAATTAAATAAATCATTTTATAGTGGAGTAGAACATGCTTGCAATTATGTATTATCTTATTTAAATCAATTGGTATAATATTTTCAGTCCTTATCTTAATTGGTAAGGACTTTTTTAACGCCAAAATATATACAATTTTTTAATATATTTTAGATTTTATATGCCTTTACATATAATATGATTAATTTTAATATAATTATATGCTTTTACATCTATTTTTACCGGATATTACCATAAAAATCAATGAAATTAGCCACCAGTCTGCATTTTAATTATAAAAAATTGCCAGATTTTTACCAGATTTATTTGTTTATTTCAAAAATAAGCTGTATATTTGTATTGTAATAATTGATAACACACACAAAACATCATAATTATGAAAACATACATTATTCTACTTCAAATAGGAGCTACTAATTTTCTCATTAAAGAATATAATGCCGCCACGATAGATAGTCTTTATCCTCTTTATAAAAATATTGGAATTGCAATAGCTATACATGAAAAAAAAGTGGATACTTTAAAATACTTAGAAATCATAAAAGCAGAATGTGAAAAATTAGCGAAAGAATCTTATTAAATTAAAAATTTTTAATATGAAAAAGTTAAACATTAAAAATAATTCTGATGATAATTTATACATAAAAAATGCTAAGGAAAAAGCCGATAAATTGAAGTATAATTTTATGCTACTTCAAAAAGATTTTTGGGGATTTACAACTGCTACATTTATTGAATACAAATAAATAATTCTAACCTTTCTATTTATAATTAATCCTTACCTTAATCAGTAGGGATTTTTTATTTAATTTTATTTGGATATTTCAAAAATAAGTCTTATATTTGCATTATAATTAATCACACAAAACTTCACCACTATGATTACAATTGAAATTATTAAAAACAAAATATTCACTGATAAAAAATTATGGGGTAAGAAATGGAAGAATGAATATATTGGTGAGCAAATAATTAATATTCTGTTTTACCTTAACAAAGATGGAAATAATGATTTTATTCTTATGGTAAATGGTAAAAATGAAACAGCAGATTTTAAAAGCCAATTAAAAAATAGATATAAAGATATTCCGAACACTGAATTAAGAGATAGATTTTTTAAATACGCTAAAATTAATTAATATGAATACTTTAGAAATTGGCAAAGTTTATAAAAATATTCGGGGTAATGATATTTTAATAATCAAAAGTCATGAAGTGAAAGATTATTTTTTAGGCATTCCTTTATATAATAAAACAATCTTTTGTGTTGAAATAAATGATTGGGTGCCTTATACAGATTTAGAAGATATAAAGGTTTATAATCAATATGGACATTTTGGATATAACAATAAAAATCCTGAACAATTAATTGTAGAACCATAGCTTTAATAACTAATATCCTAGATTATACTCAATTAAATCCTTACCGTAACTGGTAGGGATTTTTTTATTTTTAAAATAAAATGTTCAAATAATTTCTTTTTTTTATTATTTTTTTATTCCTTTATAATTAGAATAAAAAATCTATTTATAAAGTATGTTAAAAAAAGGAAAGAAAAAACCAAATAATTATTGGACTAAAGAAAGATGTAGTGAGGTAGCTAAAAATTTTGAATATATAGGCGATTTTACAAAACAAGAATCTGCTGCTTATTCTGCTGCACATAAAAAAGGATTTTTGTATGAGATAACTTCTCATATGAAATTCAAAAATAATAAATTTAAAAGAATGATATATGCTTTTGAATTTCCCGATAATCATGTTTATATAGGATTAACAATGAATAAAGAAAGAAGATTTAGGGATCATTTAACAGAAAATAAATCAGCAGTAAAACAACATATTGATAAAACTTCATTGATTCCAATTGTTAAAGAAATATCAAATTATATTCCTGCCACAGAAGCACAAAAATTAGAATTTGACACAATTGAAAAATACAAAGAAGATAATTGGATAATTTTAAATACTGCAAAGCCCGGTGCATTAGGTGGATCAATTATTAAATGGGATTATGATAAATGTAAAAAAGCAGCAGAAAAATATCCTAATAGATCATCATTTGCTAAAGCTAATCATGCAGCTTCAAATTGGTCTATTAAAAATGGATGGATAGATGATTTTTTCCCTGTTAAAATAAAATCTTGGAATTATGATAATATTAAAGAAGCCGCTAAAGAATGTAAAACAAGAAAACAATTCGGAATAAAATATCATAGAGCATATGAGGTAGCCAGAATTAATAAATGGCTTGATGAATTTTACCCAAAGAATAAAACAATCTAAATAAATTGAAATTAAACGTACCGGTATGTGTTTTTTATTGTTGCCGTTTAAGACAACAAGTGTATAAAATAAATATCTTAATTTTGCTCTTATTAATTAACAAAACTAAAAATGAAAAAACATGGAAGAAAAATTATTTTTCTTTGATTTAAATTATCATGATGACCATTCATTTACAAATCCAAACAAATTTTATGATCATATTTTAAACCATCTATTTGAATATGAAAATGAAGGCAAAGTAAAGATTAATTACATTACTTTTATAATGGAAAGTACTGATGAATTACCATATGATTATAGTTATAAATACTATCATAGTCCTTGTATAAAAATAATTAAATCAGAAAATATACTTTCATTAGAATTTAATGATTTGGAAGAAAATTTAGTAAAAATATCGCAATTAGAAAATTTTTTAGAGTTTAGAATGTATGATTATGACAACCCAAATCATAAAAATACTGATAAAAATAATAATGAAATCATTATAGAAAGATATGATAATTTACATAAAGATTCTTATAAAGATTCATTTAGGAAACAAAATGCTTTTCTAATTGATAAACATAAACATGAATTTAAATTTATGGTTTATCCTACTATAGATGCTTTTAATGAACGTAAATATACTGAATCTTATTCATTAAAAGATATTAAACAAATAATATTAAATAAAACAGAAAATAATAACTATGTCAAAATAGTATGGGGTAGTTGTGATGTTAATTTTGATACAGTATGTTCAGGAGAGCCTTTTTCATTAAGAGAACCTTTAATGCCTGCAATTCATGAAACAATAACCACAATTGAAATGTTAGATATTGAATTAAATTTATTGACAACTAAAAATGAAAAATTTATAGCATTTATTTTAGAAATGTAAATTAAATAAAAAATAATGGCAGATATATATTCAGAGCAATCAAAAATAGAATTACATAAATACCTTACAGATTTATCAGTAAAATTAATTAAGGAAGGCTATTGGGAAACAGATGATCAGGGAATTACCAGAAAGATGAAATTAACTATAGATAATATAGCCAAACTTCAAAGAGAGTTGCAACATAAAATGATTTATCACGTTTTTGGATTTTAAATTTGGAATTTTAATTAATTTTAAATTACCTTTGTACCTATCAATTAAAAATAAATTATGAATTTAGAATTTGTATTTTTAAGCCTTACCACTGAACCAATTCACAAAGAAATGGTATTACAACATATTCATGATGGTATATATAATTTCTCAATAACTAAAAAAACTACAGTCAAAGAATTATTTGAACAATTTAGAAATCGGTTTAAAGAAAATAGACTATTAGCAGTAGAAAATTTCATCTCTTTTAATGAAGAAAATTTTAAAGATAATCTTGAAGAATATTATCAGAAAAAATTAATTAATTCAGATGACGTAAAAGATGAAGATGTTTATTACGCAAATGTATATTTTCGTAAATTTTAATCCTACTAACTGATATTGATATATAACTGTTGAAGATTATAGTATGCCAGAAGAAATAAAACCAAAAGAAAAAAAATCAGCTAAAAGAACTAAAGGAAATGATATAATTACGCTAGTAGAACAACATGTAATTAATAAAAATCATCAACAATGGAAAGAATGTGATAGACTTTGTTTCTTAGCTAAAAATCTTTATAATGCCGGTTTATATCAATATAGACAATTCTATTTCGAAAATAAAACATTACTCAAATATACTGAATTAGATAAACAATTTAACTCAACAAATCAATCTGATTATAGAGCAATTTCAGCTAAAAGTTCTCAAATAATTATAAGATTGATTGATCAAAATTATAAATCTTTTTTTGCGGCAATTAAAGATTATAACAAAAATCCTACTAAATATAAAGCTAGGCCCAAAGTACCAAAATACTTAGATAAAGAAAAAGGAAGGCAAGTAATTGCTTTCGATTATGTACAAGTAAAAGTAAAAGAAGGAATTATTAATTTTCCTAAAGTAACTAATCTTTTACCATTAAAAACAAAAGCATTACCTCAACAATTTAGACAAGTTAGAATTGTTCCAAAAGTATCTTGTTATGTAATTGAAGTAGTATATGAAACAAATAAACAAATAAATCATAATTTAAATTATGAACACTATATTGGTATTGATATGGGTGTAGATATTTTAGCTGCTATAACTTCAAATAAGCCCGGTTTAAATCCTTTGCTTATTAATGGTAGAATTGCTAAAAGTATCAACCAACACTTCAATAAACAAAATGGTAAACATAAAGCAAACCTAGACAACAATATTAATTCACTAAACAAAAACTTAAATGATGAAGAAAAAATAAAACAAAAAACAAGTAATAAGATTAAAAACAATATTCTTAAAAGAAATAATAGAATTAAAACTTACCTGCATCAATGCTCAAAATTTATTGTCGAATACTGTAACGATAATAATATAGGTAATATAGTTATTGGACTTAATAAAGGATGGAAACAAAATAGTAAAATGTCTAAAAAAACAAACCAACATTTTATTCAATTACCTTTTACTGAATTTATTAATCAAATAACTTATAAAGCTGATTTAGTCGGTATTAAAGTAGAAACAATTCAAGAAGCATATACCTCTAAATGTTCTGCCCTAGATTTAGAACCTATTCAAAAACATTCTGAATATATGGGTAGAAGAATTAAAAGTAAAAAGCACAAATTTAAAGGGTCATTCATTACTAAAAATAATATAGTAATTAATGATGATATAAATGGTAGTCTTAATATTCTAAGAAAAGTAACTGGAAACGATTTTATTAATCTAACCAGTATGGCTGATATTGCTGTACAGCCTTTATTGATTTCTCCGTGCAAAACTTCTTATCAAAGTTTCAAAAATAAATTATTATGTAAATCGGCTTGCCGTTATAGTAATTTATTACTAGCGTAGAATTTAATAAAAAATACCTTCAAATTTAAATACATAAGTTATACCTTGTTTTTTTAAATCATTTTTTTACTTAATTAAATGATTAATAGAGATTTATAAAATACCCACTGTATTTAATCTAATTTTGTAAGGTATATACAGTAGACAATCCAATCAGCTTTAGTTGCTGATAACTGTATTTAATCTAATTTTGTAAGGTATATACAGTATCAACAATAAATGTGCTAAATTCAACGATACTGTATTTAATCTAATTTTACTTGTTTTATTTATAATTAAAGTCTTAGCATTAATTTGCTAGGACTTTTTTAATTCCATTCTTTGCCTGCTTTTAGCCTCATTTGGCCCCTTAATTGTAATTTCTTGCCACATATCAATAAATACCCACTATTTAAAATGTCAAACGAAAACTGTTATTTAAACTCAATTTTTTAAGGGTAATGTTAATACTAGGAAATGACCAGAATTATAAAGTTTATGAAGAAATGCTTGAAAAACGCTTAAAAACGTATATTTTATTAGAAAAGGATAAAATTGATTATGAAAATATACTTAGTTTTAATAGCATAATTTATCCAAAACATTCATCTTCACTCACATTTTATGATTCAATTGCGGAAACATATTTTGAAGTGATGAATAATTTAGAGTATCATTATTTCGAAGATGGATTTTTAATGGTGCAAGGATTTTATAATTACAATGATGTTAGGATTCCTACTATGAAGTTTATCTTACGTACACGCATAAACGATTTTCAAATTGAATTACTATCATTGAATAATAATTTGAATGATAAAGATGAAGTGTATATTAATTACATTGTTCGTAAATCAATTGAAGGCACACATGAGAAAACAATTAAGGTTTTTATAAATAATAAATTCAAACAGATAAGAAACAAAGGGAAGTATTATCATGAACAACAAGAAAGAATTATAACCAAGACACAATTATATAGAGTAACTAACAGAAAACAAATTCAAGAACAAAAGCAAGAATACTATAAGAGAAAAAAAACTGTTCGTAAAAAATACAACATGAATTATCGTGTAGTTAATTCTGCTAAAGTTAAAGAGTATGACAAGCACTATCAATTATTCAAAAGAGCAGTTAAGAAATTATTTGATGAACAGAAAGAAATGAATTGCAAAGAAATTATGGGATGTAGTTTTAGGGAAATGAAAAAACATATTCAACAACAATTTAGTGAAGGTATGAATTGGGGTAACATTGGTAAATTTTGGGAGATTGGATATAAGGTGCCTATAAGCCGCTACCATACTAAAGATGAATGTATTAAATTAAATCATTATACAAATTTATGTCCTATAAAAATAATTGAAAAATAATTTGTTTTTTATATAAAGAATAAGAATATTTACATTTAAAAATATAGTTTAATGCCACAATTCAATTTAATAGAAGTTCAATTAACTAATGCTAATACAGAACAAAAATTTCAGGAAGTAAGTTGGAATGGTAAAGATGGTTATGTTTATAAACAGAGTGTACCTATACCATCAGATATTAGTTGTGATTATACAATTAAATTAAATGTGCATGGTTTTCATAGTGTAGAAAATTTGGATAAAATTTTTAAAGCTATGAAGAAAGCAGTTAATGAAATGAATCAATACTAATACTATATTCCACTAAAACATAATTTTTCTCTAGTAAACTAAGGTAAAATAATATCAATGAATAATATATATACATTAGCTGATTTTTTGTTCTGAATATTTACAAGGCCATCAAGGTTATTATATTTCAGGAATTAATTTAAAAAAATATGAATCTATTTTAAGAAACTTAATTGAATTTAAAAATACTATTTAATAGTAGTTGAATGGCCTAATTTCATTTTAGAAGAAGATTCAAAAACAGGTGAAATAATTACTGCAAGAGTAGATAATTATAAATTAGATAAAAATATTTTAGATGTGTTAAAAACTCATAAATATATTTAACTATATTCAATATCTGCTATTCCAAATGGCCTTATTGATTTAGAAGTTAAAACTAATTCAATTGGGATTAGATTTTATGCAACTAATGAATTACCATCATATAAAACTACTTTCGTTTTAAAAAGCGAAATGTTATTACAAACTATTAAAGGTAAATTAAGTTCATTAAGTATTTAACAATTGGAAGATTTGATTATAAACATATTGATCAAATTAAAAACTCCTTATAAACCGGTAGTAACAATATTATGGCCTACTGATAAAAAAAAAATTAACTGAATTAGAAAAACAACAAATGTATGGTTATGCTATATATACCGCAGCAACTAAAGAACCTGAAAAACCAAAAGATAGAACAAGTAAATTTTAAAATAAAATTATAAATTATGAATGCCAAATTATAACGTCAAAGAGTTTTTTACTTTTAAGAGAATAACGCCTAGAACATTACAGCAAGGTAATTTAATTCAATTTAGTTATCATTCACCAGAAAATGAAATACATGACCCTAATCCATTGGTTTATGTAATTGAAAAAAGGATGGATAGATTTTTTGGATTTAACGTACACTATGACAGTAACCAATTAGTAGAGATAATTGATAATGCGAATGAAAGAATTGATTTCACATTACAAAAAGAGTGGTTAAAGAAAGATAGGAATAATAGGAAGAAATTAAATGAAGCAGGTGGTGAATTTAACAGAGGTTTTATTGATAAGAAAGATTTTAAAACAATTGTTCGTAGAATACCTAATAAAGATTTAGAACAATTTTTATTACAAGATACTAATGTAGAAACTTTGCGTCAATACATCTATAAAAGAATGAATGCAGTTAGTAAATTGGTATATAAGATTAATCAATAATTATGCAAGATATAAATAGGCCCGAAATTGGAGTTAAAGAATACTTTGATCAATTATTGAAAAAATTAAAGATTGATTTTGTTGTTGAAGGTGGCAGTGGTAATCATTATTATTACAGGTTATATATTGGTTCTGCTTATGGCAATATTCAATTAGAATTAAGTGATAAATTAGATTCCAATGAAATATGCTATCAAACATGGGTAACTTTAGAAGAAGATAATTATGAACAATTTTCTCATAATGTTTTTTGGGTTTTTAATTGGGATGAAATAGAAAGTAATATTGAAGAATTGATTAATAGTGTTAAGAATATAATTAGGATAAAAGGAAAAATTGATAATCATTTAGATAGCATAAGAGAATTAATTGATCAAAGTAATTTAGGGCTTTCATTTGATTTAACTGCTGAAGATGTTTTAAGATAATTAAAATAATAAATGAGAATTATTAGTGATTATGAAGCAGACTATTATCATCAATTACTATGTGATAAAAATAGAATAGATTTAATTGAATCGTTTAATAATGGTATAATTAATTTGCCTTTTAGATATTATTGGGTTGATGATTTAGAAGATGTAAATTATTTGAGTAGGTATATATTATTAAGGGTTCACAAATATGTAGTAGAAGGGAAATTATTAATTCCCTTCTCTTTTTATTTAGAAGATGGTGGAAGTGATTTTAATATACTTGAAACGCAAACAATTTTTTTAAAGCAAGATTTGACTACATTATTAAATACATCTAGTTGTGGTTATGAAATTATATTAATTGAGCCGGAAATATTTAGTGTTTTTTAGCTTTTCGTTTGAATAAAAATGCAAATTATAGAAATTACGCTAGAAGAAAAGTATAGATATATGGAGATAATGAATGAAAGATTTGATAAAAAGATTGGTTATTCATTATCACTTTATTTTTTTACTGGTGGGAAGCATAGTGAACAGGATATAGTTTATTCAATTGCTAACATTAAGAATAACTTATCATCTTATGTTATCAATAATAAAATAATTATTTTATTTGCTGTTAAAAGGCAAATTACAGAAACTAAA
>Ga0164243_10001666_pt1 | contig 37508 bp, 35 predicted proteins | sample OricompcompostOP_FD_108781 | JGI IMG/M metagenome (GOLD analysis project Ga0164243, IMG submission 108781) | Organic Plus compost microbial communities from Emeryville, California, USA - Original compost - Organic plus compost (OP) | ecosystem: Engineered > Solid waste > Mixed feedstock >...
CCGCGCGGTGACCATGATCACCGGGACGGCTGCCCGGGCTCGGAGCTGTCGACAGACCTCCGTACCGGGAAGGCCCGGCATCATCAGGTCAAGCAACACGATGTCGGCGCCGACCCGGTCGAATTCGGCAAGACCGCGGATTCCGTCGGCGGCCTCGACCACCTCGAAACCTTCTTTGCGCAGCATGTAGGACGTGGCTTCGCGATAGGACTCTTCGTCCTCGATCACCAGCACACGGGTCATCTGACGATCTCCTGTGGTTCGGTTGTACGGCTGGGCGCCGGCTCCGCGTCGCTGCGAGGACGGCCGTCGGGCGAGTGGGTCTCAACTGCTGCCGTCGGCAGGCAAAGGGTGAAGGTCGATCCCTGGCCCAGTTGGCTCCAGACGGACACGTCGCCCCCGTGGGCGGCAGCGATGTGCTTGACGATCGACAGGCCGAGCCCGGTGCCTCCGTTGGCCCGGCTCCGCGCGTAGTCGACCCGGTAGAAGCGTTCGAAGACCCGTTCCAGATCGGCCGGCGGAATGCCGATGCCGTTGTCGGAGACCGTGATCTTGACGACGTCGGTCTGCTCGTCCGGATCGCTCGGCGCCCGGGACACCGCGATCGCAACGCGGGCGCCGGGATCGGAGTAGATGATCGCGTTCGCGATCAGGTTCCCGACGGCGACGACCAACTGATCATGGTTGCCCAGCACCGTGATTCCATGATCTCCGCCGACGGTCACCGAGATCTCGCGGCGTTCGGCGTCGACGCCGTAGCGTTCGACGGCCTCCTTGATCACGTCGTCGATCTCGACCGGCTCGGGGTTGATCAGCGGATCGTCGCCCTGTACCCGGGACAGATCGATGATCTGCTGGACCAGCTCGCTCAGCCGGTCCGATTCGATGGACAGCCGTGCCGCGAAGCGCTGCACGGCTTCCGGATCGTCGGCGGCCTGGCCGACGGCCTCGGCCAGCAACGCGACGGCTCCGATCGGTGTCTTCAGCTCGTGGCTGACATTGGCGACGAAGTCGCGCCGGATCGCCTCCACCCGGCGTGCCGCCGTGAGATCCTCGGCGACGACAACCACCAGGCCGTTGCCCATCGGCGCCACCCTGGCGTTGATCACGACTTCCACGCTTCCGGTGCCGCCGCGTTTGAACTCTAGTTCCGCAGTACGCATGACGCCGTTCTCGCGGACGTCCCGGATCATTGTCGCCAACGGGGGCACCACAAGCCGGCTGCCACGGACGAGACCGAGTGCTCTGGCCTGCCGGGTGGCTTCCAGGATGGCTCCGTCGGAGCCGACCAGCACTGCCGATGATCCCAGCGCCGAAAGCACCTCCGAGACTCCGTCCGGCACCGCCGGAGGTGCGGCGGACGATTGATCGGCCCCCGCGACCGGTTTCCGTCGCCGGTTGCTCAACAGCCGGACGACGAACCCGCCGACCAGCAGCCCGACCGCCAGCGCCAGGCCGACAGCTCCCGCGTTCACATCGCCGATACTAGACCGACATTTCCCGCCCACCCGACCGTCGATATCCCTTCCGGCGCAATGGCAATCGAGGATTCGGGAACTGTTCACGATCCGTTCACCAGCAGCGTCGTACGCCATAGCGGACACTCCTAGGCTTGAGCCTTGGGTGTCGAATGATCCGACGCGGGCACGCTGATCACAGCTATGTTCGGATCGATCGGATCAATCAGACCGATCAGACCACCGGCGCTGCGGGAACGAGGCTGTGATGCGGGACTCCTACCAGCAGGAACTGAACGAGGTGCTTGACGACCTCGTCAACGTGTCGAACGCCGTCTCCACGGCCGTCCGGCACGCGACCAGCGCCCTGCTGGACGCTGACCTGCACCTCGCCGAATCCGTGATCAGCGGCGACAGCCGGATCGACGCCACCTGTTCGGCTGTCGAGGACCACACGTTCTCGCTGCTGGCACTGCAGGCGCCGGTGGCCGGCGAGCTGCGGATGATGGTGGCCACCGTGCGGATGGTCCACGAACTGGAGCGCACCGGTGATCTTGCAGCCCACATCGCCAAGATCGCCCGGATGCGCTATCCCGAACGGGCCGTACCCGATGGTCTGCGGCCCAATTTCGTCCGGATGGGCGAGGTTGCCCAGCAGATGGTGACCACGGCCGGCCGAGCGTTGCAGGACCGCGACGTCTCCTCAGCCAGGGATCTGCTCGGCCAGGATCAGGAGATGGACGAGTTGCGACGGTCCCAGTTCCGTACGCTGCTCGGCGACGACTGGCCGTACGGTGTGGAGGCCGCGGTCGACGTGGCCTTGTTGGGCAGGTATTTCGAGCGGATAGCCGATCATGCTGTGACGCTTGCCCGGCGGATCGTTTTCGCGGTGACCGGGGAACTGCCTGACGGAGATGTCTGGGAGCACGCCTCCGGTTCTGCCGGCCGGGATCGGCCGGTCGGCGACGTCAACCGCTGAATTCGCCTGCCAGGGTTCAACTTCCGTTCATCTCCGGCACGCCGTTGCGCCACCTGGCCTGCCTAGCGTGCGGCGCAGCAACGAGATTCCGCGGTCGTGTACGTCGCCGGTGTCGCAGACGTCCATGTCCCAAGGGCCGCGGTTCCCACGACAACTGAGGTGATCCGTGAAGCTCAAGAGATTCATCGTCCCCGCCGTCCTCGCCGCCTCGTTCGGGCTCGCGGCGTGCGGCGGCAACGCCGAGGCAGGAAGCCCGGCAACCGGCGACGCAACCGCCGGGGCGAGCAGCACTACCACCGATCCAGCTCCCGCCGACCTGACCGGGAAGATCGCCGCCGGAGGCTCGTCGGCCCAACAGGTCGCCCAGCAGGTGTGGCGTGCCGGCTTCAGCCAGCAGTACCCGAAGGTCACCATCACTTATGATCCGGTGGGGTCGGGAACCGGGCAGCAGAACTTCGTCACCGGCGCCTACACGTTCGCCGGTTCCGATTCGGTGATGGACGACGCCACCGTCGCCAAGGCGAAGTCCCAATGCAGTGGGGATCCGATCGAATTCCCCGTCTACATCTCCCCGATCGCGGTCGCCTATCACCTCGACGGCGTGACGTCGCTGAACCTGGATGCCGAGACGACCGCCGGCATTTTCGCCGGCCAGATCACCCGCTGGAACGATCCCGCGATCGCCAAGCTGAATCCCGGCGCGAACCTGCCGAACACCGAGATCACCCCGGTGCACCGCTCCGACAGCTCGGGTACCACATGGAACTTCACCGATTACCTGCACCGGGCGGCGCCGAAGGTCTGGAAGAACACCGCCGACACCGACTGGCCGAGTACCAAGGGTGAGTCCGCCGAAGGCACTTCGGGTGTGGTTGGAGCCGCCCAGGGCGGTAACGGCACCATCGCCTACATCGACGAGTCGGGAGTCCGGAACACCAAGCTGAAGGTCGCCAGGATCAAGGTGGGTCCGAAGTTCGTCGCACCGTCGGCGGACGGTGCTGCGGCAGCCCTGGCCTCCTCCAAGCAGGTCAGCGGCACTGCCTCCTCGATCCTCACCTTCAACCTCAACCGGACGACCACCGACCCGGACGAGTATCCGATCTTCATGGCCTCCAACGTGATCGCCTGCCAAGCCTATGACGACCCGTCGACCACGGCCATCGTCAAGGCCTGGCTTGCCCACGTCATCTCCGCCGACGGTCAGAAGGCCGCCGCGGCCAACGCGTACTCCGCCCCGCTCCCGTCGGCGATCGTCGCCAAGGAGCAGGCGATCGTCGACCGGATGGGCTGATCGTGCGGGAGTTGATCCAGGCGGTGGGCCGGCCGATCGGTCCGCCGCCGGCACGGTTGAGAAGGAGTCCTCGTCGGTGAGTGTCACCAAGGAGCGTCCGGTGTTGGTCGAACGCACCGCACCCGACCCCGTCGTGGAGCCGTCGACCCGCCGTCATGCGGTCGGCGACAGCGTCTTCTCCACCATCGCCCTGGCGGCCGGACTGACCATCCTCATCGCCCTCGTCGCGGTGTTTATCTTTCTCCTCACCCAGGGCGCGCGGGGCTTCACCGCCGACGCCGACGTGTTCGGCCCCGCGGCCACCGACTTCCCCACGTACGCAGGGAAACTGCTCTTCGGGACCGTACTGGCCGCACTGCTGGCGATGATCATCGCCGTACCGTTCGCGATCAGCATGGCCCTGTTCATCTCCCACTACGCCCCGCGTCGGCTTGCGGTGCCGGTGGCGTACGTGATCGACATCCTCGCCGCGGTGCCGTCGGTCGTGTACGGCCTGTGGGGGGCCCGGACGCTGGCCCCGGCGAGTCACGGCCTGCAGACCTGGCTGAACAACCACGTCGGCTGGATCCCGATATTCGGCGGACAGGTCTCGGCGACCGGTCGGACGATCCTGGTGGCGGCGCTGGTGCTCGCGATCATGGTCCTGCCGATCACCACGGCGATCTGCCGCGAGGTGTTCCAGCGAACGCCCGGGCTGCTGGAGGAGGCAGCGCTCGGCCTCGGCGCAACCCGGTGGGAGATGATCAAGTACTCCGTGTTCCCGCATGCCCGCTCCGGCATGGTCGCCGCGACGATGCTGGGACTCGGTCGGGCGCTGGGCGAGACCATGGCGGTTGCCATGGTGATGAGCGCCGGTCCGCAGCTCACCTTCCGGCTGCTGACCAGCAACAACCCCGCCACCATCGCCTCCAACATCGCCGCGAAGTACCAGGCAGAGGACGTACGGATCCAGGTGGTGTTGATCGCGACCGGCCTGGTGCTGCTCGTCTTCACCTTCCTGGTGAACTTCGTTGCCCGCGCCATCGTGGCCCGCAGCGAGAGGAGATTTTGATGACGGTCCTCGACACTGCGCCGAGGCAAGCCGCGCCGGTGGAAGCCGGGCCGATGATCCTCACCGGACGGCGGATGCCTCGGCGCGCCACACCGGTAGCGATCCTCGGCGGCCTGACCCTGGCCGGGCTGCTGGTCACCCTGGGAGTCGCACCGGTCGGGGCGATCGTCCTGTCGGTCGTCGCCGTCGACGTCGCCCTTCCCGTGTGGGCGTGGATCGCGGTGAACCGCCGCGCCGCGACCGACCGCATGATCACCTGCCTGGTGTGGACCGCGCTGCTGGCTGCGCTGTCACCCCTGGTGTGGCTGTTGATCACCACCATCGCGTCGGGCGTTCCGGTGATCACCGGTCGCTTCCTGAGCCACGACATGCAGACCAAGCTCAACCCGGTGACTTTCAAGATCGAGGTCGGCGGCGGCGTGCTGCACGCCCTGATCGGCACGCTGCTGGTCACGCTGGGGGCGATCATCATCTCGGTACCGGTGGGGCTGATGTGCGCCATCTATCTGGTGGAGTACGGCCGGGGCAAGCGGCTGGCCCGCCTCGTCACCCTCCTGGTCGACGTGATGACCGGCATCCCGTCGATCGTCGCCGGCCTGTTCGCTATGGCACTCTTCGGCCAGTTCGTCGGCATCGGTACCCGGATGGGCGTGATGGGTTCGATCGCCCTGTCCCTGTTGATGATCCCGACGGTCGTTCGGTCAACCGAGGAGATGATCCGGCTGGTTCCCGACGATCTCCGCGAGGCGGCTTACGCACTCGGCGTGCCGCGCTGGCGGACGATCGTGAAGGTGGTCATCCCGACCAGCATCGGCGGAATCATCACCGGCGTGATGCTCGCGATCAGCAGGGTGATCGGCGAGACGGCCCCGTTGTTGGTGGCCATCGGCAGCATCGACGTGCTGCAGACCAACATGTTCGGCGGCCGGATCGAGACCCTGCCGGTGTTCATCATGACCCAGTATCAGAGCAGCACTCCGCAGGGATACGCATACGCGTGGGGCGGTGCGCTGTTGTTGATCCTCATCGTCATGCTGCTGAACATCGCTGCCCGGATCATCGGCGCCGTCTTCGCCCCGAGAACCGGCCGGTAGGAAAGGAACAGACATGGCACAGGCGATCGAGATCACCGATCTCGACATCTTCTACAAGGATTTCCTGGCCGTTCAGGGCGTGTCCATGACGATCCGGCCGCGATCGGTCACCGCCTTCATCGGCCCGTCCGGCTGCGGCAAGTCGACGTTCCTGCGGACCCTCAACCGGATGCACGAGGTCGTCCCGGGGGCGACGGTGCGGGGCACGGTCACCATCGGCGGTCAGGACATCTACGCACCGACCGTCGACCCGGTCGCGGTACGGCGCACCGTGGGCATGGTTTTCCAACGGCCGAACCCGTTCCCGACGATGTCGATCTACGACAACGTGATCGCCGGCAGCCGGCTCAACTCCCGACGGATGTCGAAGGTGCGGGCCGACAGCGTCGTCGAGCACTCGTTGCGCCGGGCGAATCTGTGGAACGAGGTCAAGGACCGTCTCGACAAGCCCGGGATGAGTCTGTCGGGCGGTCAGCAGCAGCGGCTGTGCATCGCACGGGCGATCGCGGTGGAACCCGAGGTGCTGCTGATGGACGAACCGTGTTCGGCGCTCGACCCGATCTCGACCTCGGCCATCGAGGACCTGATCGGTGAACTCAAGGCCGAGTACACGATCGTCATCGTCACCCACAACATGCAACAGGCAGCCAGGGTCTCCGACGAGACCGGGTTCTTCAACCTCAAGTCAGCCGGGCAGCCCGGCCACCTGGTCGAGTTCGACGCCACCCAGACGATGTTCACCAAGCCGGCGCTCCCGGAGACCGAGGCCTACATCTCCGGGCGCTTCGGCTGATCCTGTCGCCTGATCCGGCCTACTTGCGGCCCTGGTTCCTGACCGCCTCGATGGAGGCCGCAGCGGCCTCGGGGTCCAGGTAGCGGCCACCGGCGGTGACCGGCACCAGGTCGTCGTCCAACTCGTACAGCAACGGGATGCCGGTGGGGATGTTCAGTCCGACGACGTCGGTGTCGCTGATCTTGTCCAGGTGCTTGACCAGCGCGCGCAGCGAGTTTCCGTGAGCTGCGACCAGCACGACCTTGTCGGCCAGCAGGTCGGGAACTATCCGGTCGTACCAGTACGGCAATGCCCGGGTCAGCACGTCCTTGAGGCACTCGGTGGCCGGACGTGCCTCCGGAGGCAGTGAGGCGTACCGCGGGTCGGCGAAGTTGGCGTACTCGTCGTCGGCGGCGATCGGCGGCGGCGGCGTGTCGTAGGACCGCCGCCAGATCATGAACTGTTCCTCGCCGAACTCGGCCAGCGTCGCCGCCTTGTCCTTGCCCTGCAGGGCGCCGTAGTGCCGCTCATTGAGTCGCCAGGAGCGGCGTACCGGCAGCCACGGGCGGCCGATGACGTCCAGAGCGATCTGCGCCGTGTGGATGGCCCGGGTGAGCAGCGAGGTGTGCAGCACATCGGGCAGCAGACCCTCGGCGGCCAGGAGTTCCCCGCCGCGCCGGGCCTCGTCACGTCCTTTGTCGTTGAGGTCGACGTCCACCCAGCCGGTGAAGAGATTCTTGGCGTTCCAATCGCTTTCGCCGTGCCGGAGCAAGATCAACTTAACCGTCATGGCGCAAAGCCTACCGACGGCCGGCGGCTGGTCCGGAACCGGCCACAGGTCGATACCGGCCGGCGGTCCGGCAGAATGCGGACATGACCAACCAGACGGCAGTAGTGACAGGAGCAAGCAGCGGGATCGGCGCGGCGAGCGCGCGCCGGTTGGCCGCCGAAGGTTTCTCGGTGATCTGCGCCGCCCGCCGCGAGGACCGGATCTCCGCCCTCGCCGAGGAGATCGGCGGACGGGCGGTCGCCTGCGATGTGACCGACCGGGCGGCGGTGGCCCGGCTGGCCGAGCAGGCTGGTGAGGACGTGGCGTTGTTGATCAACAACGCCGGCGGGGCGGTCGGCCTGGAACCGGTCGCCGACGCCGACCTCGACGCGTGGCAGACCATGTACTCCGCCAACGTGATCGGCGCCGCCGCAGTCACCAAGGCGTTCCTGCCGACCTTGATCAAGAACGAGGGGCAGGTGATCTTCGTGACATCGACCGCAGCGGACGGTGGATACGAGGGCGGGGCAGGGTATTGCGGTGCCAAGGCGGCCGAGCGGGCCATCGTCCAGTCGATGCGACTGGAGCTCGTCGATCAGCCCGTGCGGATCGCCGAGGTCTCCCCCGGCATGGTGCGGACGGAGGAGTTCTCGTTGACCCGCTTCGGCGGTGATCAGGAGAAGGCGGACAAGGTGTACGCCGGTGTTGATCATCCGCTGGTCGCCGAGGACATCGCGGATGTGATCGGCTGGATCGCCACCCGGCCACCGCACATGAACATCGACCGGATCACCGTCCGGCCACGTGCTCAGGCCGCCCAGCACAAGGTGCACCGGACGGTCTGAGCGCCGGTTCCGACGCGGGTCAGTCCTCCCACTCGACGGTCGGTTGCCCGGCCGTCAGGTCGACCGTCGGCGTGCCGAACGAATTGGCTCCGCCGTAATAGGCGAGCCCCCGGTAGGTACGACCGCCCTTGACCCCGTCGACCAAGGTGTCGATGTAGGCGTAGAAGTCGACCTCGGCGAGGGTAGGCGTGCTGTAGTCGAGTTCCGGCTTGATGCTCTTCAATTTCGACCTGGCCCCGGCGCCGAGGGTGCGCTTGACCGTTCCGTCCTTGAACCTGTAGCCGTCGACGCTGGGCGGCAGGTCGAGGCCGCAGCCGGCCTTGAGCTTCTTCGACGCGACGCAGGTGTTGACCGCTGCGGTGACCTTCCGCTTGACGAGCCGTTGGCCCTCGGAGGTGAGCGCGGGCTTGACCTCGATGGTCGGGTAATCGCTGGGTTCCTGCACCAGGAAATCGGCGCCCGAGCCCAACGTGATGTACTTCGGGCTCGTACCCAGTTCGTACGCTCCCGGGAACAGATCGACCTTGTCGGCGGAGACCTTGACGCCGTTCAGCGTCAATGGCAGACCCTTGGCGGTGTAGCTGAGGTCGACCTCGGCGTACCCCTTGCCGATCAGATAGTGACCGCTGGAGTCATCGGTGTCGAAGCGGGCGTTGATCAGCCGGTCGCCGAGCTTGTAGGACGCCGACACCTGGAAGGCGTACTTGTCGGTCACCTCGGGCACCGAGATCGCCGTGATCGGCGCAGTCTTCAGCGATGCCTGCAACACCTCGTCGGTCATCAGCGACGGGTCGGACGGCTGCTCCGCGAGATAGCGCAGCGCTTTGGCGGAGTCACCGGCGGCGAGCGCGTCGAGGTAGCCGTGCACCGCGTCGGATGCCTTCTCGGCCTGGGCCGACGTGCTGGTTTCGCCGGCCGGGCCCGCCTCGGTTCTGTTCCGGTGCACGGTGTGAACGACGACAACGACGATCAGTACGACGACGAGGACGAAGGCCAGTGCGCCACCGCCGAGGATGAACGGGAGCTTGCGGCGGCCTCCCGACCTGGTTCCGCCGGTCGGGGCGGGGCCGTAGGGACCGGGCTGCGCGTAGGACGGTGGCCCGTACGGCGACTGGCCGTAGCCGAAGCTCGGCTGATCAGGTCCGGGTTTTCCGAAACCCGACGGGTTCGCCGGATCGGAACCGTCGCCACCGGGCGGGTAGTTGTTGCTCACGGAATCTGCTCCTGGGGTTCTATGCGGCGGTTCCCTGCTGGGAACACAAACGCGGGAAACTCAGTGGACACGACGTGGAGGGCCGGCCCGCACCGACGTTCGGTACGGCGCCCGATCCGGTGCTGGGACGCCCCGCAGGTATGGTGCGGTTCCCTCCGCTCGCCGGCCGGCTCTAGATTGGATGACTATGCCCCGTTCCATTGCGACGACGACCACGATCGACCGTGATCAGATGCTCGAATTCATCCGGCCCCGGCACCACATGCTGTTGGCCACCCAGCGTTCCGACGGCCGCCCCCAGATGTCGCCGGTGACCGGCGGCGTCGATCCCGAGGGACGGATCGTGATCTCCAGCTATCCGGAACGGGCCAAGACCCGCAACGCCGAACGACGCCCCCAGACGTCGGTACTCGTGCTCTCCGACGACTTCGGCGGTGCGTGGATCCAGGTCGACGGCGAGGCCGAGGTGTTGCACATGCCGGACGCGGTCGACGGGCTGGTGGAGTACTTCCGGTGCATCTCCGGTGAGCATCCGGACTGGGACGAGTACCGCGAGGCGATGCGGGTCCAGAACAAGTCGCTGATCAGGATCACGCCGACCAGGTGGGGCCCGATCGCGACCGGCGGGTTCCCGGCCGACGTCGCCGCCCGCCTGGACGCGGCCGGCTGATCGTCACCTGATCACTGCCAGCTGACCTGCACGCCCGAAGCCGACAGGCTGATCACCGGCGTGGCCAGCGCCGTACCGGTCCCGCTGATCACGCACGACCTGGTCGTCTGCTTCTTCTTGGTCTTCTTGGTCTTCTTGCCGGTCGATTTGCCGGTCGATTTGCCGCTCGATCCCGCCTTGTCCTGACAGGTGGCTGTCGTCAACACGGCACCCGAACCCAGCGGAGCCGTCGCCTTCCGCGGATTGCCCGGATCCACTGTCGGCGCCAGCTCCTCGAGTCTGGCCTTTGCAGAGTCACTGAGCGATCGGTGCACCGTGCCGTCGACGATGTTGCTTCCGTCAGAAGCCCGGTCCGGGACGGTCAGACCGCATCCCGCCTTGCGGTGGGTCGACTTCAGGCAGTCCGCGACGGCAGCCGACACCGCTTTCCGAGCGGCGCGGGTGCCCTCGGCAGTCACCTCGGGTCGGACGGAGAGCGTCGGCACGGCCTGTGGTCCGGCGATCGTGAGTTCGCGATCGCCGGCCAGACCGAGGTAGTGACTGCGCACCGAGAGCGTGTAGCTGCCGGGCAGCAACGCAATCGCATCGTCTTTGATCGGTACGCCGTTGACGGCAACCGGCAGCGCCGACGGCAACGCAGTGAGGTCGACCGTGAGGAAGCCGTTGTCGATCAGGTAGCGGCCGTTGACGCGGTGCGCGATGAAGGTGCTGTGCACCGTCTGGTCACCGAGCCGGTACGACGCCGGGACCGTTCCGGCGTTCGGGTCGACCGTCGGCACGCTGATCTTGGTGATCGGTGCGGCCTTGGCCGACGCCGCCAGCACCTCCTCGGTCATCAGTACTGTCGAGGCCGGTCGCTGCGCGAGGTAGCCGACGGCCTTGTCCGCGTCACCGGCTGCGAGTGCCGCCAGATAGCCCCTGACGGTGTCGGCGGCACTGGCCGGCTCCGCGGGCGGTTGCCGGTGGTTGCGCCAGGTGACCACGCCGATCACGCCTGCCGCGAGTACCAGGACGAGTGCCACCCCCGCGAAGACCAGCGGGGTCAGCAACCGAGCACCCCGGCTCCGGCCGAGCCTGATGCCGCCCGCCCCCCTGGCCGAGGGGTCGGTAAATCCCGCATCTTCGCGGCGTGTCGGCGACTCTTGGCCGCCGGAGCGGGTGAATCGGGCACCCCAGGGGTTGCCTTCCCACAGTTGTTCCCGCTGGTCGGGCGGCGGATAGCTCGGCACCCGACCCGAGGGGTCAGCGTCGTTGCGCCGGTTCCACGGCGATCCGCGGTACTGGAGTTGCTGGGGATACTGCGGGCCGCCGGACCGATCGGCCTCGTAGTCAGATTCGCCGAATTGCTCGTTGCTCACCGATCCCCCAGGTTTACTCGTCCTGCTCCGGGCGACACGGGGAAAGGTAACCCACCGAAGGACCAGCGCCCACGGGGTTGTCCACCGACCGACTCGTCCGTGCCCCCGGTCAGCCGGCGGCCTCGGCCTTGCGTTCCAGTGCGGCGGTCTCCTGCTCCACGTAGCCGTACACCTCGGGCAGGATGAACTTGGCCGAGAGGAAGCCGGTGAGCGAGAGTGCCGAGACGGCGAGCGTCGCGCCGACCGGACCCCAGTGCGAGGTCATGATCGGGAAGACGAATGCGCCGAAGAACGAAGCGCCCTTGACGAACACGTAACCGAAGCCGGATGCGGTCGCCTTGAACCGCGGCGGTGCCACCATCGAGGTGATCGTCATCCCGTTGGAGGCGTCCCAGTAGTGACCCCACATCAGCACGCAGGCGGCGATCACGATCAACGGCTTGAGATCGATCCCGATCGCGAACGCGCCGACGACCAAACCGCAGAACGATAGTCCGAAGCCCCACATCGACAGGCCGCGGTGCCCGATCCGCGCCAGCATCATCGGCGCAATGAACCCGGCGACCGTCGCCAGGCAGTAGACCAGCGCGGTGACCAGGTTGGTTCCGACGATGCTCTGGTCCTCGCCGCTGCCGGTCACGCCGACACCTGCGGTGACCAGGATCACCGGCAGATAGAACCCGAACGCGGTGAACTCCGCACCCTGCATGGCGTTGGAGATCCAGCCGAAGATGGTTGCTCGCTTCTTGATCGGGTCGGACCACATCACCCTGAGGAAATCTCCGACCTTGACGCGGTTGATCTTGACGTCCTCGTTCGGCAACATCTCCAGCGAGTCACCGAAGAGCGCCTCCGAGGACGCCTTGGCCTCGCGGAACCGGCCACGCTGCACCAGCGAGGACGGGGTCTCCGGCAGGTTCAGCCGGGAGACCAGCAGGATCAGGGCGGGGATGGCCCCCAGGCCGAGGCCGACCCGCCAGAGCAGGTCGTGATCCATGCCGGCGATGTACATGATCGTGACCACGACGATCGCGATCACCTCGCCCAGACCGAACATGAACTGCCAGCGGCTACCCATCTCCTCCCGCTTGCCCTTGGACATCGACTCCATGATGTAGGCGTAGCCGTTGGAGATGTCACTGCCGAGCGGGATGCCGATCAGGAACCGGAGAATGATCAACTCCCAGATGTTCTGCGAGAAGCCCTGGGCGATGGCCAGCAGGATGAACAGCACCATCGTGGTGATGAAGACGCGTTTCCGGCCGAACTGGTCGGCGACGTAGCCGCCGATCAACGCGCCGATCAGTGCGCCGCCCTGCACGGCCGCGGTCGCCAGGCCGAGTTGGACGTCGGTCGGTCCGAACTCGGACTTGATGAAGATCAGCAGGAACGAGATCGCGTACAGGTCCCACGCCTCGATCAGGATGGTCGAGATCATCATCCATCCGCCGCGGCGACTGGACGCGGTCCCGGGCTTGTTCTGCAATCGTACGGTCGCCTGGTCCGACAACTCTCTCAGCTGCGCCTGGTCCACGGGTGCCTCTAATCTCGTCTCGACAGTGCCACGACAACATTCCGGACGGAACAACATATCCGGACTATGGGGTATCAAAGAGGCTGGTGCCCGGGGCGTCAAATCCGGCGGTCCGGTCCCAGCGCCGGACCTGGGTATACCCAGCGTCGCCGGCAGCTATCCGTCAGGAACGGTTGTCTTCCCCGTCTTCCGCGCCGGCCCGGTCGGGTCCGGCGTCCGGCGGGGCGAGATGGGTGAACGCGGCAAGGTTGGCGGTGGACTCGCCGCGGGACAGCCGCCAGGCCCACTCCTTGCGGATACTTTCGGAGAACCCGAGCTCGAGAATGGTGTTGAACGACGAGTCGGCGGTCTCCGCGACCGCACCGAGCAGCCGGTCGATCTCGGCCTCGGTGACCGCGTCCCGGGAGAGTCGGGCCGTCAGATAGATGTCGCCCAGGGAGTCGACGCTGAACCGGATCAGGTACAGCCGCAGATTCCGCTCCAGCAGCCACCGGTACACCCGTTCGTGGTTCTCGTCGGGATTTCGGGCGACGAAGGCCCGGAGGTCCAGGTGATGCGGGCCGAGTTGCAGGGCACACTCGGTGCTCAGTTTGCGGCTTCCGGGCAATGTCACCGAGAACAGGCCCGGTCCCGTCTGCTGCCAGTCCAGGCCCAACGACTGCAACGCCGATCGGACCGACCGCTCCGCGTCGTCTGCGTCCCGCCCTGTCACCTTCACCTCCTCGCTCCATCCGGCGATTGCTCGGTATCCCGTGCCTCGTGTCCTGTGCCCCGGGTGCCCTGTGCTCGGTGCCCTACGGTACCGGCCAATCCACCGACCGGCGCGCGTTGCTACCGCGGTCATCGACTGCACCAACTTATGGTTCTGGGGTGTCGGGCATCAGGACCAAGATCATCACCGGCTGCGCGATCCTGCTCGCGTTGCTGGCCGGCGGGTGCGGTCAGCAGCCGAGCGGCGGACTGCAGGCCAGCCCCGCACCGTCGGGCAAGGAATGCACGGCCGAGCGGCTGCCGCTGAAGAACCCCGGACGGTTCACTGTCGCCACCGACAGCCCCGCGTACCCGCCGTGGTTCAGCGACGACAATCCCAACAACCAGAAGGGGTACGAGTCGGCGCTGATCTATGCCATCGCCAAGCAGCTCGGTTTCGCCTCCGACCAGGTCGATTGGGTCGACGTCGGCTTCAACTCCGCGATCGCGCCGGGTGAGAAGCCCTTCGACGTCGACATCAACCAGGTGTCGATCACTGCGCAGCGCAGACAGAACGTCGACCTGTCCGACGCCTACTACACCAGCTATCAGGCGGTGATCACCGTCGAGGGCGACAAGCTAGCCGGGGTCACCAGCGTCGCCGAACTGCGCGGCGGCAAGCTGGGCGCGCAGGCCGACAGCACCAGCCTTGCCGCGATCAAGGACGTGATCGAACCGGAGGTACCGCCCGAGGTCCTGGACACCAACGACGCCGGTGTTAAGGCGTTGGAGGAACAGCAGATCGACGGCCTGGTGATCGATCTGCCGACCGCGTTGGAGATGACCTCCGGTGAGGTGAACGGCGGACTGATGGTCGGCAGGCTGCCCACACCGGACGGCAGGCCGGAGCAGTTCGGCATCGTTCTTGATCACGGCAGCAAGCTGACCGGTTGCATCAACCAGACCCTGGCGACGCTCCGCGACAACGGCACGATCGCAACTCTGCAGGGCAAGTGGCTCGACCTGGCGGACGTCCCTTTGCTGAAGGGTTGACCGCAGCAGGTCATCTCCGGCGGATCGGGGCCATCCGTTTCCGGAACTCGTTGAGGAATGCGTCCCGTACCGCGCTGGTGTCCACATTCCCGTTGCCGGTGAGGAACTGGCCGGAGGCCATCTGCTGGCAGACCACCAGCCAGGCCTGGCCGAGCGCGAACGTGAACGACGACGCGACGGCAGCGCCGATCATGCCGCCTGCCACCGTGCCCGCGCCGGGCACCATCTTGATCAAGCCACTGAAGGCGGCACGCCCGCCCTGGGTGGCGGCGGTCGTGGTGGCGATCGCCATCAACGCCGCTCGCTCGACCTTGATCTTGTAGATGTGCGCGATGCGAGCCATCAGCCCGAGCTGGATCGGCACCAGCATGGCCGCGTCGGAGAACGGTATCGGCACCGCCGCAGCGGTGGCTGCACTGCCGGCGGCCAGCACTATGTCGCGTTGCGCCGCCAGCGCCTTGCGCTTCTGGTCGATGGTCTGGGCCGTGGTGAGGGCGAGTTCAACTCCCTCCGGAGCAACGCGAAAGGAGGCATCGAGGACCTCCAACAGACCGTGTGCCGAAGCACCGGTGAACGAATCGTCCTTGGCCAGCGTCAGATAGGGCCGGCCGTCGGCGATCGGCAGACCGAGTGACCGGATGTGCTCGGCGAGAGCGATCGCATCGGGGTGATATCGGCCGTCACGCATCGGCACCTGGGTGAGCACCAGGATGACCGGGAGGCCGAGCTTGTCCAGCCGTCGGATGAAGTCCGCCTCCGCCTCCTCGAACCGGCGGTCCATGCCCCGCACGCAGTACCAGGCCAGGTGGATCTGATCGCTGAGCGGCTGGCGACGCATCTGTTTCATCGCCTTGTCCAACTCCGACAGGATCTCCCGGTCGTCCTTGCCCACCTCGAGACCGGCCGTGTCGACGATGCCGAGATGCCCGTGCCGATCGATGTAGATCTTGCTGCCCTTGGTGACCGGAGCTCCGATGCCGGTTTCGGCCACCTCCTCGCCGAAGATCGCATTGATCAGCGTCGACTTCCCGACGCCGGTCTTGCCGAAGATCGCCAGATTGAACCGTCCGATCGCGCCGTCCTGTTTGTCGAACTGCGCGCGGAACTCGGTGGAGAACCAGTCGGATCCGGTAGGCATGGGCTGACTCCTCAGCGTGCGGGCCGCAGCGTCCGGCCGTCGACATCAAGGGTACGGACCGGGATCGCAGCGCTGCCGGCACGCGCCCCGAGGGTGACCCTGGGTCTTCCCTGACCGGCAAACTCTCCCGTAGGCCCCAGTGGGTGCGCCCCCGGTGGGTACGCTCCGCCGGGTTGGGTACGCCACAACCCATGGACCAGAACCAGACACCCGTCCTTGATGTGATCGAGCAGGCCAGGGACGCCGGCATCTACAGCTTTGCGCTGCCCGGACATCGATTCGGCCGGGGAGTCGACGATCGGACCGCCGACGTGCTGTCCCGTGGCGCATTCGCCGGCGATGTGCTGCTGGCCAAGTCCGGGGTGAGCGATGCGGAGGCCCTCTACGCCGAAGCAGTCGGGGCCGAACAGGCGGTGTTCACCACCTGCGGGTCGAGCATCTCCATCCACACCGCCGTGTTGACCGTCGCCGGGCCCGGACGCAAGGTGCTGGTCGACCGGAACGTCCACAAATCGGTTGTCGCGTCGTTGATCCTCGGCGGCATCGAACCGGTCTGGCTGCGGCCGAACTGGGACGAGGAACGCCAGATCGCCCACCCGCCCACCGCGGACGCAGCCGCCGAGGCGCTGCGGGCCCACCCCGACATTGCGGCGATGATCGCCATCACTCCGACCGAGTACGGCACCGGCGCCGACGTCAGCGGCCTGGCCGACTTGTGCCACCGGCACGGCACCCCGCTGCTCGTTGACGAGGCCTGGGGCGGCCACTTCGGCTTCCATCCCGACCCGCCGACCGCGGCGATCCAGGCAGGCGCCGATCTCGCGGTGCAGAGCCTGCACAAGGCCGACGGCGGGCTGTGCCAGGCGTCATTGATCCTGCTCGGCGGAGACCTGGTCGATCCGGTCGACCTCAAACTGCGGTTGGACCTGATCACCACCACCAGCCCGTCGGCACTGATGTACGGATCGATCGACGGCTGGCGCCGGCACCTGGCAATGAACGGTGAGGATCTGATCGACGCGGCACTCGGCCGGGCGGACCGGATCCGCCGCAGACTGCAGAAATGTGAGCGCTTCGAGGTGATGGACGAGTCGATCCACGACAGCGAGGGCGTCGCCGAATGGGACCCGTTGAAACTGTGTATCGACGTCTCAGGGCTGGGCATCACCGGAATCCAGGCCGAGGAGTGGCTGCTCGCGGAGCACCAGTTGCAGATCCAGCTCGGTGACAGCCGCCGGATCGTCTGCTCGCTGACCTACAGCGATGACGACGAGGCGATCGACCGGCTCATCGCGGCTCTGGAGCAGCTGGCCGCGGACCCGCCGGCCGCTGATCGCACGGCGCCGCAGATCCCGAGGCTGACCGATCTCAACCTCGAGCAGGCCATGTCACCACGCGACGCCTTCTTCGCGGCGACCGAGCAGGTCGCCGATCCGGCAGGGCGGGTAGCGGCGGAGATGATCAGCCCGTATCCGCCCGGGGTGCCGGTGGTCCTGCCGGGCGAGCGGATCACCCGGCCGGTTGTGGACTATCTGAGAGGCTGCCAACAGGCCGGGTTCACCCTGCCCGATGCGGCGGACCAGGAGTTGCAGACCTTCCGGGTGGTCCGGCAGACGAGCTGACCGGAGGTTTGTCACCGGGTCCAGAAGTCCGCCGGATTACGGCCGGGCCGGAAACCGTAGTGTTCGGCCATCAGCGCCGCCTCCGGCAGCCCACGAGCCAGCGTGTGGGTCTCGTGATCGTCGCTGCCGAAGGAGATCGCCCGGCCGCCCTCCTCGACCCACCACTGCGGGACCCAGGGCCACAGCCGCTGGGTGTTCAGTTCCAACGCCCGGCCGGTGGATGCGATCGCCCGCATCGCCGTCCGGTACTCCTCCTCGAACCGCCGCGGGTCGAACGGACCGGCCGACTCGGCCGGCCAGAACCGTACCGGGTAGTCGATGTGGGTGAGGCAGGCGAAACTGTCCGAGCCGGCCACCATGCGCGGAACCTCGGCCAGATACTCGCTCATCACCCTCTCGGCCGGCCAGCGCCGGTACAGCGTGAACGGTTCTGCCCGATCGTCGCCGATCGCACAGGTGTGCAGTGAGCCGTTCACCCGGTCCAGCGAGTCAAGATCAACGAGCGCAGCGGCCTGCTCGTCGAAGAGATGTGGTTGGCCGTACTCGACCCCGGTGAGGATCCGCAGCTCGGCGCCGAACTCCTGCCGGCAGCGGTCGATCGACTCCCGGTAGCCGTCGACGTCCAACGGTGGCGGCTCCAGCCGGCCGGCGTCGGTGATCAACTTCTGCGCCTGCTCATCGACGTCCTCGCTGTCGATCATCCACCCGTCGAAGTCCAGGTGCTCGGTGAAGATCACCGCCGGCAGTCCGATCCGCACCGCGCGTTCGCAGGTCCGCCGCATCGTGCCCGCTGCAGCCGATCCCGGACCACCGGTGTCCCAGGACCACTCGCTGTGCACATGGGCGTCGGCGGGGAGGGTCATGATCACATCATCCCCCATCGGTATGATCGAGTCGCTCGTACGCCTTGGACGGCGAATCAGACCAAACCCGATTCGAAGGTCGATGATGACCGTAGTCACGTGTCTCAGCCCGTACACAGTCGACCAGGTGAAGACCCTGGCCGGTACAGCCGAGATCGAGGTCCGCCTGGTGCCCGGTCCGCCCGCACCGGAGGCGGTGCGCGAGGCTGTGGTCGGTGCCGATGTGATCATCGGCGACGTCCGCGCCAAGCACCGGCTGGACCGGGAGACGCTGGCCGGGGTCGGACCGTGCCGGCTGATCCAGCAGCCCGCTGTCGGCTACGACTCCATCGACGTCATCGCCGCGGCAGAGTTCGGCATCCCGGTCGCCAACGCCGGCGGCTACAACGCCGAAACCGTGGCGGACTGGGTGGTGATGGCGGCGCTCAACCTGTTGCGCAACGGCGCCCGACGTGACGCGTCGATGCACGCGGGAGCGTACGACCGGATGTTCGAGCGCTCCCACGAGTTGGCGGCGATGACCGTCGGCATCATCGGTCTGGGCAACATCGGCAGGGCCGTTGCCCGCCGCCTGTCCGGATTCGGGCCGACCGTCCTGGGCTTCGACCCAGTGGCCTCGGATCCGGTGCCGGGCGTCCGGCAGGTGTCACTCCAGGAGTTGCTTACCAGGTCGACGATCATCACCATCCATGCTCCGCTGACCGACAACACCCGGCATCTGATCAACCCGGCGACGATCGAACTGTTGCCGCCCGATGCGATGATCATCAACGCCAGCCGCGGCCCGTTGGTCGACGAGGCGGCCCTGGTCGACGCCTTGCGTCGTGGTCGGATCGGCGGCGCCGCTCTCGACGTGTACGAGACCGAGCCGCTGGCCGCCGACTCCGCGCTGCGCAGCCTGGACAACGTCTTCCTCACCCCGCACATCGCCGGTGACAGCATCGAGTCCCGACAACGGTTGCAGGACCTGGTCGCCGACAATCTTCGTCGGGTGTTGCTGCGCGGCGAGCCGCCCCGTCACGTCGTGAACGCCGCCCTGCCGGCAGCCGCGAACTGATCGCGGTGACCTGATCATCGGATCCACCAAGGAAAGAGGAGGCAATGACGCTGCGTGAGCTGCTGGACACCGGGCAACCGACGTTGGGCGGATGGCTGTCGATCCCGAGCGCCTTCAGCGCCGAGCTGATGGGCCGGTCCGGCTTCGACTGGGTGTGTATCGACACCCAGCACGGACTGATCGGTTATGACCAGATGGCGTTGATGCTGCAGGCGTTGAGCATCACCGGCACGCCGGCGCTGGTGCGGGTCCCCTGGAACGGCCCGGAGCACGTCATGAAGGCGCTGGATGCCGGCGCCCAGGGAGTGATCGTGCCGATGATCAACAACGCCGACGACGCGCGCAGTGTGGTGGAGACGGTCAAATATCCGCCGGTCGGCACCCGGAGCTGGGGGCCGATCCGCGCTGCACTGGACGTGGTCGGCTACAGCGCGGAGTCGGCCAACGCCAACACCCTGGTCATCGTCATGATCGAAACCAGGGACGGCGTCGAGAACCTCGACGAGATCCTCAGCGTCCCCGGTGTCGACGCGGTGTACGTCGGCCCGATGGACCTGGCGCTGGCCCACGGCATCACGCCGACGCTAAACGTCAGCGACGAACGCCACGAGCAATTGATCAGGATGATCCTCGACGGCTGCCGGCGGCACGGCGTCGTCGCCGGGATCCACTGCGACAGTGTGGAAACGATCGGCCGCTGGTGGGACCTCGGCTACCGGATGTGCACGCTGGCCTCCGACGCCGGCCTGATGCGGGCGGCCGCCACCCAGGCGGTGCAGGCCGCCGCAGCACACCCGCTGCGCAAGGCGCCCGTTGTTGATCAGCATTCCACCAGCGCCGGATACGCCTGAGGAGGCGGCCATGACACAGACCACGACCACGACCACAGGCATCGAACTCCCGGCCCGGATCGGTTTGCTCGGCTGCGGCGCGGTCAGCCATCAGTACCTGCCCAATCTGCTCCGGTTGCCCGCCCTGCAGGTCGCCGCGGTCAGCGATGTCGACCCCGATGCCGCAGCGGCGGTGTCGGAGCAGTACGGCGTACCGGCCGTCGGCGTCGACGCGTTGCTTGCCGATCCGGAGATCGACATTGCCGTCAATCTGACCCCGATCAGCTTCCACGCAGCGGTGAACCGCAACGCGCTGAACGCCGGAAAGCACGTCTATTCCGAGAAGTCGCTGGCGACGACGGTCGGTGAGGCCCAGGAGTTGTTGACCCTGGCCGCGGCCAAGAGGCTGGCGATCGCCGGTGCACCGGACACCCTGCTCGGTACGGCGTTCCAGGCCGCCCGGCGGGAACTGCTGGACGGCACCCTGGGTCGGCCGTTGTCCGCCGTGGCGACGATGCTGCGCAGCCGGGTGCCGAAGTCGGCGTACTTCAGTGATCACAAGGCGCTCTTCGACATGGCGCCGTACTACATCAGCGCACTGGTGACGTTGTTCGGGCCGATCCGCGAGGTCTCGGGATACCTGGAGTACGACCGCTTCGAGCCGGCCGAGAGTCCGGTCGCCGTCGCCGTGTCCGGCACGCTCCGCTTCGATTCCGGGGTGACCTCCAGTCTGGTGCTGAACTGGAACTCGGCGTACCGGTCGGAGATCCCGGTCCTCGACGTCTACACCGAATCCGGCGTGCTGCGCTGCGCGAACCCGAACAATTTCGGCGACCCCGCCTTCCTCCGCGAGCACAGTGATCCGGCCGGTCACTGGCGGGAGATCCCGGGCAGCCGGCAGCCGGCCGACGATCCGAGGAATCTGCGCGGCCTCGGCGTCGCGGAGATGGCCGAGGCGTTGGCCAACGGGCGGACACCGCGGGCCTCCGGCGACCTTGCCTGCCACGTGGTCGACGTGATCGAGAGCCTGGTCAACGCCGCCCGGGCCGGCCGCAGCGTGGCGCTGACCAGCACCTGCACCCCGCCCGAACCGCTTTCCGACGACGAACGCAAACGTCTCGACCCCGGCACGCCGGCCTGATTGGAGCGCACGACCATGACCCTCAACGTCAAACTCGGCTGCGGGCAGATCACCTGGCGTCACCCGGCGGCCGCCGGCTCGACCGAGGACGACGTACTCGCCGACATCGCGACTGCCGGCTACCAGGGCGCACCGTGGAGCGGGCCGGACCGCGGCGCCGACACCATCCGGGAGCTCTGGCAGCGTCACGGACTCGAACCGGCTCCGAGCTACCTGGGAGGCGACTACTGGGATCCCGACCAGCGCGAGCAGCAGGTGGCAGCGGCCCGGCGGGCGGCCGAGGTGTCGGAACAACTCGGGTTGACCGAGATCTATGTGGCAGCCGGTGGATTCAACGCAACCACCCGCTCGGGTCGGACCCGTCGCGATGTCGTCGCGCACAGCGGTCCGGACGACTCGCTGTCCGACGAGCAGTTCGCGGAGTTGGCCGAGACCATGCAGGCGGTCGGGCGGGCCACTCTGGAACACGGCGTCCGCGCCTGCTATCACAACCACGGCGGGACGTTCGTCGAGCGGGAGGACGAGATCGAACGGCTGTTGGCGGCCACCGATCCTGAGGTGCTCTTCCTGGGACCGGACACCGGACACCTGGCGTGGGCCGGGATCGACGTGGTGGATTTCGCGCGGCGGCACGGCGACCGGATCAAAACGGTGCATCTGAAGGACGTGGACGGCGCGGTGCAGGCCAAGGGCGCGGGAGAAGGCTGGGACTATTCCACCTTCGAGCAGAACGCGATCTGGACCGAGGTCGGTCAGGGCGACGTGGACTTCGCCGGCCTGTTCCAGGTGCTGTCCGATCATGACTTCGACGGGTGGCTGATCGTCGAGACCGACGTCACCCAGCTGGCCGGTCCGGCGGAGAGCGCCCGGGTCAGCCGGGACCATCTGCGCAGCGTCGGGATCTGAATCGCCGATGCACGCGCTGACCATAACCGCCGACGGTCCCGGGATCGCCGAGTTGCCGGATCCGTTGCCGACCGGATCGGAGCTTCTGGTCGACGGCCTGCTGCTCGGGATCTGCGGTACCGACCGGGGACTGATCGCCCGCGGACCGGAACGGCCACCGGGCGACCAGCGGCATCTTGTCCTCGGGCACGAGTCGCTGGGCCGTGTCCGGCAGGCGCCTCCGGGCTCCCGCTTCGCCCCCGGGGACCTGGTGACCGCGCTGGTGCGCCGTCCCGATCCGGTGCCCTGTTCCGCCTGCGCGGCCGGCGAGTTGGATCTGTGTGACAACGGCCTGTTCCTCGAACGCGGCATCCGCGGACAGGACGGCTACGGCGCCGAGCGCTACCTGGTCGACGAACAGTACGCCGTACCGGTCGGACGTCTCGGCCTGCTCGGCGTCCTGATCGAACCGGCCAGCATCGTTGCCAAGGTCTGGGAGCGGATCGACGGCTCGGTCCGACGCACGACTGGACGGGCCCTGATCTTCGGCGCCGGGCCGATCGGCCTGCTGGCGGCATTACTGGCCCGACATCGCGACTACGACGTCCACGTGGTCGACCAGGTCGACGGCGGCCCGAAAGTCGACCAGACCACGGCACTGGGAGCCACCTATCACCGCGGCTCCGACGACCTGGCCGGTGTCTTCGACGCAGTGGTCGAATGCAGCGGCGCGTTCACCGCCGCCGCTGTCAACTTCCTGTCACACGGCGGCGCCGCGTGTTATGTCGCGCACGCCAACCAGAACGCACCCGATCGGCAGGGCCGGAATGATCGCTTGGACACCGGCGCACTGAGCGGAATCATGGTCCGCGGGAACCAGGCGATCTTCGGCATCCACAGCTCCGGCCCAGCGCATTTCACTGCGGCACGACAGGAGCTGGAGGCGACCGATCCGGCGTGGCTCCGCGGCCTGATCACCAGGATCTCAAGCCTGCAAGACTTCCGGTCGGCGTTGGCGGTCGGGCCGGAGGTGATCAAGACGGTGGTCCGGTTGTCCGATGACCTCGACGATGCCGATATTCAGCACCGGCCCGTCGGCCGCATTGATTAGTCTTCGGCACGTGATCATCGCTGACCGGACCCCGTTCGTCGTCGCCGTCGATGCCGGCGGAACTCACACCCGGGTCGGCTGCTTCGCCGTCGACGGCGTGCTGCTCGGATCGGCGACCGGCCCGGGCGGCAGCCCGAACCACAACCATGACGGGACGGAACAGGTCGCCGCGACCATCGGCAGGGCGATCAGCAGCGCCGGTCTCGATCCCGCGGCGGCGCTTGCCGTCGGTGCCGGCGTCGCGGGCTTCGGGTTCGGCGCCCGGCCGCAGGACGCGGACGGCTTCCTCGACCTCGCCGGATCCGGCTGTCCGAAGGTGTTGGTCAACGATGCCGTGATCGCCCACCGCGGCGCGCTGCTCGGCCGTCCCGGCGTGATCGTCGTCGCCGGCACCGGGTCGATGATCCTCGGCATCACCCAGTCCGGTGAGCAGATCCCCAGCGGCAGCCTGGAGCATTACGCGGGCGGCGCACGGCATCTCGTCTTCGATGCCATCCGACGCATCCTGCTCGGGCATGCGGGCGGGCCGGACGCTGCACTACTGACCGCGGTTCTCGATCACTGGCGGGTGTCCTCGATCGGGCAGTTGCGCCGGGCGATCGTCGATCAGGCCGAGCTCGATCGCAACGAGGTGAAACGCAAGTACGGGGAACTCGCGCCGGTGATCACCGGCGCAGTCGACAGCTCGCCGCTGGCGGCGGCCTCGGTGGATGCACTGGCCGTACGCACCGCCGACGGCGTGCGTTTGCTGGCCCCGCTGATCGGAACCGACCCGGTGCCGGTGGTGTTGATCGGATCGCTGGCGACGGCCCGCGGCTTCGCCGACCGGTTCGAGGGGGCCTTGATCGGTGAGGTGGCCCAAGGGATGGGCCAGGAGGACCCGGCGATCACCGTCGTCCCGGCCGCTCTTGACCCGCTCCGCGGTGCCGCGCTGCTGGCGTACGAGCTCGCCGGTCTGCCGGTGGACGAGGCGCTGCTTGCACAACTCGGCAGCCCCGGCGCCGTCGGAACCGAGCCCCTTCCGGCGTGATCAGCCGACCGACCATCGATGGGCGGCAGCCACATTTCGGCCCTACTCAGGACACGCTTGGGTAACGGTGTAATAGTTGCACGTGTGTTGCTGAGGCAGGAACCGCGGACGTCCCGCAAGGCCGCGGAGCGGTTCTGCCGGGTGACGTCGCGGTTGCACGGTCTGCTGCCCCGCTTCCTGAAATGGATCCCCGAGACCGCGATCGGCTTCGCCATGATCGGCCTCACCGGATTCTTCATCGACATCGGGATGCTCACCCTGTTGCACGGGGCGTTCACCGTCTCGTATCCGCTGGCTGTCACGCTGAGCTACGGAACCGCGAGTGTCGCGAACTTCTTCCTGAACCGCTGGCTGAACTTCCAGATGCACGGCAACATCGCCAAGCAGTCGGGCCGCCAGGCGGTGGTCGCGATCAGCAACTACGTGATCTGGATCCTAGGCTTCTCCACGGTGCTGGAATTGATCGGCGTGCAGTACCAGGTGGCCCGGATCGTCTCGGCCTGTGTCGAGGGCATCTACTTGTACGTGATGATGCGCGTCTGGGTCTTCCCCGCCCGCGAGCAACGCGAGTTGGTCTCCCGTGACACCCAGCCGGCGCTGGAACCCGCCACCGACGACAGCCTCACCCCCTGATCCGCCGAGGGGCCAGATAATCCCTCATCTGTGCGGCGTGTCGTCGGGTCAGGCCTCGCCGGCGAACCGTTCCCAGGCCGACTGCCGGGCCATCCCGAGTGCCTGACCGATCCGGGCCCAACTGATCCCGCGCGACCGGGCCCGCTCCACCCAGACATGCAGGTTGTCCTCGACCTGGGTGGCGACCGAGGCAATACGAGGCAGGGCTGCCAGCAACTCCTCGTCACTCATCCGTTCCCAGTACGGCACCTCCGCCGGCTCTCCGGGATGGCCTTCGGCCATGATCCGGCCGCAGAGGTCGACGCATTCGTTGCAGATGGTTACGCCCGGTCCGGCGACCATCTTGTCGACCTCCGATGCCTCCTTGGCGCAGAACGAACAGCGGTCGACCGTACTCATCGTGGCTGCCATCACCATCTCCAATGTCAGGGGCTTCCTGACAGTTTGTCAGGACGAGCCTGACGTCGCAATCGCGACACGCCGCACGGATGAGGGATTATCCGACCCCTCGGCGGATTGGGGAGGGCGGCGGGGGCGCAGGTAGACTTGGCGGGTTGCCGTTCCGGCAGAACACCCCACCGAAGAGACCAGTGAACAGGAGGGCACACGCATGCCCATCCGCTCCGATCTGCGTAACGTCGCGATCGTCGCCCACGTCGACCACGGCAAGACCACGCTGGTCGACGCGATGCTGTGGCAGTCCGGCGCGTTCCGGACCGGCCAGGATGTCGCCACCCGGGTGATGGACTCGATGGACCTCGAGCGCGAGAAGGGCATCACCATTCTCGCCAAGAACACCGCCGTACGTCATGTCATGCCCGACGGCCACGAGGTGACGATCAACATCATCGACACCCCCGGTCACGCCGACTTCGGCGGCGAGGTGGAACGCGGCCTGGAGATGGTCGACGGGGTCGTTCTGCTGGTCGACGCGTCGGAGGGTCCGCTCCCCCAGACCCGGTTCGTGCTGCGCAAGGCGCTGGCCAAGAAGCTGCCGATCATCGTCGTGATCAACAAGGTGGACCGGCCGGACGCCCGGATCAGCGAGGTGGTCGAGGAGACCAGCGAACTGTTCCTCGACCTGGCCGACGACGGCAACCTCGACGTTCTTGACTTCCCGGTGGTGTACGCCTCAGCCAAGGCCGGACGGGCTTCGGTCAACCAGCCCGAGGACGGCGGCATGCCGGACAGCGAGGATCTCCAGCCGCTGTTCGAAACCATCCTGGCCAACATCCCGGCCCCCAGCTACACCGAGGGCGCGCCGCTGCAGGCCCACGTCACCAACCTCGACTCATCGCCCTACCTGGGACGACTGGCTCTGTGCCGGATCGTCGCCGGCGAACTGAAGCGCAACCAGCTGGTCGCCTGGTGCCGCAAGGACGGCACGATCTCCAACGTCAAGCTGTCGGAGTTGTTGATCACCAAGGCGCTGGACCGGGAACCCGCCGAATCCGCCGGCCCCGGCGACATCGTCGCCATCGCAGGCATCCCGGAGATCACCATCGGCGAAACGCTGGCCGATCCGGAGAACCCGCTGCCGCTGCCGTTGATCATGGTGGACGAGCCGAGCATCTCGATGACGATCGGCATCAACACCTCGCCGCTGGCCGGCAAGTCCGGCAAGAACCTCACCGCCCGACTGGTCAAGGCCCGTCTTGATCAAGAACTGATCGGCAACGTGTCGATCCGGGTCCTGCCGACCGAGCGTCCCGACACCTGGGAGGTGCAGGGACGGGGCGAACTGCAGCTCGCCGTACTGGTCGAGACCATGCGCCGCGAGGGATTCGAACTGACCGTCGGCAAGCCGCAGGTGGTCACGCGGGTGATCGACGGCAAGCTGCATGAGCCGGTCGAGCGGCTGACCGTCGACGTACCGGACGATTTCGTCGGCGTCGTCACCCAGCTGCTCGGCCTGCGCAAGGGCCGGCTGGAGCAGATGATCAATCATGGGTCCGGCTGGGTGCGGATGGAGTACCTGGTCCCGGCGCGTGGCCTGATCGGGTTCCGTACCGAGTTCCTCACCGAGACCCGCGGCACCGGACTGATGCACCACGTGTTCGAACGCGACGAGCCCTGGGCCGGCGACTTCCGCACCCGCCCCACCGGATCCTTGGTGGCCGACCGCTCCGGCCAGGTCACGGCGTACGCCTCCTTCAACCTGCAGGAGCGGGGTTCGCTCTTCGTCGGACCCGGAACCGACGTCTACGAGGGCATGATCATCGGGGAGAACCCGCGGCCGGATGACATGGACGTCAACATCACCAAGGAGAAGAAGCTCACCAACGTACGGTCCTCCACCGGTGAGGAGTTGGAACGGCTGGTGCCGCCGCGGCTGATGACGATGGAACAGGCCCTGGAGTTCTGCCGCGAGGACGAATGCGTCGAGGTCACCCCCGACGCCGTACGTATCCGCAAGGTCATCCTGAATGCCGGCGAGCGGGCCCGGGCACGCAGCCGCAACCGTACCTGACCGTACGCTGCGGTGGCCCGGTCGGCCCACTTGCCGCACCAGTTGGTCGTGCGCGCACCGGGTGGTCGTTCCCGCACCCGCTGCAACTGGTGCGGCGCCGTCTAAGGGGTGCGGCGCCATCTGGACGGTGCGGCGGCGAGTAAAGGGTGCGCGGCCGAGTAAAGGGTGCGCGGCGGAGTAAAGGGTGCGGCGCCGAGTACAGGGGCGGGACGAGGAACGCGGCAGGTCCGATGTGAAATCACGGTACTGTGATCCAATCGTTGCCCCATCGTGTCGACCGATGACCCGGGCAACGGTCAGAGTAGGACAGCCGACGCACGGACGGGACGGTCTGTGCGACTTCCCCCGGCGGCTTGCAGAAGGCTCGGATAGATTCTGCAAACAGATCGGCGCGATGAAGGTCGGAATCGGATGACCCGGTAGTCGGATCGGGTCGGGGGAAGGAACGGTTTGATGTCACGATTGGGAGCCCGGCGGTCCGGAGTCGTCCGGATCGCTCTGGCAGGATTGCTTGCGATGGGGCTCGCCCTCGGGCTGCTGATGAGCAGCCAGTCGACTGCTGAGGCAAGTTCGAAATATGTGACCACGAAGTACCAGAAGGCCCACTACGGCCAGCAGAACGGCAAGGTCACCAACATCCAGCTGCGGCTCGCGGCCGGCGGCTTCATGAAGCAGAAGTACGTCACCGGCTACTACGGCGACATCACCAAGAATGCGGTCAAGTCGTTCCGCAAGTCGGTCCATCTGAAGCCGACCAGCGGCAAGAAGGTGACCAAGAAGACCTGGCGGGCACTGGTGAAGGCGACCGGGAAGGTCAAGAAACCGAGCAGCAAGGGCTCGACCTCGTCAGGCGTGATCGACAAGCGCTGCCTGACCGGCCACCGCGTGGTGTGTGTCAACGAGACAACCCGGAAGCTGTACTACGTCAATCACAACAAGGTGATCAAGACGATGGACGCCCGGTTCGGCTGCGGCGGCAGCACCCGGGAGGGCGTCTTCTCGGTCTTCCGCAAGGTCCGCCACGACTGGTCGCGGCCGTACAACTCGCCGATGCCCCTGTCGATGTACTTCTCCGGCGGTGAGGCGGTGCATTACTCGTCCGACTTCGCCGCTCGCGGTTATGCCGGGTGCAGCCACGGCTGCGTGAACATCCGGGACCGCAAGACCCTTCGCTGGGTCTACAAGCGGATCCACATCGGCGACCGGGTGGTCGTCTACTTCAGCTGATCAAGTTCAGCTGATCAAGTTCAGCTGATCAAGTTCAGCTGATCAAACTTGCGAACGGCCGCGGGGCCGGAACCCCACCCGGGTTCCGGCCCCGGTGCCGTTTCAGGCCTCGGCCGTTGTCTTCTCGCCGGCGTTCTCCCGGGCGAACGACGCGTACACCTCGAGCAGCACACGCTTCTGCCGTTCGGTGATCGAGGTGTCGGCCAGTACCGCCGCCTCAACGGTCGGTGACGGATGGGCCTGCGGGTCGAGGATCCCCGCCCGGACGTACAACTGCTCGGCCGAGATCCGCAGCGCCGTCGCCAACTGCTGCAGCACCTCAGCCGACGGTTTCCGCAGCCCCCGTTCGATCTGGCTCAGGTATGGGTTCGAGACCCCGGCCTGCTCCGCCAGCTGCCGCAGCGACAACCGCGCCGACCGGCGCTGAGCCGCGATGAACTCCCCCAGTGATCCGAGCTGCTCACCCAGCCCGGTAGCGATCTTTCGTGCCATGCGTCCAGTGTGCTAACTCGAGCAAGCACTTTCAAGCAGTTAGCTAGCAGAACCTGTTCTGTTCGGTGCCCGTTCAGGTGCGACCGGAGCGTGGCACCGAGGCGGTGATCAGGCTGCCGTCCTCGCGGCGTCCGCGGGTGGTGAACGCCTTCTCGGCGTCGATCCGTGGACCCTGGTCGTCCAGCGGCACGATCGCCGGCGGCTCGCCCGCGCGGACGGTCAGCTCCCGCCCGCGGACCGAGAAGCTGGCCTCCGTACCGTCCTCGACCACGAACTCGTACTGGTCCCGGGTCAGCTTCGCGCGGACCCGGGTGCCCTTCAGGATGAACCGGAAGGTCAGCGACGGCCACTCGTCGGGCAGCCGCGGATCGAAGGTGATCACGCCGTTGTAGTCCCGCATCCCGCCGAACCCGGACACCAGGGCGGTCCACACGCCGCCGGCGTTGGCCACATGGACCCCGTCGCTGGTGTTGCCGTGCAGATCGGCCAGATCGACGAACAACGCCTGGGTGAAGTAGTTCATCGCGAGCTTGTGGTAGCCCACCTCGGCGGCGATGATCGACTGGACCACCCCGGACAGCGTCGAGTCGCCGGTGGTGATCGAGTCGTAGTACTCGAAGTCGGTCTTCTTCTCGTCCAGGGTGAACTGGTCGCCCTGCAGGAAGAGCGCCAGCACCACGTCGGCCTGCTTCAGCACCTGGAACCGGTAGATCACCAGCGGGTGGTAGTAGAGCAGCAGCGGCCGCTTGTCCTTCGGCGTGTTGGCCAGGTCCCACACCTCGCGCTCCAGGAAGTGCGCGTCCTGCGGATGCACACCGAGAGCCTCGTCGTACGGGATGTGCATGGCCTCAGCGGCGGCAGCCCACTCCTCGACCTCCTCCGGGTCGAGGTTCAACCGCTGCGCCATCCGCTGATACTCGGCCGGCGCCACCCGCGCCAGCTCGGTCACCGTCTCGGCCGCCCGCCGCAGGTTGTAGCGCGCCATCACATTGGTGAAGAGGTTGTCGTTCACCACGGTGGTGTACTCGTCCGGACCGGTGACGCTGTGGATGTGGAACGCGCCGTCGCCGTTCTCCCGCCAGAAACCGAGATCGGCCCACATCCGCGCCGTCTCGACCAGGATGTCAACACCCTGACGATAGAGGAAGTCGGTGTCGCCGGTCGCTGCCACGTACTTGCACAACGCGTAGGAGATGTCTGCGTCGATGTGATACTGCGCCGTCCCGGCGGCGTAGTAAGCGGATGCCTCGTGCCCGTTGATCGTCCGCCACGGGAAGAGCGCGCCGCGTTCGGCAAGATCCTCCGCCCGGATCCGTGCCGCGTCGAGCAGGTTGTAGCGGAACCGCATCGCGCTGCGCGCCATCGACGGCGTGGTGTAGATCAGGAACGGCAGCACGTAGATCTCGGTGTCCCAGAAGTAGTGGCCGCCGTAGCCTGTGCCGGTCATCCCCTTGGCCGGGACACCGGACTGCTCGGCACGACCTGCGGCCTGGGCCAGCTGAAACAGGTTCCAACGGACCGCCTGCTGCAACTGCGGGCTGCCCTCGATCTCGACGTCGGAGCGTTCCCAGAAACTGTCCAGCCAGGCCTTCTGGTCGTCGTACTGCTGCTGCACCCCCTGGTCCCGGGTGCGGTCGAGGGTGCGCCGGCAGCGATCCACCAACTCGCGGACCGGCACGCCGCGCGAGGTGTGGTACGATACAAGCTTGGTGATCTTGATCGGCACCCCGGGCTCGGCCTGGACCCGGAAGACCATCTTGCCCATGTCCTCGTCGGTGTCGATCAGCGCCTCGTGCCGGTTGGCGGTGTCGATCAGATGATCAACCCCGACGGCAAGAGTCATCTTGGAGTTGGCGGTCCGCCATCCGAGGACCATCCGATTGTCGCCACACCAGTTGCTCTGCGGCTCCAGCACCCTCGACTCGAATGAATCGGCCTTCCGCGGATCCCAGCCCTCGCCCATCGCGGCGGACTTGACGTGGTACTCGTCCTTGCCGTCCTGCCGGTTCAGCACCTGGGATGACACGACGACCGGCGCTGCATGATCAAGAACGGTGATCTCCATCTCCATCACCGCGAGATGCCTTTGGGTGAAGGAGACCATCCGCTTGGAACGTACCCGGACCCGCTTCCCGCCCGGGGTACGCCAGAGGATGTCCCGGTTCAGGCACCCGGTTCGGAAGTCCAGCGTCCGCTCGTACTCGTCGAGATCGGCGACCGACAGCAACATCGGCTCGTCGTCGACGTACAGCTTCATCGTCTTGGTGTCGGGGACGTTGACGATCGTCTGCCCCACCCGTGCGAATCCGAAGGCCTCTTCGGCGTGCCGGATCGGCCAGGTCTCGTGGAAGCCGTTGATGAAGGTGCCGTGGGTGTGGGTCTCCCGGCCCTCCTCGACATTCCCACGGAAGCCCAGATAGCCGTTGGCGACCGCGAACAACGTCTCGGTCGTACCAAGATCACGGGTGCTGTAGAACGCCTCGGTCAACTTCCACTCATGGACCGGGAAGCGCAATCGGTCCATGTGATCACGGACTGCGGCCGGCTGGTCCGGTGCCGCGCCCGGGGTGGCCGCGTTCGGATCCCGGGACAGGAACCCGACCCGGGTGGCGCCGTTGTGCTCCCCGCCGGCGTCGGGCATGACACCGAGGTCGACCTCGGACCCCGGCCGCGGAGTGTCAAGATCAGAAGTCATTCGCTCACCAGCTCTCCAAGATCAACGACCACGATGTCGGCTCCCGACTCGCGCAGTCGCGCTGCGCCCGCACCGCGGTCGACCCCGACCACCAGACCGAATCCTCCGGCCCGTCCGGCGGCGACGCCGGACAAGGCGTCCTCGACCACGACCGCGCGATCGACCGGCACGCCGAGATCGGCAGCCGCGGCAGCGAAGGTGTCCGGCGCCGGCTTGCCGGCCAGCTGCCGTTCGGCGGACATCGTGCCGTCGACGATCACCGGGAAGCGGTCGAGCAGGCCGGCGGCACGCAGCACCGGCCGGGCGTTGCGGGAACTGGACACCACCGCCATCGGCACTCCTGCCGCACCGAGCCGGTCCAGCAACCGGACCGAGCCCGGGTAGGCCTGCACTCCGTCCGACTCCAGCACCCGGGAGAACTCGACGTTCTTCCGGTTGCCCAGGCCACAGACCGTCTCCGCATCCGGCGGATCGTCCGGGCTGCCCTCGGGCAGGTCGATGCCCCGGGAGGTGAGGAAGCTGCGCACCCCGTCGTAGCGCGGCTTGCCGTCGACGTAGTCGAAGTAGTCCTGTTCGGCGTACGGCCGCTGGCCCTCCTGCGTCTCCAGGAACGAGCTGAACATCCGCGCCCAGGCGCGCATGTGCACCTCGGCTGTCGGAGTCAGCACTCCGTCCAGGTCGAAGAGGACTGCCCCGTACGACTCCAGGTCGGGCAGATCCGGCGACGTCGGGCTAGCTGTGGTCACAGGCCTCAAGCGTAGGGCCTCGATAGGTGAAACTTCGACCAACGTCGGCAAATGCATGTTCCAGACCCGCAGTCGGATCGCCGCCTCCCGCGCTCAGCGTCGGAGAGTGCGCCGGACCCAGTCGGCCACCAGGGACCGCAGCAGTTCGGGCTGCTCGTGCGGCAGCGCGTGGCCGGCGTTGTCGAGGACGGCCAGCGTGGCCCGCGGGTACTGCTCGTGCAGGTCGATCGCGGATCGGTAGCCGGCGGTGGAGTCCCGTCGTCCGGCCACGATCAGCGTCGGCTTGTCGAAGGTCTGCGTGCCAAGATCAATTGCCCAGTTGCCGACGATCCGACCCAGGGCGGATTCGTCGACCAGGGCGGTGCCGGGCACCACGTGGTCGCGGTAGCGGCGGGCGGTCCGGGCGGTGCGGACCACGAAGTAGTCGTCGAAGCCGGGGCGCTGTTCGGGTTCAAGGTCGTCGTAGGCGTCCGGGTCGACCCGGACCGCGATCTGCTGCGGTACGGCTCCGGTGTGCTCACCGATCGGGCAGACCAGGGCCAGGCCGAGCACCAGATCGGGCCGCCGGGCCGCCAGGCCGCGCGCCAGATAGCCGCCGTAGGAGTGACCGAGGACCAGGGCCGGTCCGTCGACGAGCCGCTCGATGAGCGTTCCGAGCAGGCTCACCACGTCGTCGTTCCCGGCCAGCCGATCGGTGGCCCGGGTGCGCCCCATGCCGGGAAGATCGGGAAAGATCAACCGCAGCCCCTGATCGGGTGCGCACTCCCCCGCCGGGAACTGTTCGGGCAGGAAGTCCTCAGCCGCCGCCTCGATCTCACGATGGTCGACACCTGCTCCGTGCAATGCGACCAGCGCCGGACCTGCTCCGCGCTCGACATAGTGCACCGCGATGTCGTCGATCGTGCAGTCCACGGACCTCACCGTACCCAGCAGTCGAATAAGGTGGGTCGCGACGACGGCACATCCACGGGTCACTACGGACCAGCGCTCAGTGACCATGCTGCCCGGGCCGGACCAGTCCCGACTCGTCGATCCCGGAGCGGCCGTCGGCCGCTTCACCGATGATTTCTATATCGCCGTCCTTGGTGGCCAGCATCCGCAGGCCGGCCCGGACCACCTCCTGATCATCAACCAGCACGACGGTGATCATCAGGCTGCCCCGATCGGGATGGATGCCTGGACGGCGAAGCCCTTCGGCACAGCCGGGCCGCTGTCCAGCGTGCCGCCGAGCATCCGCACCCGTTCCCTCATGCCGATCAGACCCTGGCCCGGGGCTTGGCCATCAACCGGTCCGCGGCCGTCATCGGTGATGATCAACTCCAACCGGCTGCCCGAGACTCGTACCGAAACGTAGGCATGACGGGCTCCGGAGTGCCGGACGATGTTGGTCAGCGCCTCCTGCACCACCCGGTATCCGACCGCGTCCGCATCCCGTGGCAGCTCTCTCGCGTCGGCCGCCGAGTCCGCCGTCACCTCGATCCCCGCGCCGCGCACGTTGTCCAGCAACTGATCGAGCTCAGCCAACGAGTGACCACCATGGTCCGGCTCCGAACGCAGCAGCCGGACGAGGGATCGCACGTCGCTGAGCGTACGGCCACTGGTCTCGCGGATCCGCCGGACCGCAGCGATTGCGGCCCGGTCGTCGGTGCCGATCGCCTCCTCCGCGACACCGGCCTGCAACGAGATCACCGACATGGTGTGGCCCACCGTGTCGTGCAGATCACGGGAGAACCGTTCGCGTTCGGCCTGGATCCGCAGTTTGGCCTGATCGGCGGCACGGTCGGTGGTGAGCTGATTGATCCGCTCCTGCTGTGCGGTTCGCAACCGATGCATCCGGGTGCTCGCACCGAGGGCGATCGCCATCGCGATCAGCGCCAGGTTGGACACGGTCTCGTATCCGATCAGCACCCGGATCGGTGTCCCGTCCAGCACGGAAGAACATCGACACCACGAAGACCACGGCGCCGGCGCCGATCGACCAGATCAGCCGACCGGCGTCGGTCGCGGCATACAGCCCGGCCACCACCGGGACAGCGACACCGATCTGCGGAAAGTCCAAGCTGTAGTAGCCGAAGACGCCGAGGACGGTGATGATCAGCATCGGCACCGGGTGCCGCCGCCGTACAAGCATCAAGGCACCGAAACAGACGGCGAACAGGTACGCCACAGGATTCGTCCGGTGTTCATCGGTCGGATCGGTGGCGATGATCAACGCAATACCGAGCGTGACCGCCGTACCGAGCAGTGCGTCCAGCACCCAGTGTGGCACGTCGGGCTCCGAGCGCCGGGGATGTGCTGCCGACACCATGATCGCCGATTGTAGCGCCGCACACGCTTCGACGACCGTCGCTCGGCGTCGACAACGATTGTCGCTCCCAAGCGACCTCAACAAGGCAGCAGCACGACTGAACACGAGACCAGGAACGGATTCGTGGCCGACCCTGAATCTCTATCGTCGAGGGCATGACCAAGATCAAGACATTGCACTGGCCGCTGATCGTCGGACTGGGAGTGTTCGCTTTGTTCCGCCCGGTGATCCGGGTGATCGAGGACCAGGCCGGTCTGCACACCGGACCTGGGGTGCCGATCGGACTGACGCTGGCCATCTCGGTGGTCTGGATCCTGGCGATCGGTTTGTCCCGAGTCGCCGAATCACTGCTCACCGGCATATTCACCGGGCTCAGCTACGCGGTGCTGGCCGGCGTGCTCAGCGCGATCCTGTCACCGATCCTGCAGGGCCAATTGCAGGGACCGCTGACCAATCCGGCTGCCCTGGTGATGATGTTGATCACCAACGCCGTCTGGGGCGCCATCGTCGGCGCAGTGGCGACGGCGATCCGGACGATGCGCAGATCGCGGCGTCAGGACAACTCCCTCTCCAACCACAACGCCGCATAGGATCCGTGCGGTCCACGGACGTCACCGTACCCAGCAGTCGAATCCCAACAGCCGAAATATCGGCTTGGGTCACGGCGGCACCCGGTCTACGGTTCGTCGGGTGTCGCCGACCGAAGCCGAGTGGAGATCCCGACTGCCGCGACTCGTCGCGGACTACACCCGGCGCTGGAACCTGCGGCTGGGAGCACCGTTCGATGGCGGCAGTGTTTCCTTCGCGGCGCCGGCGACGACGACCGACGGGACGGCCGCCGTCCTCAAGTTGTCCTGGCCGCACCGGGAAGCCGATTTCGAGGCCGACGCACTGCAGTGGTGGGACGGCCGGGGCGCCGTACGCCTGCTCCGGCATGACCGCCGCGACTACGCTCTGTTGATCGAACGGTGCACACCGGGGGTGCGCCTCGATGAGCATCACGAACTCGCCGCGGAGCACCGGTTGGAGATCGCGACCGGGCTGCTGGCCGGGCTCTGGCAGACCGGGATCCCCGACCGGGCGCCGTACGAACAGGTGGCCGACGTGACCGCCGAATGGGCCGACCTGGCAGCCAACCGGATGGACCGGATCGGACCACCGTACGATCGCGGGCTCGTCGGGTACGGCATCGACCTGCTCCGCACACTGCCCGCCACCGCGACCCGGACGGTCATCGTGCACGGTGACTTCAACCCGGGCAACATCCTGTCCGCGACCCGCTGTCCCTGGCTGGTGATCGATCCCAAGCCGATGATCGGCGATCCCGGCTACGACCTGGCACCGTTGGTGTTGCAGGTCGACGATCCGTTCGGTCACCCCGATCCGGCGGTCGTGCTGCGCGCCCGCTTCGCTCTCGTCGGCTCCCGGCTCGGTGAGCCGACCGACCGACTGCTGGCCTGGTCGGTGGCGCGCTGCGTCGAGTCCGCGTTGTGGCATGCCGACCGGTCGGAGATCGACGACGGCGCCGGGGAGATGGCTCGGGCAGCAGCCATGGCACGGCTGATCGGTTGATCAACCGAGTCCGAGGCCGCGGCGTCCGATGTCGTTGAGTTGGTCGGAGCGGAACCGGCCGTCCCAGTCGCGCTCGTAATGTTCGGCGGGGAAATCGGACGGGCTGGAACCGTCGGCGAACGCTGCACGGACCGACGCGGCATACTCCTCATTCCGCGGGCACCAGGGTGCGGCGGGGATGTACATCACGTTCCCCCAGCCTTTTTGATCTTGGACCGGCGCCACGCTGTGGATCATGTCGCAGTGCCACCAGACGGAGTCGCCGGCCCGGACATCGGGAATTCCGCTGACGGCCCGCAGCAACAGTGAGTGCCACTTCTCGCTCGCCGGGAACACCTGGTTGGTTGTGACACCGCACATGTCGTCCTCGGCTACGTCGGACAGCAGCGGACGCAGCATCAAATAGCCCATCGCCTCCGGGATCGGCACGGTGTGCAGCACGCCCTGGTCGTGTTCCATGTCGGACAGTGCGGTCCACCCCTGGAAGGTGCGGAAGGCCGAGCACATGGTCGAGCCCGGATAGGTCGGGCCGGCGGTGCGGTGGGCGGCGTCGTACGGGTCGTAGGACTCGATCGTGCCATCGAAGAGGTGCCGGAACGCCTTCTGGTAGGCCTCGGTCATCCACAGGTCGAGGGTGCCGGGATCGAGGTGGGTACCCAGTCCGCCGGAGTTGGTGCCGGGTGGGCGACGCCGGATCCGGTCGGGATACAGCGAATCTCGGTTCGGGTCGAACCACTGCACGCCGTCGGACTCGTGCTTCCAGCGGGAGTTGAGGAAGCTCTGGACCGTCGCCATCCGCTCGCTCTGGCGGGCCTGCATCTGCGCCGACGACCAGTAGATGGGGTAGATCTCGGGCTTCGAGCCGACACTGCCGAAGAAGTCGTCGCCGGGGCCGCGGTAGTTCTCGAAGAA
>Ga0164243_10001667_pt1 | contig 37469 bp, 26 predicted proteins | sample OricompcompostOP_FD_108781 | JGI IMG/M metagenome (GOLD analysis project Ga0164243, IMG submission 108781) | Organic Plus compost microbial communities from Emeryville, California, USA - Original compost - Organic plus compost (OP) | ecosystem: Engineered > Solid waste > Mixed feedstock >...
GCTACGTTATTGGGAAAGGAATTCAACCGGGAGGTTTTTCGGATCGATCTTTCACAGGTGGTATCCAAATACATCGGTGAAACGGAGAAAAACTTGGAGAAAATCTTTCAACGTGCGGAAAACCGCGACTGGATATTGTTTTTCGACGAAGCGGACGCCCTGTTTGGCAAACGATCCAACGTGCAGAGCTCCCATGACCGATACGCCAATCAAGAGGTAGCCTATTTATTGCAACGGATCGAAGATTTCCCGGGGTTGGTTATTTTGGCTTCTAATTTTAAAAATAATATCGATAAAGCGTTTATGAGGCGATTCAATGCGGTGGTTCATTTCCCCATGCCGGGTATTGCAGAGCGACTCAAGCTTTGGCAAACCATGATTCCGACCAAAGGGAAGCTTCAGGACGACATAGCGCTTAAAGAAGTTGCCGAAAAGTATGAACTCAGTGGCTCAGCTATTGTGCAGGCCGTGCACTATGCGGCGCTCCAGGCCTTTTCAAAGGGAAACCGTTTTATGGAGAAGGATGAATTGCTCGCCGGCATTCGCCGTGAATTTGAAAAGGAAGATCGGGTATTTAAATAGCGTTAATTATTCGTTATCCTCATTTTTTTTATTGGTGATTCCCGGCTTAAAGCGTGGTTTGAACCCCGAAGGGCTCATCGAAGATAATCCCAACGGTTTTGCAGGTGTTTGCTCGGGAGCCTCTTTTGCGGAGTCCGGTTCGGCGGTTGGCTCCTGTTGGCCCGGATCTTTTGCTGGTTCCGCAGGTGCGGCTGGTTTGGTTACACCCGGCTTAAAGCGTGGTTTGAACCCGGTGGGAGGTGCAGCTTTCTGAGATGCTTCGCTAGCTGTCGGCTTGTTCTCCGTCGGTTCTGTCGGCTTGTCCTTTATCGGCTCTTCGGGTTCGGCGGGTTTGGTTACGCCCGGCTTAAACCGAGGTTTGAAGCCCGAAGGGCTCATCGAAGATAGTCCAGTGGGGGGCGCAGCTGCTGGGGATGTATTTTTTGCGCTCGTAGTTGAAATATCTCGGGATGACGCAGGTACCGCTGCGGCGGTAGTTACGGCTTTAGTTTCCACTGTATCTGACTCCCTGAGTAGATAGTCTTTACGGAGCCGATTGAACCAGTATTTTTTGGTATGGTCGAAACTCTTTTCGCCCATTTTCACATAGTGACTTTGGAATTCCTCATATAAATCGGGTTTGGCACGTCGCAGCTGTACCAAGTCAATTTTCTTTTTTATGAAAAATTCCTCAAACGTCATCAGGCCATGTTATGATATACAGCTTGTACATCGTCATCCTCTTCGATTTTGTCAATCAATTTGAGTACTTCTGCCGCATCTTCTTCAGAGACTTCAGTAGTTGAGAGGGCAATCCGTTCCAGTTTTGCGCTTTTTATTTCGATACCCTTTTCTTCCAGTAAACGTTGCATATTGCCAAAATCCTCAAATGAAGTTTGTGCTACCACCACATCGTTTCCCTCTTCATCTGCTTCAACGTAAAGCTCTTCCAACCCTCCATCAATAAGTTCCAATTCTAATTCTTCCAGGTCTACATCTTCTCCTACCGTAAACCGGAAAACAGATTTCCGCTGAAAGATAAAGTCCAGTGAACCGGTTTTCCCCAACGTGCCACCCGCTTTACTGAAATAACTACGGATGTTAGCAACCGTCCGGTTGGTGTTGTCAGTCGCCGTCTCAATCAGAACAGGCACTCCATGGGGGCCATACCCTTCGTATACGTGTTCCTCATAACCCTTCGCGTCCTTATCGGAAGCTCGCTTGATAGCCGCTTCGATACGGTCTTTTGGCATATTTACGGCCTTGGCATTCTGGATGGCTGTGCGTAGGCGTGAGTTGCCTTCGGGATTGGGGCCGCCTTCTTTAACCGCAATGGCAATTTCTTTGCCTAAACGTGTGAATTGCACGGCCATTTTAGCCCAACGCTTGAATTTGCGCTCTTTCCTGAATTCAAATGCTCTTCCCATCTTTTATATCTGTGTTTTTTCTTTAAGGTTTGTTAGCATGTCTGTGGTGATTTCGCTGAGATTGAACCGGGGTTTCCATCCCCATTCCCGTTGGGCCTCGGTATCATCGATGCTATTGGGCCATGTATCGGCAATGGCTTGGCGCGGGTCATTTTCTTCATAGGTTATGATAAATCCCGGCAGGTGTTTGCGGATTTCATTGGCCAGCATAGCCGGTGTGAAGCTTACGCCCGTCAGGTTGTAGCTGGACCGGATACTGAGATCTTCCGCCGGAGCATCCATCAGTGCCAACGTACCCCGGATAGCATCGTCCATGTACAGCATGGGGAGAGCGGTGCCGGAAGCAAGAAAACACGCATAACGATTACTTTTCAACGCTTCATGAAAAATATGTATTGCATAATCGGTTGTGCCACCCCCCGGAGCAGTTTTCCAGCTGATGACGCCCGGGTACCGGATGCTGCGCACATCCAGGCCATAGCGTTGGTAATAATACTCGCAGATACGCTCCCCGGCGAGTTTGCTGATGCCGTAAACGGTGTTAGGATCCATCACAGCATACTGAGGAGTGTCCGTTTTCGGTGAATGGGGTCCGAATACAGCAATAGAACTGGGCCAGAACACCTTCTTTACGCCATATTCAAGGGATAAATCCAACACATTCAACAAGCCGTTGATATTGAGGTCCCATGCCTGACGGGGATGTTTTTCGCCCGTGGCCGAGAGCATAGCTGCCAAGAGGTAAACCTGGGTGGGGTGGTACTTCGTAAAAAGTTGATGCAGCGTTTTTCGGTCTAATACATCGACGATTTCGAACGGTCCGGCAGGATCCGATATTTGCGGTTCCCGTATGTCTGACGTGACCACTTGTTGCAGCCCAAACTTTGCCCGTAAAGCAATTGCCAGTTCGGTTCCGATCTGGCCGTTTGATCCAATGATAACGATCCGTTCATCCATCGGTTGCAAACTTAGCAAAATTTCCATTTTCGTCACAGTTTGGCGGCCAATACGAAGCTCAGACGGTACATTTTTGTTTCCCCTTGCGGATGGTAGATTTCAATTGCTGCGATGTAAATCCCGATAGGAAGGTGCTGTCCGCTATCCGATAAGCCGTCCCATGTAATATAGCCTTGAGTACCAAGACTTTGGTTACGCTGTAATTTTTTGACCAGCTGCCCGCCGGTATCGTAGATTTCTATGTTGACCATAAAACCAGGATCTGGCAGAAAGTAGGTGATTTCCAATTCATCCTCGAATCCGTCGTTGTCGGGCGAAAAAGTTTTGGAGTTGAGGAAAAAACCATACTGCTCAGCTGCTGATTTCGATTGGGAGTTTGGGTATCCCGGCGTCGCACCGCCGCCTACGGTGGCCGCTGATCGGAAGTTTCCGGGTTGGTTAGTAGGCGTTGAGAAGTATTGTCTTTCCAGTGAAATGCCTTTTGGAGTAACTATAAACGGGGCCTGCATTTCCGGTGTATAAAAGAGGCTATCAAGGGTTAGATTATTGCTATAAATGACCACACCACCCGTTTCATTGTTGAAATTGGGCAATGCAGGCATTTCCACAAATGTGCTGGCGGCACCGTTTGGGTAGTGCCGTTGCAGAAGCGTCGGATCCGTAGTCAGTACTTTATAGTCATTGGGAGGCATGGGAACGGATCGCTCACTTACTTTCCTCCGGCTTCCCACCAAACCTTTTGAGTTGACACTGGCTATATGAAGCTGTTGCAGGTCAATGGTTTTATCGGAGTAATTATAAAGTTCGACGAAATCCACACCATCCGGTTTCGGATTGGAAAGGATTTCATTGATGAGGATGTCGCCGGGTTGGATGGTTTGGGTTGTTGCCCCGTCCGATGTCGGATCAAGTGGTTTGATGAGAAAATAATCCAGTTGAAAGTCGGCCCATCGGGCAGGTGAGAAATTGATTGCGTAGCCGGCATACGCTGCAGCGGTGTAGGTGATGTCTTTTACGGTTGGAATGCCGTTTGGATCTGTCACCACTTCAAACTTCCCACGGTCGTTTTCATCTGCAAGGATCTGCCAATTACCGGTTGGACTGCAGGTAACCCGTACCCGTGCGCGGAACGCATTTCCCTGATTGGGGAACGGGCGGCTTTGCAGGATTAGCGAACGGGTACGGCCATTTTGCCGCCATAGGCTATATATATGTGTCTGCTGCTTGCCATCTATCTGCAAATGATAGCCCTGTTGCGGATCGTGAAGTAAGTGGCTGGTCGATGCTAAATAGAGCCGCACATAATTGGTTGCGGTCAATGCACCCTGCACCTGTATGCCGGCTTCCCAACACGTATTCAGCATACGATTGGTTGCCGTGGAAAGGAACACAGGTGGAGCAGCCTGTGTGGTGAGTGTCAGCCGTTGGTCAACAAGCGTAAAGGAAGCGAGATCACCAGCCCATTGGCTAGATAACTTTTCCGAGAAGTCGTCAAAAAAAAGGACACCCAGTGTATCATCCGGCATAAGTTTGAACTTTTCTTGCGCGGGCGTGGATGGCTTTACCGGATTACCAGACAAGGGTTTGACTGGGGGTTGGATGGCGAGAAGCATCGGCAACCAGCCGAAGAATAGGAATAAATAGCTTTTCATGGGTTTGAAGACTGATAAACAATGGGTTTTGGTTAAAGGTTTTTACAATTCCTTAGCCTGATGTTGCGCCAAATTTCGTATGTTTGGCAGCTTTAAAAATTAAAGGTAAACATTATTAAATTTAGTTCACAAAAAACAACAAGGTAAAAATGAAAGTGGCAGTAGTCGGCGCGACCGGACTTGTGGGTTCGGAGATGTTAACCGTGTTAGCAGCGCGTAATTTTCCCGTAACAGAATTGATTCCGGTAGCTTCCGAGCGGAGCAAAGGCAAGGAAGTCGAATTCAAGGGAAAGAAATATAAGGTGGTGACACCCGACGAAGCCATTGCACTTAAACCGGACGTTGCATTATTTTCTGCCGGCGGAGGTACATCAACGGAATATGCCCCTCAATTTGCGGCTGCCGGTATCACCGTCATCGATAACTCTTCCGCCTGGCGTATGGATCCGGCGAAGAAACTGGTTGTGCCGGAAGTAAACGGAGATGTGTTATCTGCGGAGGATAAAATCATTGCGAATCCGAACTGTTCTACCATTCAGATGGTGGTTGTATTAAAACCGTTGCATGAGCAATATACCATCAGACGGGTGGTCGTTTCCACCTATCAATCCGTAACCGGTACAGGCGTGAAGGCCGTAAAACAGTTGCAGGATGAACGTGCCGGTGTAGAGGGCGAAAAGGCCTATCCATACCCCATCGATCTGAATGTCATCCCGCATATTGACGTGTTCCAGGACAACGGATACACCAAGGAAGAGATGAAAATGATCAAGGAGACCAATAAGATTATGGGCGATGACAGCATCCGTGTGACAGCTACCACGGTGCGTATTCCGGTTGTCGGCGGGCACTCTGAATCAATCAATATTGAATTTGACAATGATTTTGACGTGAACGAGGTGCGCGCTTTACTGGCTAAGCAGCCTGGGATCGTGGTGGTAGATAATCCGGCTAACCTGGAATACCCCATGCCGAAAGACGCACACGGCAAAGACGAAGTTTTTGTAGGGCGTATCCGCCGGGATGAAAGCCAGCCCAACACCCTGAACCTTTGGGTGGTGGCCGATAACCTGCGTAAAGGTGCAGCTACCAATGCTGTCCAGATTGCCGAAAAGCTGATTGAAAAAGGACTGCTATAAATACGGCATAATCGGCTAACATATAAAAGCATCCGCTGACCGATCAGCGGATGCTTTTTGTTTTTACCGGGTTTTTCGGAATGCCGGGTAGGGGTAATTCCTGAAATTGTTGTCTTATGCTGAAAACAACAAAAAATGAAAGAAAGCAGGAATACCCTTAACCCAGTCCGGCTGTTTGCTTGCGCACTGTTGGCATTAATTTTTTCGGATCACGCCATCGCACAGCATGGTAAAACCAACCATGCACATGTTGGCATCATCTATCCACTCAGTACCAATGGCAAAACAGCCGCTTTGGATACCAATAAATTTTCGTTGCACCTGATAGCGGGAATTTCACAGCAGGAAGACATCTGTTTGATTGCCGGGGTTTCCGGTATCGTCAAAGGCGATGCCCATGGAACCCTGGTATCCGGTGTATCCAATCACGTGGGTGCCGATGCAAACGGCGTACAGATAGCAGGGGTGTTGAATCAGATCCACGGTCGCGCGCAAGGAGCCCAGGTGGCCGGGCTCCTGAATTCCACAGGCGATGCAGAAGGCGTGCAGCTAGCGGGACTGATAAATAAGGCGGGAGATGCGGGCACTCAGGTAGCCGGGCTGATCAATATCGCAAAGAAAGTAAAAGGAGTTCAGATAGCCGGCTTGATCAATGTGGCAGAAGAGAGTGATTATCCGATCGGCATTGTGAATGTCATTAAGGAAGGCGAAATGCAGCTTGGATTTACCGCGGATGAACAGGGAAATGCGATGCTGGCTTTGCGGTCGGGAGGGAGCGTATTGTATGGCCTTTTGGGTGTGGGGTATCACTTTGGTTATGAAGAAGCCCGTTACGTAATCGAAGGAGGACTGGGGGCACACCTGGTCACTGCGAAGGCCTTCCGGCTCAATGCGGAACTGGCGAGTGCTGCAATGACCAATTTTGAGGATGGTGTATACGGTAGGCAGAGCCTGCGCGTACTTGCCGGTTGCCGGATTACGCCGCGCTTCGAATTATTTGCCGGCCCCACGTTCAACCACCTGTTGTTTGAAAGCGACCAGCCTGACATCCGTAACGACCGGTACTTATGGAAGTGGCAGGGAGATGACGTATTCAATGGGTTCTATTTCGGCGGAATAGTTGGCGTGCAATTCGCTCTTTAGTTCTGAAATTCCGTAAGTTTGTTATTCTAAATAAACTGGATTTTCGGATATGCACGCATTGATTGTTGTCGATATTCAATATGATTTTCTACCAAACGGAGCACTGGCGGTGCCAATGGGCGATGAGATTATCGAAAAAATAAACCGGATACAGCAAGATTACGATTTGGTTGTGGCCACGCAGGATTGGCACCCTGCGGGCCATAAAAGTTTTGCTTCTGCCCACTCCGGTCGTAAGCCATTTGAAGTCATTGATCTCGGTGGACTGGAGCAGGTGCTGTGGCCAGATCATTGCGTGCAGGAAAGTGGCGGCGCGGAGTTAGCCGGTCTGCTGGACACACGCCGTATCGAAGCTATTTTCCGTAAAGGCACTGACCCCGATATCGACAGTTACAGTGGCTTTTTTGATAATGGCAAACGTAAAAATACGGGTTTAGCAGGTTATTTACGAGACAGAAAGGTGACCGCTGTTTCCGTCTGTGGCCTGGCTGCCGATTATTGTGTGTATTTTACTGCAATGGATGCGTTGGAGCTGGGCTTTGATACCTACATTGTTGAAGAAGCCGTGCGTCCGATAGATGCTTCCGCCTATATGGATAAGCGGGCAACCTTCCTTCAACGGGGAGGGAAGTTGCGGTGAGCGGCCCCTCCAAAATGCCTTACGTTGTAGGTAAAACTCAATAAAAAATACTGTTGAAGCGCATTGTTTTGGGTATCTTGTATATACCGCTCGCTAATGCTGCGGTTGATGTTCGTATTGCGGTTGAGCAGGTCGTATGCCGACAGCGTAATCTCTGCCTCCTCCCGTTTGAATAGCTTTTTGCCGATCGATGCATTCCACAGAATAAACTGTTGGTCGTAACCTTCGGCAAGCCCTTGGTTATAATTGTAATAGAAGGAAGAAGCCACGCGTATGCCCTTCCAAAACGTATAGGACAGGTCGTTGCGGATAATTTGGTTGTAGTAGTTGTAACTCAGATCGGTATTGGAGTTGTTCCGTACAATGCTATAATTGCCCACATAGCTTAGCCCAATGACCAAATGCGGGCCGAAACGACTGTTCGCGCCGATCCGCTGGTTGATGCCGTAGGAATCAGCGTATGTTTCCGCGTTGTTCAGCAATCCGATGTCGTGGTTTTGGTATAAATTGGTGCTGAGGTTGAGGTTTATTTTCCACGGTTTAATGGGCGTGCCATACGTGGTATTAACTCGTACGCTGTAGTACCCGTTGATGTTTTCCGGCCGTGTAAACTGTCCGCCCGCACCCAATAGCACATTCGGGGCAATCAGTGTGTCGCTGCTTGCTATATAGGTGGAATTCACAATCCGGTTATTGGAAAATTCGGCATTCAGATTAGCCGAGAAATTACTCCCTGTTTCCCGTTTAACACTGTTGAATCGAAGGTTGACGCGATGCCCGTATTCCTGTTTCAAATCAGCATTGCCCGTACGTATGTTCAACGGGTTCTGGTTATTAATCACATCCTGCAACTGGTTAATGGAAGGTGCATTGGTGGCCGAATTGTAGCTGATCTGTGCTTCCTTATCCCGAGAAAAGTGGTAAGAAAAACTGGCGCTGGGCAGGTAACTACTAAAGTGGCTGGCCGCTATGTGGGAATCTGGAAAGGTACGGCGGTTGTTGATCTTTGCATCCTGAAAATCAATGCCTACCTCGAAACGAAAAGAATCTCGCTTGGCAATTTGATAAGACAGGCCACCACTTTGGTAGGTGTAGTCGTTCCGGAATTCGTTAGACAACTGCCGGTCCAGCTCTCCCAGTTGTCCGGTCTCAATCAGAAATTCAAAGGTTTCCCTATTAGAATAGTTGGCCGTATTTCGAAGGCTGTAATTGGCCTGTAAGCCACTATGTGGACCCAGAGGCTCCGTATAAGCCAATCTACCGGTAATCCCATTTCCGTATCCGCTCGTGTTATTTTGGTTGCTGACGGTATCGATGCGACCGGTAGTCTGCGACTCGAAAAACTCATTGAGCGAATAGGTATGTGCTAATCCTTTATTGGAATTAGCCGAACCGTTTGCACTCAATGATACGGTCCTTCCGGGTTTACCCAAACGTAGCCGGTAGTCGAGGCTTCCATTGAAATTGAAATTGAAGTTGTCATTGTCGTTGGTCCGCTCTGACGCGTTGATGGGATCGTCGTTGGATAACAGCGTGTGGCTGTTGGAAAATAACGTACGGTTATTTTGCTGGAAGGACAGACCGGGTCGGAAATCGATGCGCTGGTTAGAATCGATGTCGAAGCGGATACGCATATTGGTTCGATGGCTGTAGTTGATACTGTTTGATTTCTGGTTTTGGGTGTTGAATTGGTTGGCATTGGCGCCGATCAGGTATTCCCGATTGGTCAGGCTATTTGTCGTGTTACGGGTGGAATTGAATGCATAATTCGCGTTGAAATCCAGTCGCTCATCCAGCCATTCGTTGTTGAAGTTGGCCGAAATGCTGTTCGTCTGATTAATTCCCCGGCCGTTGCCACCACCCTCCGGATTACCGCGGCTTCTTCCGCCACGGCTGTTACGCCCGCCTTCCGACTCCCCGCCTGCGATACTTGCCATGGAAAAATCTGATTGATTCACGTTATTCGATACGGCAAAGACGGTAAAGCGCCTATTACCGTTAAACAGGTTCAGGTTTCCCCCAGTGTTGTATCGTTCGCTGGCTCCGTAACCACCTGCCGCCCGGCCAAAATACCCATGCCTGCGATCCGGCCGGGTAACGATATTGATCACTTTCCGGCGCTGCCCATCGTCAAACCCCGTAAACTGTGCCTGCTCGCTTTTTTCATCGATGATTTGGATTTTTGAAATGATATCTGCGGGTAGTGTTTTTAACGCGATACGGGGGTCGGTACTGAAAAACTCTTTGCCATCCACGATGATTCGCTGTACATCTTCACCCTGTGCTTTTATCTGCCCCTCCTCGTCAATCTCGACTCCGGGAATCTGCATAACCAACGCGTCTGCGTCCGCATAGGGCTCGGTACTGAAGGCCGAGGCATCGAATTCAGTGGTGTCTCCTTTGAGCACGGCAACGGGTGGGGCGGCAATGATGGCTACCTCTTCCAATGCCCGGTATTCGGGAATGAGGCGGATATTCATCGGTTGGGTAAGCCCCTCGGATGGTAAGTGGATATCTAAAAAAGCAGGTCGGTAGCCAAGGAAGTTTACTTGCATGCGATACCTGCCCGGCGGCACCTGTTTCAATTGAAAACTGCCGTCTGCACCCGAAGCCCGTTGTTCCAATAATGAGTCGCGCGTGGTGAGCAGCCGCAGGCTGGCACCCTGTAAACCCGTATGATCCGTGCTATCCAGGACCTTGCCATGTATAGCTTGTTGTGAAAATGCCGTCAGCGAAAGGAAAAGGAAAGGTAGCACTAAATAACAGCGTTTATAACGGTTGTTCATGGTCAATTTTAGTATCTGTGTAAACAATTTAGTAAATTAAGACGCTGTCAGCAATGCAACGTTTAATCGTAATCGCTTTGTTACAGCCGTTTATTGATTCACTTTCTGAAAAGCTTTTGTCTTTTTTCACGATTTGGCTACTGTAACCGCCTTTTGAGTAATATATTTGCAGTTCATTTGGTAGGAAGCGATGATGAAGCAAAAAGCAGAAAGCAGAAAGGAAAAAATAATGAGGGAGGCACTTTTGTTGTTTGCTGAAAAGGGGTATATCGATACTTCTACAAAAGTTATCGCCCAACGGGCTGAAGTTTCCGAAGCACTTATCTTTAAACACTTCGGGAACAAAGACCGGTTGTTGTTTCATTTGATTAAGTCCGGATACCGTAGGGTGTTGCAGCATCACCGGGGGATGATGATCTATCGGGACGCCAAGAGTTTCCTGCGCAGTATGATTAATCTACCCAGGGAATTAGTCAGTGAAGAACCCTTATTCTGGAAACTACAGGAACGGTTATCGCACCATGAATTTTCGCGCCAACAGCATGAGCTTTTCATGAAGCCGGTTTATCCGGCCATCCGACGTGCTTTTACCGAATTGGGACACGAAAATCCGGAACTGGAAACGCAGTTACTCTTGATGATCATCGAAACGCTGTGGAAGAAAGAAGCCAACGGCGAGTTGGGGCAATCTGCAGAAATGGCTAAATTGCTGGAAGCCAAATACGGTCTTGCTACCTAAAAATAAGAGAAATGCTCAAAAAAGCTACCCTTATTACTAGTTTTGCCGTGTTGTCATTATGTGCTAAGGTAATGGGCCAGCAACGCGGTGCGTTTATTCCCTTTATCAATGCACAGCATGCATGGGTAGATTCCGTATTCAATACCCTCAGCCAGCGAGACAAGGTTGCCCAGCTTTTTATGGTTCGTGCTCACACGGACTTAGGACAGCGGTATATCGATTCCGTGGCGGGGGTCGTGCACCGTGAGCAGTTGGGAGGAATTGTTTTGTTTCAGGGAGGGCCCGTGCGCCATGCACAGGTCATCAATCGCTACCAACGGTTGTCAAAAGTGCCGTTGCTGGTAGCGTTCGACGGAGAGTGGGGGTTGGGTATGCGGATGGTGGATTCGACCGTTTCCTTTCCGTATCAGATGGCACTGGGTGCCATACAGAACGAAGCACTGATCTACCAGATGGGGCTTGAAATAGCGAAAGACTTTAAACGGCTTGGCTTGAATGTCAACTTTGCACCGGTGGTCGACATCAACAACAACCCCCGTAATCCGGTTATCAACTTCCGTTCATTTGGTGAGGATAAACAAAATGTAACCCGTAAGGGGTTTGCTTATATGCGGGGAATGATGGATGGAGGGCTGATTACCTCGTTGAAGCATTTCCCGGGGCATGGTGATACCGATGTAGATTCACACTACGACCTTCCACAGCTCAAATTCACCGCCGGTCGGTTGGACTCACTTGAAATGTACCCCTTCCGCGAATTGATCAAAGCAGGAGCATCGGGCGTGATGGTTGCACATATGAACATCCCAAGTCTGGACAAGACACCCAACCTGCCTTCATCGTTATCCAAGCACATTGTTACCGATGTATTAAAAAAAAGGCTCGGGTTCCAGGGGCTCACCTTCACCGATGCCATGGATATGAAAGGGGTTGTCAAACATTTCCGGAACGGCGAAGCCGATGTCCGGGCAATTTTAGCCGGAAACGACCTGTTGGAACTCTCGGAAAATAGCGCACGGGCAATTGATATGGTACTGAAGGCAGTCAGACAGGGAAGGTTGACCCAACCCGATATTGATACACGTGTCAAGAAAATACTGGCAGCCAAATATTGGCTTGGGCTGGATACCCTACAGCCGGTAAACCTTAACGGTTTGTATTCCGATATCAACAGGCGGCAAACCGCATTGCTGAATCAGCGGTTAGCGGACGCATCAGTGACCTTACTCAAAAGCGATAGCTTGATTAAAGTCCTGGATTATACCAAGCGAACCGCTATCATCAGCGTAGGAGTGGCGCAGATTTCGGAATTCCAGGATATGTTGGGGTGGCGGTTTGACAACCATATGAATTACGTATTATCACCCAAGGCCACGGCAGATGATGTGGCGGCGGTAGCCAATGAACTGAGCCGGTACAGCCAGGTAATCGTGGCAATTCACGACGATCGCATCCGGCCAAGGAGTACCTTAAATTATAATGGAACGGTTCGTCTGTTCCTGAACGAACTGGCCGCAATGAACAGTGTTTTTTGTGTATTTACCAACCCATATGCGCTTGCCGGATTGCCCGGTGTTGAACAGGCAAAATCCATTCTTGTATGTTATCAAAATGATGATATCATGCAGCGGGCGGCTGCAAAAGTCATCCTCCGACGGTTAACCCCTTCCGGAAAATTACCGGTCACTATCAATGCATTTTTCCGTTATGGCGATGGGAAGTAGAAATAAAAATCGGCACCGCAATTCACTCGATATATATTTCCCGTACGTTTGAAGGCGTACTTTCATTCTTTATACGGTCTATGGCCGTTACTACATAGCGGTAGTAGCCATTCCTGCGGGTCATGTTATCGGTATACGTCAGCTGCTTGCTGTCATACGTAATATACAGAATGTTCTGTGGGTTGTTCAGATTTAGCTCTTCACCTTCATTGAATCGGTACACCACATACCCGTAGGCTTCGTCGCCATCGGCTGCAGGCGCTGAAGGCAGCCAGTGGAGAATGACAGAGGTCCGGTTTTCGGCAACAGTTGCCAGTAAGCCGAAAGGAGGTTCGGGTGGAACGCTGTCCAGCCAGGGCATATTGGGAGGGAGTGACTTATAGCGGTACAGGTTGTATTGCAGCGAATCCCTAAGGCCGGCTGCATTATTGCTGATATGTTTGGAACTGTAATAGATACTTCCCTGCGCGTGGGCATGCTGCCGCGCATACCGTACCTGGTTGGGAATCTGATTGCGTTCCCGCCAGCCTTCCCGGTTCTCATTGGCACGGTAAGCCGCATGGCCGATATAAAAGTGCCGGCCGTTGGCATGCTGGCTCCACCAATCGGCCAAAACTTCATATGGAGCTGCAGGGTTGCCAAATGGAAAATAGATCTGCGGGTTAATGTAATCAACCCAGCCCTCTTCCAACCATTTCAGTGCATCTGCATACAGTTGCCGGTAGCCGCTGAGACCGGAAGATGCCGATCCACGTGGTTGGTCTTTTTTGTTGTCCCAAATACCAAATGGACTTACGCCGAATTTGATGTATTTTTTTTCCTTATGCACACTGTCCGAAACCATCTGGATCAATAGATTGACATTGTTTCTGCGCCAGTCGCCCACGTCCCGGAAGCCATTTGGATATTTTCTGAAAGTCTCCGTGTCTGGAATCGGCTTGCCGCTTTCCGGATACGGATAGAAATAATCATCGAAATGGATGCCATCAATATCGTAGTTTCGTACAATGTCCATCACAATCCCGGTGATGTATTCCCTTACCTCGGGTAAGCCCGGGTTAAACAGCTTTTTTCCTCCGTAGACGAAAAACCAGTCGGGATTTTGACGGGTAATGTGATCAGCGGTTGTATTGGTGGATACCAGGTCAAAAGTGGCCCGGTATGGGTTGATCCATGCGTGTAATTCCATCCCGCGTTTATGTGCCTCCTCAATGGCAAATTCAAGTGGATCGTAGAAGGGATTGGGTTGCTGCCCCGGTTTCCCAGTAAGAAAGCGGCTCCACGGCTCCCGGCTTTTCGCATAAAATGCATCGGCAGAAGGCCGTATTTGGAGTAAGACGGCATTGATGCCCGCCCGTTGATGATTGTCTAACTGCTGAATCAGCTCTGCTTTTTGTTGTGCAGTGGTCAGGTTATTGGCAGACGGCCAGTCAATGTTGACTACCGTTGCGATCCAGACCCCACGCAGTTCGCGTTTGGGCAATACGTCCAGGGGTGGATTGGGAATACCATAGCCTGGGAAAAATAAGAGCGATAAGAAAATAATAAGAAGCAAGCCCCCGCAAATACGAATAGTACTAATCTCCAATGTCATCATCCACAGCAAATCTAACGCCTAAAATCGAAAATCGAAAATCTAACGCGCAAATCTGATCTCATTCATCCATGCCCGTTCCATAACTTGACTACATATACGCCAATTACAAACCAACCGCAGGCAACAGCCAGGATTTTCAATACCACATCCCGTTTATCGAAACCGCCTATCCATTTAACAAGGGCATACAGCAGCACGATTAATAAGGGTACGGTAGGTGGGTAGAGGTGATAACTTTCAGCCCAGTTGCCTTTGAGCAGGGCCAGCAGGGAACGCTGGAATCCGCAGCCGGGGCAATCGATTCCGGTCAGTGCTTTGAATGGACAGGGCAATAAAAAATTTTGCAGCCAGGAGGAAGCCTCCAGGCTGCAAACTGCCCCTGCAAAAAATTGAGTGCTGGGGAGGTTATACCGTTGGGTTTTGCGGATTGTTTTGATCGCCAAATGAATCTTTTAAGTTGTCAAAGTCGCCCTTCAGGTTATTAAATGAGTTGCCCCCCGTGGCTTCTGCTGCGGTAGGCCCGATGTACTTAGCATCGCCGAAGCCCAGAATAGGGAACACCACGATTCCAAAAAAGAGTGCCAGTATGGTCCACAGGGGAACTTCCTTGCCAAAGCTTTTCATCAGCAGATTGATCAGCCAAATGGAGAAGACGATGTTTACGCACGGTACTAACGCCGCAACAACACCCCACCATACCGGCTTGCCCACAATTTCGGCAATGATGATCATATTGTAAATAGGAATGATTGCTGCCCAACCGGGTTTCCCCGCCTTTTCAAACATTTTCCAAAGGCCGGCGATGTACAATACGATCACTGCCAGGTAAAAAATCATCCCAACGATGCCGATACCTGCAAATAAACCGCCGCTTACGCCGTCATAGTTTCCATAGTTATCCATGATTTTTAGTTTTGATGATGAAGTGAAACAATTAAATTGATTAGTATTTGTTTGTAATTCAAGTCAAACTTAGGTAAATTCCTTTTTATATACAATATGTTTTTGCATGCACATAAAAAGAATTGTCAATCTCTCCTTCTCCTTTTGGGCACCCGCTTCACAAAGGGAATATAAGCATTAATTGAAAGATATCGCAGGATCGTCGTCTTGAAATAAAAGCAATACCTTTGCAAGGCATACATGAATGGAATACCGATGAAAAAAGAGCAGATTTCAGTTTTTGACATGTTCAAAATTGGTATTGGCCCGTCAAGCTCACATACGTTGGGACCTTGGCGTGCTGCTCAGCAATTTACGCATCGACTGATAGAGAAAGATTTGCTTAAGCGTACAGAAGCTGTCAAAATCCTGCTTTATGGGTCGTTGGCGAAGACGGGTATCGGGCATGGTACAGATGTCGCGGTATTGCTCGGGTTGAGTGGGGATGATCCGGTGACTTTTGCGGTGGATGAGGTTGCTCCCAAAGTGACACGGATCAAACAGCAGCAACGGTTGGTACTGGCTGGATCGCACGAAATACCCTTTCGGTATTCACAAGACGTACTATTCTTATCTGGAGAGAGTCTTCCCTTCCATCCCAATGCTGTTACTTTTCAGGCGCTGTTGATTGATGGAACGGCGGTCAGCGAAACCTACTACTCCATCGGCGGCGGTTTCGTGGTACAGGAGGGTGAAGGGGAGGGTACGGAGCGGGAGGTTGATTTGCCGTTTCCCGTACAAAATGCACACGACCTATTGGCTTGGTGCATGCGTACGGGACTCAAAATTTCGGAACTGGTACTGGAAAATGAACAGGCCTGGCGATCGGAGGAAGATACCCGGCAGGGAATCCTTCGGTTGTTTGGAACCATCCGCGACTGCATCTACCGGGGATGCCATACGGCCGGTTCGCTGCCCGGAGGGTTACAGGTAGAGCGGCGGGCCCATAAGCTCAATAAGCGGTTGATGTCGGGTAGGCCCTATGCCGATTACGAAAGCTGGATAGGGGCTATTCGTGCGGGGGGCAACGGTTTTCAGTACACACTGGATTGGGTAAGTTGTTTTGCATTGGCAGTCAATGAAGAAAATGCTTCATTCGGGCGGGTGGTCACGGCACCTACGAATGGTGCGGCAGGGGTTATCCCGGCGGTGTTGCAGTATTTTATTACGTTTCATGATGGGTTGAGCGATGATCAGATTATTCGGTTTATCGCCACGGCTTCCGAAATTGGAAGTATCTTTAAAAAGGGTGCTACCCTATCGGCGGCTATGGGGGGCTGTCAGGCAGAGATCGGTGTATCATCTGCTATGGCTGCCGGCGCACTCAACGAGCGTTTGGGCGGCTCGCAACGGCAAGTACTCATGGCGGCCGAGATTGCCATGGAACACCACCTAGGGCTGACCTGTGATCCCATCGGCGGACTGGTACAGATACCCTGCATCGAACGCAACACCATGGGCGCAATCAAGGCGATTACGGCTGCACAGCTCGCTCTGCAATCCAATCCGGATAAGGCTAAGGTAAGTCTGGATGCAGTCGTCAGAACCATGTGGGAAACGGCTCAGGATATGAATGTGAAGTATAAAGAAACCGCCGATGGAGGGTTGGCTGTGAATATTCCACTGGGCTTGCCCGAATGTTAATTTTTTCATTACTTTGTGAAATGCCTCTTTTCATCAGCTCGGTCGCATCAGGTAGCAATGGCAATTGCTATTACATCGGTAATGGCCGTGAAGCGATTCTGGTGGATGCGGGTATATCCTGTCGTGAAACGGAAAAACGCATGGCCCGGCAGGGGTTATCGATGCAGCAGGTCCGTGCTATTTTTATCTCCCACGAACATACCGACCACATAAAGGGATTAAGTGTATTAGCCAACAAATACCAATTGCCCGTATTCCTGTCTGATGGTACACGGGCTGCTTGCCGGTTGGCTATCCCCGATCGGCTGCTATATCCATTGGCCGATCTGCAGACGGTGACGGTGGGCGACCTGAATATCACTTCTTTCCGGAAATATCACGATGCAGCAGATCCGCACAGCTTTCTGATCAGCGGAGACGGATATACGGTGGGTGTTTTTACAGACATTGGCCGTGCCTGCGAACGGGTCGTGAATTATTTTGGTCAATGCGATGCGGCCTTCCTGGAAGCCAATTACGACGTGGGTATGCTCATGCAGGGCCGCTATCCTTTTTTTCTTAAAAACCGCATCCGAAGTGGCTATGGGCACTTATCGAACGCGGAAGCCTTGGAGCTGTTTGTGCGGTATCGGTCGCCGAAACTGAGTCACCTGTTTCTGTCCCATCTATCTCGGGACAACAATGACCCCGAGCTGGTATACAATTTGTTTAATGATCATCGCGGGGATACCGAGATTATCATCGCGGGGCGTTACGCCGAAACAGGGGTGTATGGTTTGGGAGAAGCAGAAATGTCGTCGTATCTGCTATTTGAACAGGAAATTAGTATTTCATATACAGTGTCACGGCATACTTCTGGCTGATTCCATTTGAAATTTGTTCAGACTTCCTTAGATTTGATTAAAGATTTGCACGTATGATTTTAAATCGTTTCGCCCATTTGGTAAATCGGATTTTACCGGCGGTGATGTTTGTGTCACTTATTGTCGTCTCTTCTTGCAAGAAAAAAGAAACGTCCGAACCAGAACCTACGGGAGAAGTGACAAATTCCGAGATCAATCGTTGGATCGCGGATACGATGCGGTACTATTACTATTGGAACACCTCGATACCGCAGGATCGGAACCTTGATTTTGATTTGGATCCGGAAGATTTCTTTGAAACCTTGTTGAATACACCAACTGATCGGTTTTCTTGGATTCAGAATGCAGAAGAGTTGAAAAATGAACTTAGCGGCGTAATCAAGACCAGTGGACTAGGCTTTAGTTTTTTTAGGATTGGGGAAGATGGAGCGGGTATTACCGTCCGGTATGTTCTCGAAGGTTCGCCAGCGGATGCTGCCGGAATAAAGCGTGGAGATATTTTCACACGGGTGAATGGCGTGGCGCTGACCGTGAGCGACGGATATGTTCAGGATTATGAGCCTTTGGTCGGTAATGAAACCTTTACCCTCACAAAAGGCATTATCAATGGGAACACCATAAGTGAGGGAGGGACACTCTCGCTGACGCCGGTAGAAGGTTTTCAGGAAAACGCCATTCATATGGAAGACGTGATCATTACTGACGATGGCACGAAGGTCGCATATTTGTTTTATAACCGTTTTCTTGATCAGCCGCAAGAGCTGGTTGACGCATTTGGCCGCTTTAAGGCGGCAGGAGTAACCGAGCTGATTATCGATGAGCGGTACAACGGAGGTGGGGCAGTGGATATCGCCGCGCTGATGTCCGCTTTGATTCACCGGGGTTTTGATATTAACAGTCCCTTCATTCAGTTTGATTTTAATTCAAATTTCCGGGATGAAACACTTACCTATGCCGACATGTTCGGTGCCGCTAATGAGCCCTTGGTTAGCGCAACGAATCTTGGGCTGAATAGGGTGTTTATATTAGCAACAGAAAGTTCGGCGTCGGCCAGCGAGCTGTTGATCAACAACCTTCAGCCTTTTATAGATGTCATCCATATCGGTGGAAAGACCTATGGTAAGGATGAGGCGTCCTATACGTTTGAAAACTCATCGCCAAAATTCGAGGGAGAGAACGATTGGGGTATCCAGCCGATTATCCTTAAGTACAAGAATAAAGATGGCGGCGGCAATTTCGTTAATGGACTAACTCCGGACTATCAGATCAGTGAGACGGTTCCTTTTGCTCCCATGGGATCACGTTCGGATCCGCTTATTGCTACAGCATTGGGAGTCATCGATCCGAGTATGCAGGTGGAAATGCAGAGGCAGATGGATATCGGCAGGAGACGGCAATTACCGGGCGTGAAGTTATTAGATGAGGCTAACAAGGATCTTTCAAATCCGCGGCCGCTAGATGTTACCCGGACGTTGAATAAAACACCGTTGAATCTGAGATAGCTGTCAGTAACTTGAAAATTCCATCCCGAATAATGCCGCAATATGGCTCTTCAGTAGGGCTTTCACCGCATTGATATCCTGTGGAGTACCCAGCTCCCGTTGCAGGGACGTGACATCTTTATCGTCGATACCGCACGGCACGATATGGTTGAAATATGAGAGGTCTGTATTTACGTTGAATGCGAAGCCGTGCATGGTGATCCACCGGCTGGCCCGGACGCCCAGCGCACATATTTTACGGGCCCGGGCGTTGTCCGCATCCAGCCATACCCCGGTGTATCCCGGGTAACGGCCGGCTGAGATCCCATAATCGGCCAGTGTACGGATTACGGCTTCTTCCAGTGTGCGGAGATACCGATGAATGTCCGTAAAAAAATTATCAAGGTCGAGGATTGGATAACCCACGATCTGCCCGGGGCCGTGGTAAGTGATGTCGCCACCACGGTTGATCTTATAAAAAGCTGCCTGTTTTTCTGTCAACCCGTCGTCATCCAGGAGCAAATTTTCCGGCTTGCCGCTTTTACCCAGTGTGTATACATGCGGGTGTTCTGTAAACACAAGGTAGTTGGTGGTGGGGAAAGCTTTTCCTGCCAAACGGTTGGCCGTTTTTTGAGCCATCACCTCAGAAAACAGGACCTCCTGTCTATCCCAGGCTTCCCGGTAGTCCATCAGTCCCCAATCTTCGAAAATTACTTTTTTATTCATGTTGAATTGGCTTACGGCTTTCAGCGGTCCGCCATCCATCCTTATTCCTTATTCCTTTCATCCTTGCTCTTTAATACAATAGATTGTCGTACGGATATCTTTCCGTGTGCATGTTTACGACGGTATCATACAGTAATTTCCTAAACTCTTCTACGTTTATTTTGTCGGTAGCGGATATGAATACCGCCGGGCTGTTGTGTTTCGCCATCCAGCTGTTTCTAAAATCTTCCATTTCACCCGGATAAGCATCAATTTTATTGAACACCGTGATGGTAGGCTTATCCAATGCCCCCAATTCTTTGAGGGTTTCATTTACCGCCCGGATGTGATCTTCGAAACTGGGGTGAGAAATATCGACCACGTGCAATAGTACATCTGCCTCACGGACTTCATCTAGGGTAGACTTGAAGCATTCCACCAGATGATGGGGTAATTTGCGGATAAAGCCAACGGTGTCTGACAGCAAAAATGGCAGGTTGTCAATGACAACCTTTCGCACGGTAGTGTCAAGCGTGGCAAACAGCTTGTTTTCGGCAAATACGTCCGATTTCGAGATCAGGTTCATGATCGTCGATTTCCCGACATTGGTATATCCTACTAGTGCTACGCGGATTAGCTGTCCGCGGTTTTTCCGTTGGGTTTCGGCCTGCCGATCGATGGACTTCAGCCGTTCTTTCAATAAAGCGATCTTGTTTAGAATCATCCGGCGATCGCTTTCAATCTGGCTTTCACCCGGGCCTCGCATGCCGATGCCGCCACGTTGCCGTTCGAGGTGAGTCCACATACGTGTAAGACGGGGAAGGAGGTACTGCAATTGTGCTAATTCCACTTGGGTTTTTGCCTGCGCGGATTTGGCCCGGCGGGCAAATATATCCAGAATGAGATTGCTGCGGTCGAGAATCTTTACATTCAATTCCCGTTCGATGTTGCGGAGTTGAGAAGGTGACAATTCGTCATCAAACACAACGATGTCTATTTCTTCCGCTTTTACGTATGCTTTGATTTCATCCAATTTCCCCGTGCCCACAAAAGTGGCCCGGTCAGGGTGGTTAAGTTTTTGGGTAAAGACCTCTTTTACAATGCCTCCTGCAGTATCCACCAAAAAGGCTAACTCTTCCAGGTATTCCCGCTCTTTTTCTTCGCTTGAATCCGGCAGGATAATGCCTACCAGTACAGCGGTTTCGGGTTGTATAGCGGTGTCAAAAATCTTCTGTTTTGCCATGTATTTAAAAAAATAAAGGTAAAAAATAAAAAGTAAAAAATCCGATAGCGCTTGTCACAAGCGGAGTTATAAAAACGGAACTATAAAAAGGTGTACATGGCGTTACGGTAACTAACAAAATGCAAAGATAAAGGTTTTCCGGCAAAACAAAAAAGCCCTGAAACGGGGAGAATCAGGGCTTTTAAACTAACCAATTATAAACCTAAATTATGAAAAGACAATTTTATAATTGTTCTTTATCAACAACCATGCCAAAAAATAACGCAACCGTATATCTGTGGAATTTCTGCCAGCTCCGTTGAAGCTTTACTCATGCAGCGATATGTCAATCATTACCGTATTGAACAATTTTCACCCCTTAATTAATCGATTAATACCCTTCTTTACCTTGTTATCTATCTACTTTTACAACGCAATTATGATTACCTGTAACTAGCTTTATTTCACCGTGAAACGTATTCGACTCCTTACTGTATTGCTTCAACTTTGCCTTGCATCCATTTCGTTAGCCCAACAAAGCCATCGTCTAACCGATGGTTGGGAGTTTGTACGTCAGGATCTGGGCGGGATATGGGAGTCTGTACGCCCCTATAAACCGGGTGATCCCGAAGCCTCTCCCATTTGGGAGCCTGTCACGTTGCCTCACTGCTTTAACGCCGCGGACGCCGTAGCACCAGATGTCAATTATTACCAAGGCCCAGGATGGTATCGCACATCCCTGGAAATTGCCAATCCCTATCAAAATGGGCGGACGCTGTTACATTTTGAAGGTTCGGGTCAAAAAACGGAAGTGTATATCTATACCCAGAAAGTTGGCGAACACATAGGAGGGTACGATGAATGGTCTGTGGATATTACCGATGCAGTGAAAACTTTTCAAGCCACAGAAGCTTATACGAAGCAATTCAACGGCCGGATTCCCCTATCGATCCGGTGTGACAATTCCCGTGACGTAGAACTGATTCCATCAGATCTGTCAGATTTTAACGTCTATGGTGGACTATACCGTTATCTCAACCTGGTGTATGTGCCCCAGCTTTCTATAGAAAAGGTTTTTGCCACTGCCACCACAGATGCAGGGGGACAAGTGGGTGAAATCAAGATAAGTGCACGTCTCTACAACCCTGCTGCACTATCGGATGCCGAAGCCACGGTACAGTTGCTTGATGCCGAAGGGAGGCTCGTCGAAACACAGCAGCAGCATATCGACGTACGCGGCAATCAAATCGACTTTGCAGGTTTTACAGTTAAACAGCCGATGCTTTGGTCGCCCGATCAGCCCCGGCTGTATACGGTACGGGTTGTTCTAGCAACCCGGGCAGACACCTGTATTCATGCTGAACGGATCGGGTTCCGCCGGTTTGAATTTGCCCGAAAAGGTCCGTTTTATCTCAATGGCGAGCGGTTATTATTGCGGGGTACCCATCGCCATGAAGACCATGCGGGGGTGGCTGCTGCAATGACAGAGGAGCTTATTTGGCAGGAAATGCGTCTGATAAAGGAGATGGGAGTCAATTTCATCCGTTTGGGTCATTACCAACAATCGCGTATTGTATTGGAAGCTTGTGATAGTTTGGGTATTCTCGTATGGGAAGAGATTCCATGGTGCCGCGGAGGACTTGGCGGTGAGCAGTACAAACAGCAGGCCCGCCGGATGCTTACCAACATGATTGAGCAGCACTATAATCATCCTTCGGTGATTGTCTGGGGGCTGGGCAATGAAAATGACTGGCCTGGAGATTTTGAAAGGTTTGACCAGCTGCAAATCCGTACCTTCATGAAGGAGTTGAACGACCTGGCCCATCAATTGGATCCGCTACGCAAAACAGCGATTCGGCGATGCGACTTTTGTAAGGATGTTGTAGATGTCTATTCGCCCTCCATTTGGGCAGGTTGGTACCGGGGAATCTATACGGATTACAAAACAGCCACCGAGGCTGAATTCAATAAGGTTGAGCACTTCCTCCATGTGGAATGGGGGGGCGATAGTCATGCACGGCGGCATTCGGAAACACCCGACAAGGGACTGTCGGAGGTCATGCATAGTACCACAGCTGACGAACGTGCAGGTGACGCATCGCTGTTCGGTGGTCCGGCACGCGTATCCAAGGATGGCGACTGGAGTGAGAGTTACATTTGCAACCTGATCGATTGGCATCTTAAGGAACAGGAAACCATGCCTTGGCTCACGGGTACTGCCTATTGGACATTCAAGGATTTCTCCACCCCCATCCGCCCGGAAAATCCCGTGCCTTATGTCAACCAAAAGGGAGTTGTGGAGCGCAATTTCAACAAAAAGGAATCGTATTATATCTTCCAGTCCTACTGGTCTGAAAAATCCATGGCTCATATTTATGGACACAGCTGGCCCGTAAGGTGGGGCAATCAGGGTGAGGAAAAGATGGTGAAGGTTTATTCCAACTGTGGAGAAGCGGAACTTTTCGTCAACGGCGTGAGTCAGGGTATTCGCAAACGAAACAGCCAGGATTTTCCCGCTGCAGGTCTCCGGTGGATGGTTGTTTTGCGCGAAGGAAGTAATAAGCTGGAAGTACTTGCACACAAAGACGGAATCACGGTAAGAGATAGCATTACCCAGATTTACCAGACCGCCAAGTGGTCCGATCCTGCATCCATACAGCTTGAGGTGCTCGACGCGAAGATTGACACGGTTACACTTCAGGCGACATTGCGTGATAACCAGGGAATATTGTGCCTTGATGCCGCAAATTATATTTACTTTTCGATGGCGGGCGACGGGAAGCTACTGGCCGATCTCGGCACATCAGATGGCTCGCGTAAAGTACAGGCATACAATGGCCGGGCAATTATCCGCATAAAACGTACAGGTAACCGGATGGTGGCAGTAGCGGCCGCAGATAATCTAGAAACGGCCATCCTGCCCTTGGACTTTACCGCTGCCAGGCAGCATGTGGAAGACGTGATTACCGCAACGCTGCACGACCAAACCTTGAAGGACGCCGCTTGGGCGCTCACCCAGCCCCCCATCACTGTAACAGCAAGCATTGCCGTGCGGAGCGCCGGTGGCAAACATGATTTTTATTCAGAGGGCGACTATTGGTGGCCCGACCCCGATCATCCTGATGGGCCTTATATCCGCAGGGACGGGCTTTCCAATCCGGATAACTTTGTAGACCATCGCTTGGCAATGATCCGTTTCAGTCGCATCGTCGGTGCATTGGTGTCTGCGTGGAAGCTTACCGGCGATGAGAAATACGTACAACATGCGCTCCGGCATGTGTCTGCCTGGTTTATCGATGCCGATACACGTATGAACCCATCACTCCTGTATGCGCAGGCTATCAAAGGCCGGGTTACGGGGCGTGGCATTGGAATCATTGATACCATTCACCTGATCGAAGTGGCCAAAGCACTGGGCATACTGGAAGAGGCCGGCTTACTCGGCAAATCGGTGTGCCAAGGAACAAAAAAGTGGTTTGCAGACTACCTGGCATGGTTAACGACACACCCTTATGGTATCGAGGAGATGAACGCAAAAAATAACCACGGAACATGCTGGGTCATGCAGGTGGCAGCCTTTGCCAGTTACACCGGGAATGTCAAACTGATACGCCAATGCGCAGACCGGTATAAAACGGTATTGCTTCCCCAACAAATGGCCAAAGATGGAAGCTTTCCGCTAGAAATCGAACGTACAAAGCCCTATGGATATTCTCTTTTCAATCTGGATGCCATGGCTGCGATTTGTTCCCTGCTTCCAAAATCCGGAACGGATCTTTGGCATGACGGAATGGCCGATGGCCGTTCAATTGGTAAGGGTATACAATATATGTTGCCTTTTGTACAAGACAAAGGCAGGTGGCCGTACGCTCGGGATGTAATGTATTGGGATAACTGGCCGGTAGCCCAACCCTTCCTTTTCCTGGGTGCCCTGGCTTATGGCAATCAGGAGCTTTTGCATACCTGGGTGTCTCTTGAACACCGGCCTACTGAAGAAGAAGTGATCCGAAATCTACCCATACGATACCCGTTATTATGGCTTTGAACATTTTTTACCCATCTTTCAAACAATAATTACCCCGTTTGCAGGGACATCTCCCAATACCTTTGCCCGCTGTAACTATTTTATAAACGTATATAAACCTATACAGATGAGCAAACGTTTTACAAAAAAGCGAAACTATGGTTTCGTGATTGCACTGTTGGTATGTTGGATGGGAATGGCGTACGCCCAGTCTCAACCTATAGTGACCGGAAAAATTGTTTTCCAGGATGGCACGCCTGCCGTGGGGGTCAGTGTAGCAGTGAAAGGGACCAGCACGGCTACCGCATCGGACGACGATGGGAACTACCGTATCTCAGCGCCGGGGACGGGCACCTTGGTATTTACACAGTTAGGGAGTCTGTCGCAGGAAATCGACATCCATAACCGTACAGTTATCAATGTCACACTCGAAAGTGATGTGTCGGCCCTGGAGGAAGTTGTCGTCGTAGGGTTTGGTACCCAGAAAAAAGTAAACCTGAGCGGAGCCGTTGCCCAGGTGAGCGGCGATGCGCTGGTGAACCGACCCGTGGCCAATGTAACCGGCGCCTTGCAGGGTGTTCTGCCCGGAGTGACGGTAATTCGCGGGAGCGGAAAGCCGGGTGCGGAAGGGTATGACGTACGTATTCGCGGCTTCTCTTCATCGAATGACACGAAAGCCCTAGTATTAGTGGACGGTATCCAAATGGACATGAATTTGCTGAACCCCGATGATATCGAATCTATTTCGGTATTAAAAGACGCGTCCGCTTCCGCCATTTATGGAGCTCGTGCCGCAGGCGGAGTGGTTTTGGTGACAACCAAGAAAGGTACTGCGGGAAAAACTCGCATCAACTTCAATAGCTACTATGGTATCAATGCGACGGCACGTCAACCTCAACGGCTGAATTCATGGGATGAACAGGTGCTCATAGATGAATCACGTCGAAATGCGACAGGAAATCCGGAATTCAGCGAGGAACAAATGGAATGGGTAAGCAATCCCAATTTCTCTGTGCGCCCCAACCCTACGCAGGACCGGTGGGAATATTTCGGCAACAACAATTGGCTTAAAGAAGGGATGGACAAATACAATGGCATGCAGAACCATACGCTTTCGATAAACGGAGGGTCCAGTCAGATGAATTACCTGGTTTCGGGCGGTTACTATCAACGGGATGGTGTGCTGCGCTATGGGCCGGATGACAATTCGAGGTATAATCTGCGGGCCAACATCAATGCCGAACTTAACAACTACCTGAGTGTGGAAGTAGTGGCCGGATATATCGGCTCCATCGTGAACGAAAACGCTTATGGAACCGAGCAAATCATTAACCGCCTCTATCGCAGCCGTGCCCGCCAAAGTTTATATGTGCCGGATGAGGATATCACCGGACAGCCTTATAATGGCGACTTACAGATCAATGCCGTGGATATAGAGAAGAATGCAGGTTTGGAACAACGGATGTACGAATCGTTCACTGGAAGGCTCAACCTCAAGGTGCAAAACCTGGTCAAAGGATTGACTTTCGACTTATCGGGTTGGCGCAATCAGGATTACTATTCCATGGAAAACGATAGTCGTACGCTCCTGTGGTATGGGCGGACTACCAATACCGTCCGGTTTCGCATAAATGACCCCAATACCAAAAGCATGGCCAAGAACCGGGGTTATCACAACAACCTGCAAGGGGTGTTAACTTACAACCTATCCTTGGCCGATGCGCATAATTTTACGCTGCTCGGTGGTGCGTCGTTTGAAGAATACCGGAAAGATGAGTTTTCAGCAGGTGCACAGACCATGATTACCAACGATTTCTTCAGCTTTAATTTTGCCGATCCATTGACGAAAACAAACGGCGATAAGATTGAAAGTTGGGCTATGGGGTCTTTCTTCGGTCGGCTTAACTATAATTTCCGCGAAAGATACCTTTTTGAAGCGTCTTTCCGCTACGATGGGAGCTCGCGGCTTGCTCCGGAGAATCGCTGGCAGCTGTTTCCTTCATTTTCTGCGGCATGGCGTATCGATCAGGAAAATTTTATGCAGGGGCAATCGATCTTTTCAGCGCTCAAACTACGGGGCTCTTGGGGGCAACTGGGCAATGGCGCTGTACTTGGGTTGTATGACTACATTGCGCTCTTGACCAGTGGTCTTACACAGACCAATAATCTTGTCTTTAACGATATCAGAACACAGTATTTTTACCAAAGTCAGTTGGCTTCCCCACAGAAAACGTGGGAAACCATACAGCAATCGAACATCGGTATCGATGCCGGCTTTCTCCACGACCGACTATCTCTAACGGCCGATTACTACGTGAAACGTAATAAAGACATGCTCGCTCAGCTGAATTTGCCCAACATCATCGGCATCAGTGTGCCTTCGATGAATATCGGTGAACTGAAAAGCTGGGGTTGGGAGCTTGATGTTCGGTGGCGCGACCGCATTAACACGTTCAACTACAGGGTTGGCTTCAATATTTCCGATAATCAAAATGAGCTCGTACGCTACGATGGGCGCAATTCGATCGGCAACGGCGGAGTGGTGGAGCTGCTCGAAGGTTATCCGCTCAACAGTGTTTGGGGATACCGTACGGACGGCTTCTTCCAATCGCAAGAAGAATACGATGCCTACAAGCAGCAGGTGATTACGCCGTTTTTTCCGGGCAACGCCGGAGCGGGAGATGTTAAATACCTTGACCTGGATGGGAATGGCAGTATCAATGCCGGAGAGGGGACGCCGGAAAATCCGGGAGACCTGGTTTACCTCGGTACTACCAATGCCCGGTATACTTATGGATTGGATCTAGGGTTCGATTGGAAGAACTTTGACTTTTCCATCTTTTTCCAGGGGGCGGCAAAACGGAAGTTCCTCATTAACGAAGGCACGCTCTCTCCCATGTTGGGTACCGCTGATATGCCGTGGACAATTCATATGGATAGATGGACACCTGAAAATCCGGATGCGTATTTCCCGCGTATGTATCAGACAAGTGCCCATAACTACAGACCATCCGACCGATGGGCACAGAACGGCAGCTACGTTCGGTTGAAAAATCTGCAGCTCGGCTACACCATCCCGTTCCGGACGGATAAAATCCAACGCTTGCGTGTGTATTTTTCCGGTCAGGACCTATGGGAATCGACCGATGTGATGAGCGTATTTGATCCGGAGGTTGGCAACAATGTCAGTGCAACTACCTATCCGTTTTTCCGTTCTTATTCCTTTGGCTTGAATGTTACCTTTTAATCGAAGAATTATGAAACAACCCAATAAAACCAAAAGCTTTATACGGATCGCCATTATCTGCTTGACTGGCGTTGTCAGTAGCTGTAGCCTGGACCGCTTCCCGGAAAGCGAATTCAGCGATGTGGATTTCTGGAACACAGAGACCGATCTGATGAATGCCGCCAATAGGCATTACCAGTTACTTGCAGGCTTTCAATTGGATGCCCGGGGAGACGATAACGTGAATCAGACCGCCAACTCCGTGAGTAACGGTACCCGAACCATTCCCAATACCAGCGACGACTGGAATAATCCGTACCGGGATATTTTTACCGCAAACAACATCTTGGAGAAAGGCGCTAAAGCCCAGGTTTCCGACGAAGTCAAAAATCGGTATTTCGGTGAAGCCCGCTTTTTCAGGGCGTATGCTTATTTCAGTTTGTTACAGAAATACGGAGATGTCCCGCTGATCCTGAAAACCCTCGATACCGACGCTCCCGAGCTTACGATGCCGCGCACACCGAAAGCAGAGGTCATTCAGGCTATTTATGAAGATCTGGATTTTGCGGCAGCTTGGCTGCCAACCCATCAGCAGTTACCAACAGCCCAATACGGCCGGGTAACAAAGAGCAGTGCACTCGCCTTAAAAGCACGGGTAGCTCTTTATGTGGGCACCCGCGCTAAATTCCACAACGACGGCGATTGGCCGTCGCATCTCACGTTGGCCTTACAGGCAGCCAAGGCGGTGATGGACCAGGGACATCAATTGTATCCTACCTATGACGGGCTGTTCCAGCATGAAGCCGAAGGACCGGATAATACCGAAAATATTTTCGTGAAAATCTATGGGGTAAGTGCTTCCAACTTGATCGTCGGACACAACTATTCCCGAGACATGGAAAATGGACGTAATGCACCCACACGTAATCTGGTGCGCCAATACCTCTATGCCGATGGGCTGCCTGCGTATAATGGGTTAAACCAGCCCTCGTTAACCCGTTCTACACATTTTGTCGAGGAAAGCGAGGAAGACAGTTACAACGCTGTCTTTCAAAACCGTGACCCCCGGTTGGCTATGACGCTCTTCCAAGCCGGAGAACAAGCCTATAAAGGCCCTTGGATTCCAACCACTACCTTAGGATCACGATCGGCTTTTGCCGCAAAAAAGGGATTCAATCTGGAAGACTGGCAGACCAACAATGCCGGAACGGTTGACAAAATTTTGATCCGCTACGGGGAAGTGTTGCTTATCTACGCCGAAGCAAAATATGAATTAGACAACGCCATCAGCGATGCCGATCTTGACCTCACCGTCAATGCATTGCGGCAACGGGCGGGCTTTCAGGCGCGTCTTACCAATGCGTTTGCCCAGGCTAATAACCTCGATATGCGTGAGGAGATACGAAGGGAGCGGACTGTTGAGCTGGCGCTGGAAGGATTTCGTTACGACGACCTGATCCGTTGGAAAATTGCGGAAACTCTTCTCCCGGGCCAGCTGCTCGGGGCCAAATTTGATACGGAAGATTGGGTGGGTGCAGATCCGTCTACCTTGAATATCAATAGCGACGGCGTACTGATTGTGGAAAACACCAACGTACGGTCATTTAATTCCGACCGGGATTACCTCTATCCGATTCCATTCAATGAGGTTACCCTGAGTGGTGGTAGTGTCGTACAGAATCCCAATTGGCAATAATCATAAACAATTGAACAATGAAACCTGCGGAATCACAGGTTTCATTATCGCGTCATTGAATAATGCCATTGAAAGCAAATAACTAATGAATAAATTTTTTCTAATGAATACACAAAATATATTGATTACGCTGCTGCTGTTATCCGGTGGATTGTTTTTCGCCTGTGAAGACAAAGATTACCCTGCAGGGCTGTCTGAATACGAGCATCACTATTACATTGTATATGTACCCAACAACAACAGCGGTATTACGGTAAATAGAAGTCAAACAGAGCTGATTAAATTTCCGGTACAGTTTTATTCCGAATTTACCCGGAACTACGATGCGGTTGCCCATTATTCAGTCGTTACACCGGATGTGCCTAATCCCGCAGTTGTCGGCGTGGACTTCCAGATTGTAGATCAAGAAGGGAATGTCCTGCAACCGGGTGATAACGGTAAATATTCCCTGGTGTTTCCGCAGGCGGTAAAAACCAAGGATACCGTGTATGTCAAGCTGCTCAATAATCCCGAACCCGGTACCCGGATGGTAGAGATTAATTTTGAAGACAACATCACACCCGAGTATCGTGTCGATATCTTTTCAACGGCCTTCCGTCGTACACTGACCATTGAGTAGAAGCGTTAACGGTTGGGAATAACCCATTAATTTTCGATATTGCACTGAAATTAATGCCTTTAGACGACTACTATGTGCAGCATCGCACGAATTTTTATCTGGGTAATCCTTTTGTCGCTTAATAACCTGGCCGTTGGCCAGGTCAGTGACAGGGCGGTCAGATTCACCCGAATCGGTTTGCGGGAAGGTCTGTCCCAAAGCAGTGTGTTTTCGCTTTATCAAGATTACCTTGGTTTCATGTGGGTTGGCACGCGCGACGGGCTGAACCGGTACGACGCGCGCAAGTTTGTTACCTATCGGAATATCCCTTCGGATACCACCTCGCTTACCGACAATTACATCATGTCCTTGCTGGAAGACCATAAAAAAAGGCTGTGGGTGGGCACCAGTTCTGGTATCAACTTGTACGATCGGTATACCGATAGTTTTAAGCGATTTCCCCTGGCGAATAATCAGTCGGGTAATACGTTTTCTGAACCAATTGTTTCGGCCATCGTAGAAGACCGAAGCGGTCGGGTGTGGTTTGCAACGTCGCAGGGATTGTATTGCCTGGAAGAAGGAGAAGATTCCAGGCAACTTGTTTTAGTATTCGATGCCGCGATGTACAGCGAACAGGGAGTTCCGTTGGGGTGTAACAACGTACAGTCATTCTATGACGACGAACAGGGAAACATTTGGTTGAGTACGGTAAATGGCGTATTGGTTTTTGAGCCGTATCGTCCTGGGAACGCCTTGCGGTTGACCAGGCATTTCCGCCGCCGTCCCGGTGAGCTTAATAGCGAAGATGTGCGGGTGGTACAAGACTTGGGCAATGGCATATTTTGGTTTGGCACCAAAGAGGGAGGAATCAATGTCTATAATTCCCAAACGGGAGCATTTCATTACCTTACGCACCAACCCCAAGCCCCGGGTCATTCCTTGGCGAGCAACGACGTGCGGTCTATTCTCAAAGACCGTTTCGGCGGCTATTGGATAGGAACGATCAATGGACTGAATTACTACACCGAGGAAATGGGGTTCTCCACCTACTCCAACAACGATTACAATCCGTTTTCCCTGAGTAATAATTCAATCCGGCCGCTTTTTCAGGATGCACGCGGATCCCTGTGGGTAGGCACCTATTACGGTGGCCTGTGTGTATATGACAGGCATATCCCGATCTTTCAGAATTATGCCCATAGTCCATACATCCCCAGTTTAAGCTACAATGTAATAAGCGGTATTTTGGAAAGTGCTGATCGCCATTTTTGGGTGGGCACCGAAGGGGGTGGCTTAAACTACATGGATCATACAGGCCGGGTATTTCGTCACTTTAAGCACGATCCCAAAAATCCTGGATCGTTGAGCCACAATCACGTAAAATCGCTCCACCTCGATCAACAGGGAACGTTGTGGGTAGGAACATACACGGGTGGGTTGAATGTGCTGAAAAAAGGATCACATACCTTCCAGCATATTAAACACGATCCATCGGTTTCCCATTCGCTATCAAACAACAATGTATATGCGATCAAGGAGGATGCCCGAGGAAATATGTGGTTTGGAACGTATGGTGGCGGGCTTAACCTCAAACTACCCGGGTCGGGCATGCAATTTGAAAGCTACCGGGCTGGCAAAACGGGTCGCTATCACCTCAGCTCCGATCTGGTGCGTACCGTTTTTATCGATAGCCGCAACAATCTTTGGGTGGGTACCGAAGACGGGCTCAACCTCAAACGTGCCGGGTCAGACCGATTCGAGATATTCCGGTTTTCATTGGATGATGCCAAAAGTATCAGTGGCAATATTATTATCAGTATCTTTGAAGACAGCCAGCACCGGATGTGGTTCGGTACCTATAAAAACGGACTCAACCAATACCATTACGAAACGGATTCATTTAGCCAGGTTACTGAACACGATGGATTACCAGGGAACAATATCTTTGGCATATTAGAAGACGCCGGGAAATTGTGGCTGAGCACAAACAATGGCATCTGCTCATTTGAGCCCGAGACCGGCATCATCAAGTCTTACAATACGAAAGACGGCATCGGCGGTAATGAATTTTCCATCGGTGCTTACTGCAAAACTGCCGATGGGCAGCTGATCTTTGGCGGTACACACGGCCTTACGTGTTTCGATCCGAAGGATTTTAGCTTAAGTTCCTACGTGCCCCCGGTTGTATTTACCGATTTCAGGTTGTTCAATGAATCGGTAATTCCCAGCAATGAAGGGGTGTTAAAAAGGCCGATTTCCATAACCGATACCATCATATTGAGCTATGCGCAGAATATCTTTACCGTAGAGTTTTCGGCTATCAATTATGTGTTGCCTGAAAAAAACAGGTATGCATACCGTTTGGATGGTTTAGAAAACCAATGGAATTACGTCGTCAATCCATCGGCCACCTATACCAACCTGCACCCCGGTACCTATACACTCCTAGCTAAGGGAGCCAGCAATGATGGCATTTGGAATGAAACCCCGGCTGCGTTAACCATCCGGATATTGCCACCACCCTGGAAAACATGGTGGGCATACGTGAGCTATATTGCGTTGGTGGCGGTTGGCATCTACATGATTATCCGGTTTACCAAGATCCGAAGTCGTTTGGAGCACGAGTTACAATTGGAACACCTGGAGAATGAGCGGCAACGTGAGATCAATGAAATCAAGCTTAATTTTTTCACCAGCATATCCCATGAGTTCCGTACGCCCCTTACCTTGATCCTCGCTCCTGTGCAGCACCTACTAGCACATGCCAAGCTGGAAGAAAATGCACGGACGATGATGACAACCGTAAAAAACAATTCCTTGCGTCTGCTCAACTTGGTAAACCAATTGTTGGATTTCAGGAAGCAGGAAAGCGGGAATTTTCAGCTTATTGTGGCTCCCCACAATTTGGTAGCATTTATAGACCGCATAGCCTTCGAATTCAGGCACTACGCCGAAGAACAACATATCCACTTCGAATACAGTAAACCAATAGCGCCGGTGGAAACGTGGTTTGATGCCGATCAGTTGGAGAAAGTCGTTTACAACCTGCTTTCAAACGCCTTCAAATTTGCACCTGTGGGTGGTAGTGTGCGGCTCGCCATCGAAAAAATCACGCCATCCAGGGCATATCCTCTTGGATCTGCAATCATTCGCGTATGGGACAACGGAAAAGGGATTCCTGGCGATAAACTGGAGTCTATCTTTGAATTTTACTATCAACTACGTACTGTTAACGAGAAAAACCGGGGGCATCTAGGCTCTGGCATCGGGCTGGCATTGGCAAAAAACCTGACGGAAATGCATGGCGGTGAAATCACGGTGGAAAGCTACCACGGCGATGACAGACCTACATATACCTGTTTTATTGTGACGTTGCCGTTGGGCAACCAGCATTTTGACACCAGGGAGCTAACTACCTATCAATCGGAGACCACAGACCGGGCAATTACCCATCCACCACTTGAACCTCCTCTCAGTTCAAGCCATGGAACCGATGCAGCTATTGAAGCACCCCACGGTGCAAACCGGCCACTTATCCTCGTTGTCGAAGATAATTCAGAAATCCGGGAAATCATAGTAAATACCCTGTATGACGACTATTCAATACTCGAAGCCGCAGATGGGCTGGAAGGCTGGCAACTGGTTAAATCACAACTTCCTGACCTTGTGATCACCGATATCATGATGCCGGAAGCTGATGGCATCACATTGCTGAAAAACATCAAGCAAAGCGCAGCCACCGATCATATTCCCGTACTGTTGCTTACGGCACGTTCTTCCGTGGAAAATGTGATATCGGGGTTAAGATCAGGTAGCGATGATTACATCACCAAGCCCTTCCATCCCGACGTGCTCATACTTAAAATCCGCAATATCCTGGCGGCCCGAGAGCGCTTCCGCAAAAAGTTTATACGAGACTACGTGCTTGCCCCCCAACAGATAGCTGAGGGCCCGTCGGCTGATCAGCAATTTCTCCAAAAAGTTATCCGGGTGATCGAAGATAATCTCGCAGAAACACAGTTCAATGTCAGTACGTTATCGAGCGAGCTCGCTATGAGCCGCCCGGTCCTGTACCGCAAACTCAAGCAGTTGACCGATCTCAGCGTCATTGAGCTAATCAATGTGATGCGACTTCGGAAAGCAGCCCAACTGTTGGCACAAGGCAATCTGCCCGTTAGCCAGGTGGCCTACCATGTAGGATTCAGCGATCCGAAGTATTTTGGCAAATCATTCAAAAATCATTTCGGCAAGTCGCCCAGTGAATATGCAGCATTGGATGCAGCAACGCAGAAAGATTTGCTCGCACAGGAGCTCCAGCTATGAATACGCCAATTAGGACATCCGACACGCCTGCCTCTCATGCGTCTCCACAGCGCATCCTATCTATCGACATCATGCGTGGACTGACATTGTTCCTTATGTTGTTCGTAAACGACGTATTCATGCCCGGCGTACCGAAATGGATCGGCCATACCGAAGCGGACGTGGATGGCATGGGACTTGCCGACTGGGTATTGATACAGCTTTCCTCGCCACGACCGCTACAAAATAGCCAAGCAGTACCGCCGGTTTGTGGAATGTCAGATTATCCTGATACCCGTATTGGGGTGCCGGGAAATTCAATATTAATCCCTAACTTTGTCATATGATCGAACTTCCTGTCATCCCGGCTCACCAGCTGCAGCGCAAGCCCGATTGGTTGCGTGTAAAGCTCCCCGTAGGAAAAGAGTACAGACACGTCCGTGGGTTGGTGGACGAGCATAAATTACATACCATCTGCGAGAGTGGAAATTGTCCGAACATGGGAGAGTGTTGGGGAGCCGGTACGGCCACGTTTATGATATTGGGAAATATCTGTACCCGATCCTGTTCGTTCTGCGCAGTAGCCACCGGACGGCCCTTAGCGGTTGATTTGGATGAACCCAACCGGGTAGCCCAATCGGTCAAGCTCATGCAGGTGAAACACTGTGTGATCACTTCAGTGGACCGCGATGACCTAAAAGACGGGGGCTCCACCATTTGGGCGGAAACGGTTAATGCAATCCGCCGCGAAAGCCCCGACACGACATTGGAAACCTTGATTCCCGATTTCAAGGGCATCTGGGAAAACTTGGAACGTGTGTTGGCCGTGCGCCCGGAAGTTGTATCGCACAACCTGGAAACCGTGCGCCGCCTTACTCGCGAAGTACGTATACAGGCCAAATATGACCGTAGCCTCGAATGCCTGCGCCGCATTTCGGCTGCCGGATTGCGTACTAAATCAGGCATCATGCTCGGCTTCGGCGAGACGGAAGCCGACGTTATTGAGGCCATGACCGATCTCTACGAGGCCGGTGTGCATATCCTTACACTCGGCCAGTACCTCCAGCCCACCAAGGCGCATCATCCCGTAGTGGAATGGGTTACGCCCGATCAGTTCAAATACTATCAGGAAATTGGCTTGCGCATGGGCTTCAAGTATGTAGAAAGTGGCCCGTTGGTCCGCTCATCCTACCACGCCGAGAAACACTTATTTGATATGCAGTAAAGCGGTACATCCAACGCACTGTTTTGGGGGATATTGTCATTATCTTAGGCTGCGTCAATCCAATGATCATGGAATTATATCAAGCTTACATACAGACGCCACTTGGAATAACCGCTATCAAAGGAAATGAGCACGGATTGACATCCGTTTCCGTACGGGATGATAAGAACCTTGTGCCAACGGAAGTACTTCCCGATAGCTTAGCAACCGCCGCCATACAACTCCAGGAATACTTCGCAGGTAAACGGACCACTTTCGAGTTACAGCTAAACATCAGGGGAACGGATTTTCAGAAGAGTGTCTGGCAGGAACTGCTCCATATCCCCTATGGAAAAACCATTTCATACCTGGAGCTAGCCCGGAGGTTGGGTGACGTGAAGTCTATCAGGGCTGCCGCAGCTGCCAACGGTCAGAATCCGTTCTGGATTGTGGTGCCCTGTCACCGGGTCATCGGCAGCGACGGATCGTTAACCGGTTATGCGGGTGGTCTTTGGCGTAAAAAGTGGCTGCTCGAACATGAAAGTCCCTATAAGCAACAGGCATTGTTCGCTTGATTTTTGCAAACAAACTACTTTGGTGATTTAACGAGCCTTCTAACGCCCGGTATCGGTAAACATTTCAGGGTGTGCTCCCATGCCTGCTCGTAAATGTATACTCATTCTTTCTTCAATGAGAAGAAGAAAAGATGCTAATGAGAACGTATATATTTCCTAATTTTATCGTCTTTTTAACGTCTTTTCATCGTCCTTTGGACGTCTTTTGGACGATAAAATAACAATTAAAAGATAAATACAAGATATCTAATTTAGCTGATAGATCAAACGTTATCCCATTTACTTTTACTTCTTTTTCTTAAAAGTATAAAAGAAGAGGATGTTATTTTTTCCGAGCTAGCCCTAGCTTACGATACATTCCGTTAGATTTTATTATCTTCACCCTGAGAAAAAGACAATGCCTACGATACCACCTCTCAAAATACTCAAAGCATCGGCGGGGTCCGGCAAGACCTTCAGCCTTACAGCGCATTACCTGACGTTGCTGTTTTCGGGAGAAAACAAGTACCGGGAGATTTTGGCCATCACCTTCACCAATAAGGCGACGGCCGAGATGAAAGGGCGTATCCTGACGGTATTAGAGGCACTTGCTACAGGAGATGGTTCAACGAAAGACGCCGCC
>Ga0164243_10001668_pt1 | contig 37441 bp, 38 predicted proteins | sample OricompcompostOP_FD_108781 | JGI IMG/M metagenome (GOLD analysis project Ga0164243, IMG submission 108781) | Organic Plus compost microbial communities from Emeryville, California, USA - Original compost - Organic plus compost (OP) | ecosystem: Engineered > Solid waste > Mixed feedstock >...
ACGGTGGGGAGGGGTATGAACGCTTCGCTCCCCCTCATCCGTCGGCTTCGCCGCCACCTTCTCCCGCAGGGGGAGAAGGAAGGCCGTGGAGAGATCGCGCGTGCTGCCAAGCTGGCCCCGGATCAAGTCCGGGGAGGATGGGTTGATGGATCGAGCTAAATCCTCGATCTCCGAGTTTCCATCGTCATATCAGCAACAGGTCCTCCCCGGCCTTGAGCCGGGGCCCAGCTTGTTTGAATACCCTCACCCGGCGCGCCGACCTCTCCTCTGAGGGGCGAGGTGAGGAGGGATCGAGCCCTTACTTGCCGCTCTTGCCCTGGTTGAAGGCCCAGTGGACGCCGAAGGGGTCGACGAGCTCGCCGTAGCGGTCGCCCCAGAACATGTCGGCGGGCGGCATCTTGGCAGTGGCGCCGGCATCGACGGCGCGCTGGTAGTCGGCGTCGATGTTCTGCGTCGGCAGCATGATCAGGAAGCCTTGCGGGTCGACCTTGGCATGGCCGTGCTCGGGATAAAAATCCGAGAGCATCACCGAGGAGCCGTTGATGTAGAGATGGGCGTGCATGGTGCGGCCCTTCTTGTCGGGCGGCATCATGCTGGCGAGTTCGGCGCCGAAGGCGCGCTTGTAGAAATCGACGGCTTTTACGGCGCCATCGACATTGAGATAGGCGACGGCGCCGCCCTTCACTTCGGCCATGGCGGGAGTGTCGTTGCTCATGGATTTCCTCCTTCATCGATCAGGGTCTGCAGCCGGTCGAACGTCTGCGACCAGCCGCCGGTATGGCCCGCAGCGCTTTGCGGGGAGACGAGCCCGCTCTGCACCATGTGCATGCGGGTATGTTTTTCGGACAGCGCTTCGAGGCGGACGGTGATGCGGGTTTCGACACCCGGCCCGTCCTCGTGGTTGTCGCCTTCCCAAAGGAAGGTGAATTCCAGCCGCTCGGGCGGATCGAGCCGCAGGTAGCGCCCCGATTGCCAGAGCTCCTCGCCGCTCACCGGCGAGCGCAGGCAGGCGCGCCAGGCGCCGCCGACCCGCAAGTCGTTGCTGGCTTCGACCGCCGGCCAGTCGTGCGGGCCCAGCCATTTGACGAGCACGGCGGGATCGGTCCAGGCGCGCCAGAGGCGTTGCGGCGAGGCGGCGAAATCGCGGGTGAGGGAGAGGGAATGGCCGGGATCGGCGGCAAGGGCTTCAGGCATCGAGATCTCCATCGGCCTTAACGAGGGCGGCCAGCCGGTCGAGGCTCTCTTCCCAATGGCGGCGATAGCGGTCGAGCCAGTCGGCAATGTCGGCCAGGGCCTCGCGCTCGAGGCTGAAGGGCTTGCGCTGCGCCTCCTGCCGGCGGGTGACGAGCCCGGCGCGCTCGAGCACATTGAGATGCTTGGCGACGGCGGGCACGGTGATGGCGAGCGGGCGGGCCAGTTCGCTGAGCGTGGTTTCGCCGCGCTCCAGCCGCGCCAGGATGGCACGGCGCGTGGGGTCGGCAAGGGCGCCGAGCTTGGCGCTGAGCGGGTCCATGGGTTGAGCTTTTACCGAGAAGTTTATAAACCGGATGGTTTACATAGCAGGTGAGGGGAGGGAGTCAAGCGGTGGGTGCGGGTTGGGGTTGAGAACGCATCAAGAAAGCTGGGCCCCGGATCAAGTCCGGGGGAGGACTCGTTGTTAGTGTGAAGAAAAACCTGGAGATCGAGCTCTACCCAGGCTTCTCCACGACTCCTCCCCGGACTTGATCCGGGGTCCCGCTGAACGAAAAAGGCCGGGATCGCTCCCGGCCTTCGTGTTTAAGCGTGTGTTGCTGCCGATCAGGCGAGGCCGCTCATGTGGGCGAGCACGGCCAGCAGCAGCAGGGCGACGATGTTGGTGATCTTGATCATCGGATTGACGGCGGGGCCCGCCGTGTCCTTGTAGGGATCGCCGACGGTGTCGCCGGTAACGGACGCCTTGTGGGCATCCGAACCTTTGAGGTGCTTGACGCCCTTGCTGTCGGTGAAGCCGTCCTCGAAGCTCTTCTTGGCATTGTCCCAGGCGCCGCCGCCGGCGGTCATGGAAATGGCAACGAAGAGGCCGGTGACGATGACGCCCATCAGCATGGCGCCGAGGGCCGAGAAGGCCGCCGGGGCGCCGGCGATCCAGTAGATGACGACGAAGACGACGATCGGCGACAACACCGGCAGGAGCGAGGGCACGATCATTTCGCGGATGGCCGCCTTGGTCAGCATGTCGACGGCACGGCCGTAATCCGGCTTGTCGGTGCCGGCCATGATGCCCGGCTTTTCCTTGAACTGGCGGCGCACCTCGACGACGACCGACTGGGCGGCGCGGCCGACGGCGGTCATCGACATGCCGCCAAAGAGGAACGGCAAGAGGCCACCGAACAAGAGGCCGACGACGACGTAAGGATCGGCGAGCGAGAAGGTGATGTTCTGCAAGCCGGCAAAGATCGAACCTTCCGGCGCACCGGCCGAAAAGAACTTCAGGTCCTGCGTATAGGCAGCGAACAGGACCAGCGCGCCCAAGCCGGCGGAACCGATGGCATAGCCTTTGGTCACGGCCTTGGTGGTGTTGCCGACGGCATCGAGCGCGTCGGTATTGTGCCGGACCTCGTCGGGCAGGCCCGCCATTTCGGCGATGCCGCCGGCATTGTCGGTGACCGGGCCGAAGGCATCGAGCGCCACGACCATGCCGGCCAGAGCGAGCATGGTGGCGACGGCCACGGCGATGCCGAAAAGGCCCGCGAGGTTGTAGGTGACGATGATGCCGGCAACGATGACGAGGGCCGGCAAAGCCGTCGATTCCAGCGACACGGCGAGGCCCTGGATGACGTTGGTGCCATGGCCGGTGACCGAGGCTTCGGCGATGGAATTGACCGGACGGCGGCCGGTGCCGGTGTAGTATTCGGTAATGACGATGATCAGCCCGGTGATGACGAGGCCGACAACGCCGCACCAGAAGAGGCTCCACGGGGTGAAGGCCTTTTCGGGCGTGCCGAGGGCGGCGTTGAGATCGCCGAAGATGAACCACAGGACGGGCAGGAGCACGATGAGCGAGAGAACGCCGGTGGCGATGATGCCCTTGTAGAGGGCGCCCATGATGTTGTTGGACGAGCCGAGCTTGACGAAATAGGTGCCGATGATCGAGGTGACGACGCAGGCGCCGCCGATGGCGAGCGGCAGCACCATGCCCATAAGCTTATAGGCATCGGGCAGAACGATCGCCGCCAGCACCATGGTGGCAACGATGGTCACCACATAGGTTTCGAAGAGGTCGGCGGCCATGCCGGCGCAGTCGCCGACATTGTCGCCGACATTGTCGGCGATGGTCGCGGGGTTGCGCGGATCGTCTTCCGGAATGCCGGCTTCGACCTTGCCGACCATATCGCCGCCGACGTCGGCACCCTTGGTGAAGATGCCGCCACCGAGACGGGCGAAGATGGAGATGAGCGAGGCGCCGAACGAGGTGGCGACGAGCGCATCGATGACGGTGCGGCTGGTGGGCGCAAAGCCCATGCCGGTCAGGATGAGGAAATAGAGCGTGACGCCCAAAAGCCCGAGCCCGGCGACGAGCAGGCCGGTGACGGCGCCCGACTTGAAGGCGAGATCGAGGCCGCCGGCAAGGCTCTTGGTCGCCGCCTGGGCGACGCGGACATTGGCGCGGACCGAAACGTTCATGCCGATGAAGCCGGCAGCCCCGGAGAGCACGGCGCCGATCAGAAAGCCGATGGCGGCGTAAACGCCAAGGAAGATGAAGGCGAGGATGAAGATGACGATGCCGACGATGCCGATCGTCGTATATTGGCGCTTGAGGTAAGCCTGGGCACCTTCGCGGACGGCGGCCGAGATTTCCTGCATGCGGGTGGTGCCGGCGTCGGCGGCGAGAAGCCCCCTGGTCGTGACCACGCCGTAAATGATCGAAAGGCAGCCGCAGATGACGGTCAGCCAGAGAGCCAGACTCATAAATCTCCTCCCAGAGATGTGTGTAAGGGGTCTGGCCCCGGCAAAGGGGAGGGATTCCCCGCCGGCCCTCCCAGGCCCCGGATAAGCAAAAGCTAAGCCGAGTTGCCGGGGTTTCGCAAACGTTTTTGCGGGGTTGGCGCCAGCCGGCACGCGATTTAACGCGTCATTTCCGCAACATTCTTGCGAAAGCGGCCGCGAGCGCCGCCGGATCGCCGCTGACGGCGAGGGTCTTGTTGCGCGCGGTATGGCCGGCGGCGACGGCGATATCGGCCTTGCGCAGGCCAAGGGCTGCGGCGAGGAGCCCGATCACCGCCTTGTTGGCCTTGCCGTCCTCGGGGACGGCACGCACGCGCACGGCCAGCATGACGGTGCCGTCGTCGCGGGTGACGGGACCGGTTATGCGCTCGTCAGCGGCATTGGGCGTGACGCGCACCAGCACCGAGAGGCCGTCCGGTGCCGTGCGGCAGAACGGCGGCAGGCCGGACGGTTGCAAAGCTAGTAGAGCTGCAGCAGGCGCGGAAGGTCGTTGCCGATGAAGCTTTGCAAAAAGAAGATGATGACGAAGACGACGATCGGCGACAGGTCGAGCCCGCCCATCGGCGGGATGATGCGGCGGATGGGCCTGAGGATCGGCTCGGTGACGGCGTTGACGGTGCGCCAGATGGCGGCGACGAACTCGTTGCGCGTGTTGATGACGTTGAAGCTGATCAGCCAGCTCATGATGATCATGATCAGGAACACCCACCAGACGAGGGTGAGGATCAGGGAGAGCGTCTGCAAGACCGCGATCATGAGCGTTTCCTCTTTGCTGTCGCCGTTATCTAGAGTGTCGCCCGGCGCGGGGCAAGGCTCGGGCGGCAAAATGCCCAGCGAAAACAATAGGGCCCGCCGGACCTCTTGGTCCCGCGGGCCCTTGTGACTGACATCCGGTACGCGTGACATGAAGCCGGACGGGCATTGCTTTGCAGGAAGCGTGCCAAAGCGGCGGTTGCAGGAAATCCGGGGCTTGCGGGCGCGTGCGGGCCGGCGGTTCATGCAAGACGCCTTGCAATCTGCAAGCGGTTTCGCATTTTGCGACGGATGGTTAGTTCCGCGCCGGGCGCTTCCAGGTGATGAAGCGGTAGAGGTAGACGAGGACGAGGATGGCAACGACGAGTTTGGTTGCCGGATCGATCCAAGCTTCGACGCGCTCGTAATTGTCGGCGAGCACGTAGCCGAGGCCGGTGAGGAACGCCGTCCAGATGAGGCTCCCGACGGCCGAAACGGCAAGGAACAAACCGAAGGGCATGGCGACGAGCCCGGCCGGCACCGAGATCAGCGTGCGGATGGCCGGGATCAGCCGGCCGAACAGCACGGCCCAGCGGCCGTAGCGGGTGAACCAGGCATTGGCTTCGTCGATATCGGCGGAATTGAGCGTTGCCAGCCGCCCGAAACGGTCGGCCAGCCATTTCAGCCGTTCGAGCCCGAGGGCGCGGGCGGCGACGTACCAGGGGAGCGTGCCGGCGAGCGAACCCAAGAGGCCCGCGACGAGCACGCCCCAGAGATCGAGATCGCCGCGCGCGGCGGCAAAGCCGGCAAACGGCATGATGAGTTCGGACGGGATCGGCGGAAACACGTTCTCGGCCAGCATCATCAGGAAGATGCCGAGATAGCCGTTGTCGGTGATGAAGCCGATGATCCAGTCGCTCATCCATGGGCTCCTGAAAGTTCCCGGCGCGCGTCCACCCCCTCCCAACCTCCCCCGTCAAGGGGGAGGTGCTGTTCCGTGGTGGTGGCGCTGGCCTGCCAAAACACCTGAGGTCAGCCGGCCTTGGCGGCGCGCATCTGCTTCTTGCGCTCGTTGGGATCGAGGGCGATCTTGCGGAGGCGGATCGATTTCGGCGTCACCTCGACATATTCGTCGTCGGCGATGTAGCCGAGGGATTGTTCGAGGCTGAGCTTCTTGGGCGGGGTCAGGCGCACTGCCTCGTCCTTGGACGTGGTGCGGATATTGGTGAGCTGCTTGCCCTTGAGGACGTTGACTTCGAGGTCGTTCTCGCGCGAATGCTCGCCGACGATCATGCCCTCGTACACCTCGTCGCCCGGATCGACCATGATGGCGCCGCGGTCCTCGAGGTTCCACAGCGCATAGGCGACGGCCTGGCCGGTGCCGTTGGAGATCAAGACGCCGGTGCGGCGGCCGGGCAGGGCACCCTTGAACGGCGCATATTCGTGGAACAGCCGGTTGAAGATGGCGGTGCCGCGGGTGTCGGACAAAAGTTCCGGCTGGTAGCCGATGAGCGAGCGGGTCGGGACGTAAAAGCGCAGCCGCGTGCGGCCGGTGCCGGAGGGGCGCATCTCGACGAGGTCGCCCTTGCGCTCGGTGAGTTTCTGGACGACGGCGCCGGAATGCTCGTCGTCGACGTCGATGATGACTTCCTCGATCGGTTCGAGCTTTTCCCCGCCCTCTTCGCGCAAGACGACGCGCGGGCGGCCGATGGTGAGCTCGAAGCCTTCGCGGCGCATGTTCTCGATGAGGACGGCGAGTTGCAATTCGCCGCGCCCGGCAACTTCGAAACTGTCGCTGTCCTGGCCTTCGGTGACGCGGATGGCGACATTGCCCTCGGCCTCGCGCAGGAGGCGCTCGCGGATGACGCGGGACTGCACCTTGTCGCCCTCGCGGCCGGCGAGCGGGCCGTCATTGATGCGGAAGGTGACCGAAAGCGTCGGCGGATCGATCGGCTTGGCGGTTATGGGCTCGGATACCTGCGGCAAGCAAATCGTATCGGCGACGGTCGAGGTTTCGAGGCCGGCAATGGCGACGATGTCGCCGGCCTCGCCGCTGTCGATGGGCGTGCGCTCCAGCCCACGGAAGGCGAGGACCTTGGAGATGCGGCCCTTTTCGACTTCCTTGCCGCTGCGGCTGAGCGTGTGGACGGCATCGCCGGCCTTGACGCTGCCCGAGGCGATGCGGCCGGTGAGGATGCGACCGAGGAACGGATTGCGCTCGATCGTGGTGACGAGCATGCGGAAGGGGCCGGCTTCGGTCACAGGCTCGGGCACGTAGTCGAGCACCTTGTCGAGGAGCGGCGCCAGGGATTCCTTGGGGCCTTCCGGCTTTTCGCTCATCCAGCCTTGCTTGGCGGAACCGTAGAGAACCGGGAAATCGAGCTGTTCGGAGGTGGCATCGAGCGCGATGAAAAGATCGAAGATCTCTTCGAGCACTTCCAGGTGCCGCTCGTCGGGGCGGTCGATCTTGTTGATGGCAACGATGGGCCTCAGGCCCTGGGCCAGGGCCTTGGAGAGCACGAACTTGGTCTGCGGCATCGGGCCTTCGGCGGCATCGACGAGGATGACGACGCCATCGACCATGGAGAGGATGCGTTCGACCTCGCCGCCGAAATCGGCGTGGCCGGGCGTATCGACGATGTTGATACGGGTATCCTTCCAGACCAGGGAGGTGACCTTGGCGAGGATGGTGATGCCGCGCTCGCGTTCGAGGTCGTTGCTATCCATGACGCGTTCTTCGACGCGCTGGTTGTCGCGGAAGGCGCCCGACTGCTTGAGGAGCACGTCGATCATCGTGGTTTTGCCATGGTCGACGTGGGCGATGATGGCGATATTGCGCAGGGACATGAGGCTAAGCCTTGTTGGCACGATCCGCAAAACCGCCCCACGGGAGAGATCTCGGGCGGGCTGGCTAGGGGCAACCATGCTTATGAATGCGCCGGGGCCAAAACATGACAGGCCCGGCAGGGTCGCGCGCTGCATATAACAAGAGGCCGGGATTCACAAGGAAACATTGTGCAAAGCGGGGTTGCAGCCAGTGCCGGGTGGCGGTGGCGACCTGCCTATCCGCATCAGCCGGCGCGGCGGAGCGGCGGGGCGGCGGTGCCGTTCTGCTGCCGGATGAAGGGTTCGACCGCTTCGGCGGCGATGGGCGGGCTGAAATAGAAGCCCTGCACCTCGTTGCAGCCCTGTTCGCGCACGGCCTGCAATTGCTCGGGGGTTTCGACGCCTTCGGCGGTGGTCGACATGCCGAGCGAATGGCCGAGCCCGATCACCGCCTTGATGATGGCGAGGCTGTCGCCCCTGTCGTCGAGATCGCGCATGAAGGAGCGGTCGATCTTGATCTTGTCGAAGGGGAAGGCGCGCAGGTACGAGAGCGAGGAATAGCCGGTGCCGAAATCGTCCATGGAGATGCGCACGCCCAAAGCCCTGAGGCCGTGCAGGGTTTCGAGCGTGTGCTCGGTTTCGGCAAGCAGCAGCGATTCGGTGATTTCGAGTTCGAGCCGGGAGGGCGGGAGGCGCGTTTCGGCAAGGATCGAACGCACGAGGTCGCCGAGCCTGCGGTTCTTGAACTGGACGGGCGAGAGGTTGACGGCGATGCGCACGTCCGCCGGCCAGCGGGCGGCGGCCTCGCAGGCATGGCGCAGGACCCATTCGCCGATCGCAACGATGAGGCCGGTTTCCTCGGCGATGGGGATGAATTCGGCCGGCGGGACTTCGCCCAATTCCGGATGCGTCCAGCGCAACAGCGCTTCCAGACAGGTGACGCGGTTTTCCTTAAGCCCGACGAGCGGCTGGAAGACGAGGCGCAACTCGTCGCGCGACAGCGCCAGCCGCAGGCCCGCCTCGATGATGCGGCGCTTTTGCAGGTCGGCATCCATGCCGGCCTCGAAGAAGTGGTAGGCCGAGCGGCCTTCGCTCTTGGCTCTATAGCAGGCGAGATCGGCATTCTTCATCAGCGTGTCGGCGGCCTCGCCGTCGCCGGGCGCCATGGCGATGCCGACGGAAGCGCCGATGAGGATGTGGTGGCCCTGGATGAGGAAGGGCGCGCCGATCGCCTTGACGATGCGGTCGGCGATCTTGGCGGCATCCTGCGGATTGTCGAGCGGGCGCAGGAGCAGGGAGAATTCGTCGCCGCCGAGCCGGGCGAGGATGTCGGTCTCGCGCGTCGTGCCCCAGAGGCGCGCCGAAACCTGCTTTAAAACCTCGTCGCCGATGGCGTGGCCGAGCGTATCGTTGACGGCCTTGAAGTGGTCGAGGTCGATGCAGAGCACGGCAGCCCGGTCGCCGCGCCGGAGCCCGGCTTCGAGCTGGGCCATTTCTTCGAGGAACTGGATGCGGTTGGGCAGGTCGGTCAGGGCATCGTGGCGGGCGAGGTGGCGGATGCGCGCCTCGTTCTGGCGCTGCTCGGTGATATCCTCGTGCGTCGAGACCCACCCGCCGTCCGGCATCGGGTGGTGCTGCATCATGATGGTGCGGCCGTTGAGCTCGTGGATGTTCTTGCCGTATTCGTTGCGGGCGATGACGTCGCGCCGCCACAATATATAGTCGTCGCGGTCGCCCATCGTGTGCATGCCGGTATCGAAGAGATGGGCAAGGATGGCTTCGAGCTGCGTGCCGGGCCGGAGGAGCGGTTCGGGCAGGTTGTAGATGCGCTGGTAGGGGCGGTTGCAGATGACGAGCCGGCCCTTGGCGTCGTACATGCAAAGGCCCTGCGAGATGTTGTCGACCGTCGCCTTGAGCCGCATGTTCTGCAATTCGAGCGCCTGCTGGCGCTGCAGGGCGACCTCGTTGCGCTGCAATTCTTCCGTCACGTCCTGATGCGTCACCACCCAGCCGAGGCCCGGCGCATAGACGTGGACGCATTCGATGGTGCGCCCGTCGGCCAGGAGTTCGTGTTCGGTGGCGCGCTTGCCGTCGCGGTTGGCGAGCAGGTCGCCGGTATAGGCTTCGTAGAAATCGGAAACGCTCTGGCCGGGATAATTGCCCATGCCGGAGGACAATTCGACCATTTCCTCGAGCGCCATGCCGCGCCGCACGCGCTCGGCCGGGAAGTGGTAGATGTCGAGATAGTGCCGGTTCCACATGACCAGCTTGAATGTAGGGCTCCAGACGCAAAAGCCGTATGGGATGCTTTCGAGCGCCGCATCCAGCAGCAATGCTTCGGGCTCTCCTGCCCGTTCCCCTGTCCGCACCGTGCACTCCCCCCGCGCCCAGCCGATGAAGGCGCGGACGGTAGCGATTGCATATTAAAGCAAGCTTAAATCGATTGCATAAGGGATGCGCCGATGGAGCACTCGTTTGATTGCATCAAAACGAGCGCTCCAAATTTTTGTGGCGGCGCATCCCAAAAGGGAGATCAGGAGGAGGTTTTGGCCCTGGCGTTGCGGGCGGCCCAGGTTTTCAGGCGCAGGCCATTGAGGCGGATGAAGCCCTCGGCATCCTTGTGGTCGTAGGCGACGGCGCCTTCCTCGAAGGTCACGAGGTCTTCAGAATAGAGCGAATAGGGCGAGGTGCGGGCAACGACATTGGCCGAGCCCTTGTAGAGCTTGACCGTCACTTCCCCGGCGACGAATTCCTGGCTCTTGTCGATCAGCGCCTGCAGCATTTCGCGCTCGGGCGAATACCAGAAGCCGTTGTAGATGAGTTCGGCATATTTCGGCATCAGCTCGTCCTTGAGGTGCGCGGCGCCGCGGTCGAGCGTGATCGATTCGATGCCGCGATGGGCATGCCACAATATGGTGCCGCCGGGGGTCTCGTAGACGCCACGGCTCTTCATGCCGACGAAGCGGTTCTCGACGAGATCGAGCCGGCCGACGCCGTGCTTGCCGCCCAGTTCGTTGAGCCTGGTCAGAAGCGCGGCGGGCGAGAGCTTTTCGCCGTTGACGGAGACGGCATCGCCCTTGGCAAAGCCGATCTTGACATATTCCGGGCTGTCGGGCGCCTGTTCCGGATCGATTGTGCGCTGGTAGACGTAATCGGGCGCTTCGATCGCCGGGTCCTCGAGCACGCGTCCCTCGGACGAGGTGTGGAGGAGATTGGCATCGACCGAGAACGGGGCTTCGCCGCGTTTGTCCTTGGCGATCGGAATCTGGTTCTTTTCGGCATATTCGAGCAGCCTGGTGCGGCTGCGCAGGTCCCATTCGCGCCAGGGGGCGATGACCTTGATCGAGGGATCAAGGGCATTGGCGGTCAATTCGAAGCGGACCTGGTCGTTGCCCTTGCCGGTGGCGCCATGCGAGATGGCGTCGGCCCCGGTCTCGTGGGCGATCTCGACCAGGCGCTTGGCGATGAGCGGGCGGGCGATCGAAGTGCCGAGGAGATAAAGGCCCTCGTACATGGCGTTGGCGCGGAACATCGGGAAGACGAAATCGCGCACGAACTCCTCGCGCAGGTCCTCGATGTAGATTTCCTTGATGCCGAGCATTTCGGCCTTCTTGCGGGCCGGCTCCAGCTCCTCGCCCTGGCCGAGGTCGGCGGTGAAGGTCACCACCTCGCACTGATAGGTTTCCTGCAGCCATTTGAGGATGATGGAGGTATCGAGGCCGCCGGAATAGGCGAGCACGACTTTCTTGATGTCTTGAGCCATGAGGTTCTGCGTAAAGGTTGGGCCGGGGGCCGGAACGGTTGGCGCGCACACTATTCAAGCCGGCGCATGCGTGCAATTGTTTCGCCGCTTTATTCGAAAAGTGCGCCAAGATGCCCGCCTTCGTTCCCGACCTCACGGTGATCCTCGCCTTTGCCGTCGCCAGCTTCGTGCTCGCCATCACGCCGGGGCCGGACATGGCCCTGTTCGTGTCGCGCACCATCAATTACGGCCTCTTGCATGGCCTCACGACAATGGCCGGGGCGATCACCGGCATCGCCATCCACACGTGCCTCGTTGCCTTCGGCATTTCGGTTCTGATCGTGGCGGCGCCGACGGCCTTCCTTGTGCTGAAGATCGCCGGCGCGCTCTATCTCGTCTGGCTCGCCATCCAGGCCATCCGCTCGGGCGGCGGCATATTGGTCAGCAAGGCGGCCGGCAAGATGCCGAGCCTGAAGCAGAGCTATCTCACGGGGCTCGGCATCAACCTCACCAACCCGAAAGTGCTGCTGTTCTTCATTACGTTCCTGCCGCAATTCGTTTCGGCCGGGGACAGCGCGGCTTCGGGCAAGCTCATCTTCCTCGGCGTCGAGTTCGTTGCTGTGTCGCTGCCGGTCGTGCTGGCCGTCGTCCTCGCCGCCGAGTGGCTGACGCGCACGCTTCGGGAAAGCCGCTGGGTCGGCAAGGCGCTGAACTATACGTTTGCCGGCGTCTTCATGGCGTTCGCCGCGACCATCCTGCTGATCGAGGGGCGCAGGTGAATTATCGGCACGCCTTTCATGCCGGCGGCTTCGTCGATGTCGTCAAGCACCTGATCCTTGCGCGGATTCTCGCCTACCTGGCGCTGAAACCGGCGGCGTTCCGGGTGATCGATACGCATGCCGGGATCGGGCGCTACGATCTTGAAAGCGAGGAGGCGCAGCGCTCGCCGGAATGGCGGGAGGGGATCGGGCGGCTGATCGAAAAGCCGCTGGCGGGAAGGGCGGCCGAGCTCGCAAAACCCTATCTCGACGCGATCGCCAGGGAAAATCCCAAGGGCGGAGTGCGCTATTATCCGGGTTCGCCGCTGCTGACGCGGCACCTGCTGCGCGAGCAGGACCGGCTGTTCGCGCTGGAACTGCATCCGGAAGACCAGCGGAAACTGGCAAAACTGTTTGCCGGCGACATCCAGGTGCGGGTGACGGAAATCGACGGCTGGCTGGCGCTCGGCGCCTATCTGCCGCCCAAGGAGCGGCGCGGGCTGGTGCTGATCGATCCGCCCTTCGAGGAAAGGGGCGAGTTTTCGCGCCTGGCCGAGGGGCTGGCGGTGGCGCACCGCAAATGGGCCACCGGCATCTATGCGCTCTGGTATCCGCTGAAGGACAGACGGCAAGTCAACGGCTTCATCGCCGACATCAAGGCCAGCGGCATCACGCGCGTGCTGCGAGCCGAATTGACCGTGCGCAAGCCGCAAGACGGCGAACTGTTCGGCACCGGCATGCTGATCGTCAATCCGCCCTTTACGCTCGAAGACGAACTCAAGGTTTTATTGCCGCCACTAGCTGAGCGGCTGGCGCAGGAGGGCCGCGGCGGCTGGACGGTGGATTGGGTAAGGGGGGAAGACTAGGCGGCGCCCAGGGCTTCGCGGTCCTTTTTCGAGAGCCGTTCACTCTCGGACTTCAGCTGCCCGCAGGCGGCGAAGATGTCGCGGCCGCGCGGCGTGCGCACGGGGCTGGCATAGCCGGCGCGGTTGACGATATCGGCGAACTTTTCGATGCGCGACGAGGTCGAGCACTCGTAATTGCTGCCCGGCCAGGGATTGAACGGGATGAGGTTGATCTTGGCCGGAATGCCGGCCAGCAGCCGCACCAGTTCGCGCGCATCGGCATCGCTGTCGTTGATGTCGCGCAGCATCACGTATTCGAAGGTGATGCGGCGGGCATTGGAGAGGCCCGGATAATCGCGGCAGGCCTGCAGCAAGTCTTTCAGCGGCCACTTCTTGTTGATCGGCACGAGGATATCGCGCAGATCGTCGCGCACGGCATGGAGGGATATGGCCAGCATGACGCCGATCTCGCTGCCGGCCGGGCCGATCTGCGGCACGACGCCCGAGGTCGACAGCGTGATGCGGCGCCTGGAGAGCGAAATGCCGGCCTCGTCGGAGGCGATGAGCAGCGCCTGCTTGACGTTGTCGTAATTGTAGAGCGGCTCGCCCATGCCCATCATGACGATATTGGTGATGGCGCGGGTCTCGCCGGCCGGCACGAGGCCGCCGTCGGCGGGACGCGAACCGCCCGGGAAATCGCCGAGGCGCTGGCGCGCCATCAGCACCTGGCCGAGGATTTCGCCGGCCGTGAGGTTGCGCACCAGCCGCTGCGTGCCCGTATGGCAGAAGGAACAGGTGAGCGTGCAGCCGACCTGCGAGGAGACGCACAGCGTGCCGCGATCGGATTCCGGGATGTAGACGGTTTCGACCTCGACCGGCGGCAGCAGCGGGTTTTCGGCATCGCGGAAGCGGAAGAGCCATTTGCGCGTGCCGTCGACCGAGACCTGCTCGGTGACGATTTCGGGCCGGTCGATGGAAAAGCTGTCGGCGAGGATCTGCTTCACGCCCTTGCCGATATTGCTCATGGCCGCAAAATCGGTGACGCCGTTGTGGTAGAGCCAGTTCCAGATCTGGCTGACGCGCATCCTTGCCTCGCGCTCGGCGATGCCGGCGCCGATAAGGGACGCGGCCATTTCGGCGCGGCCGAGCCCGATCAGGGACGTCTTGCCGCTTCTTTGCGGCCGCACGGCACTGGCATGGTCGAGATTGAGGGCAAGGCTCATCGGTCTCACAACCCGGGCTAAAGGCTCACAAAGAGCAAACCCCGGACGGGCCGGGGTATTGAACGATCACGATTATCTGGTTGGGCGCCGTCCTATCACAAGGGCGGCAGGCCGTCAAAAAACCGTCAGCACTCGCCGTCGATGGCTTTCGAGGCGGCGGTGGCGCCGGAGAGCGAAAAAGTCTCGACGACCTTGATGCCCTTGTCGCTCGTGCCCTCGACGGTGAGGGTGGAACCGGCGCGGATGACGCCGGCGAGATTGTCGCTCTGGGCTGGGTCCTGCAGCCAGGCGGCATCGTTCTCGGTAAAGAGCGGATAGGACTTGCCGCCGACGCTCAGGGTTGCGGGCGTATCGGGCGCGAAGGTGAAGCCGGCAACGAGGTTCAACTCGTTGGTGATCTTCTGCGACGGGCGGTGCGTGAGGTAGAGATAGGCGGCGCTGAAGCCGTCGGGGGTCGGTTCGACCGTCTTGGGCTTGGAGAGGGCAAAGCAGACCGGGCCGCTGCCGTCGGTCGCCGCATAGCTCGACCAGTCGCGGAAATCGCCGAGCAGGCGCACCGATTGCGCCATGGCGGCACCGGTGCCGCCGGCGACGAGAGCAAGGATCAGCGCGCCGCGCGTCAGGGCAGGTATCATCTTAAAAACGGCTTTCAATGGCGGAGGACGCCAACATAGCGGGGGCGGGCGGAAAAGCACAACCCGTCAGCTGCAGGCCTTGTCGATCACGCCCATGGCGGCGGTGACGCCCGAGAGCGAATAGGTGTCGGTCGTGTCGGTGCCGCGCTGGCTGGTGCCTTTGACGACGAGGCTCGAGCCTGCCTTCATGGCGGCGACGAACCCGCTCTCGTCGCCGGCGCTGGCGAGCCAGGCGGCCGAGCCCTCGGTGACCATGGGATAGGTCTTGCCGTCGATCGAGGCCGAAGCATTGGCCGATTGCGCGTTGTAGGGGTAGCCGATGAGCGTCTGCACTTCGTTCTTGGTGCCGAGGCCCTTGCGGTGGATGACGAGGAAATGCACGGGGTCGCGGTTGACGCCGGTGGGCTTGGAATCCTGCGGCGCGGCCGAAATGTAGCAGATCATGCCGTTGGCATCGGTGCCCTGCCAGGCCGTCCAGTTGCTGAAAGTGCCGAGATTCTTGGTGCCGGCCTGGCCGGGTTCCTGTGCCAGGGCGGGCAACGGCATCAGTCCGGAAACCGTCAGCACCCCTGCTACCAGTCCAAACGCAATGCCCTTTGTCGTCATCGTCAAACCCATCCTCGGTTGAAAATTCCTGGTCGGAACACGGCGTAAACGGCCGGCGGGCGAACTCCGCATCCCGGAACAATCGCCGAATTTGCATTAATTCCGGGTTATTAGGATCAAATTTGACCGGAATTTGTCGGCTTTTCGATTGTTCGGTCCTGTTTGCGCCGGCGTGTTGAACAATTCGTTAACAGGTCCGGCACGGCTCTTCACGGCCTTGTCATCGCCGCTGCGGGGTCAGGCGGCGAGCGGGTAGCTCTGTTCGACGACATAGGGGCCGCCGCCCACCGAATCGCGGCTCGAATAGAGAACGAACCGGCGGGCGAGAAATTCCATGGGCTCGAACCGGCCGGCCATGGCGAGATAGCGCGCCACCTCTTCGGGGGCGGTGCCGCGCAGGCGCGCGAGCGTCACGTGCGGCGTATATTTGCGCCCCTCGGGCGGCAGGCCGATGCGCTGCAGCAGGCGCTCGTGCGCCGCCTGCAGGCGGGCCAGGGTGTCGTTGAGCTCGATGCCGACGTAAAGGGCGTGCGGCTTATTGCCGCCGAAACCGCCGAGATGGGTGAGCCGCACGGTGAAGGGCAGGCTGTTGGCCAGCCGTTCCAGGCTCGCCTCGACATCGGCGGCGGTGGCGTTGTCGACATCGCCGATGAAGCGCAGGGTGATGTGGTAATTCTCGGCGTCGATCCAGCGGGCGCCGTGCAGGCCGCCGCGTTTCAGGGACAGCGCAAAGGCGATGTCGGCCGGGATTTCCAATCCGGTGAACAGACGAGGCATGGCTCTTTCCCCCGCTCTACGCCGATTCGGCACCCACAGTTCGAACCTAACACAGAATTAACCGTCGCCAAGCCTATCCAGGCTCGCTCCATCCTTGAATTAGTGTTGCAGCACATTCATATTATCCACCGAGACAGCAGGAGGATCGCAGTGATCTTTTCGCTGCATCGCGTCACTCGAAAGGGACTGCAATGGCACAATTTGACAGACCGACCATCGCCGCGCGGGCCGGCTCCGCCGCGGCCATTGATGAAGGCCTGCGCAGCTACATGCTGCGGGTCTACAATTACATGGGCCTCGGCCTGGTCGTAACCGGGCTCGTCGCCTATTTCACCAGCACCTGGGCCACGACGACCAATTCCAGCGAAGCGGTCGCCCAGCTCGCCAATGGCGCGCTGCTCACCAATTTCGGCGTTGCCCTTTACGGCAGCCCGCTGCAATGGGTGGTGATGCTGGCTCCGCTCGCCTTCGTTCTCGTGCTGTCCTTCGGCATCAACAAGCTGAGCTCGGGCACGGCGCAGATCCTGTTCTGGGTGTTTGCAGCCGTCATGGGCCTGTCGCTGTCGTCGATCTTCCTCGTCTATACGGGGGCTTCGGTCGCCAAGGTGTTCTTCATCTCGGCCGCCATGTTCGGCGCGATGAGCCTTTGGGGCTACACGACCAAGCGCGACCTCACCGCCATGGGCTCGTTCCTGATGATGGGCCTCATCGGCCTGATCATCGCCTCGATCGCCAACTTCTTCTTCAATTCCGGCGCGCTCGCCTTCGGCATCTCGATCGTCGGCGTGCTGGTTTTCGTCGGCCTCACCGCCTACGACACGCAGAAGATCAAGGAGAGCTATTCGGAAAGCTACGGCGCCGACGTTCTGACCAAGAACGCCGTGATGGGCGCCCTGTCGCTCTATCTCGACTTCATCAACCTGTTCCTGATGCTGCTGCGCCTCATGGGCAACAACCGCAGCTAAGGGCCGGCGGGCGATAAAACCCGGTGGCAGCTTTCGGGGCCACGGTCTAAAAGGACCGTGGCCCTTTGCTTTGCCGGAACATTTATCGTGACCGATACGATCCTGCGCCCCTACACTTCAACCGATGTCGCGCCGATCTCGCGCATCTACAGGCATTACGTCGAACATTCCGTCGCAACGTTCGACCTTGAATTTCCCGGCGAAACTTTCATGGCCGAAAAGTTCGGCCACATGGTCGATCTCGGCCATCCGCTGATCGTCGCCGAGCGGGCCGGCGAAGTCGTGGGCTATGCCTATGCCTCGACCTATCGGCCGCGGCCGGCCTATCGCTTCACCTGCGAGGACACGGTGTACCTGGCGCCCGAGGCGGTGGGGCAGGGCCTGGGCCAGGTGCTGCTGGGCGCGGTGATCGAAGAGGCGCGCGCCTTCGGCTTCAAGCAGATGATCGCCGTCATCACTGCCGAGGGCGAGGCCTCGGTCGCCCTGCACAGAAAGCTCGGCTTCGATGTCATTGGCCTCCATCCCAAGCTGGGGCTGAAGTTCGACCGCTGGCTCGATATCGTGCATATGCAGCGGGCGCTGTAGGCTGGATGAAGTGGAGAGGTGGAGTTCTGGTGAGAGTTCAATACCCCTCATCCGTCGGCTTCGCCGCCACCTTCTCCCGCAAGGGGAGAAGGAAGGCCGTAGCGAGATCGTGCCCCAGCGTCCCCTCTCCCCTTGCGGGAGAGGGTGCCCGAAGGGCGGGTGAGGGGTGACAAACAAGCTGGGCCCCGGCTCAGGGCCGGGGAGGACTCGTGGAGGGTATGAAGTGGAACCTCTAAGATCGAGCATTTATCTCGATCCCACAACGAGTCCTCCCCGGATTTAATCCGGGGTCCAGCTTCAACGTACCGGTCTTGCAATCGATTGGCCTACTCAAGCCAGCACTTTGTGCGCTCTAGTCACCTGACGACCGAGAATTGCGGCTCGAGGACGTTGAGCACCAGGCGGAGTTCGTGGCCGCGCTTCAGCACGCGCCCCTGCTGGTTGATGACCATGTACTGACCCTGGCGGTTGCGCAGCTTGGGGTGCTTTTCGATGGTGAAGAGCGGGCGCTCGGAGACGCGCGCGAAGATCGAGAAGACGGCGCGCTCGCGCAAGAAGTCCATGGCGTAGTCGCGCCATTCGCCCGCGGCGACCTTGCGGCCGTAGACGGCGAGGATCTGGTTGAGCTCACGGCGGTCGAAGGCGATGACGGGCTGGATTTTGTGGGCGGCCGGCGCCTGGATATCGGGCAAAACGAGGTTGACGACCGATCCCCGCTGCTCGTCAGCTTCCGCCACGTTTTCGCTCCGTGCTGGCGGCGGACGGGCCGCCGCAAACCCCGATGTCGCAATGATTGCGACATTCGCGTGACGATGCAAGCACTTCCGCACGGGACGGGAGTTCGACGGGCGGAGGCGCAAATTCCCCAATTCGGACACATTGTGTCCCTTCTTGCGCCCGAAAGCTCCGGCACAAGATAGACATTGCCTCCAGTGGCCGATGTGCGGGCCGACCGAGCCCCCAAACCTTGAAGCCCGCACATCGGCCGCCCCTAGACCAGTCAGACCTTCTCCCGCTCGTCTCCCGGGCGGGAGTTTTGTTGTGACCGGTTCTGTTCGCCCTCAGCGCTGGAAAGCCGAAGCCCCCAGGATCGTGCCGGGGAGGCCCCCATCTTCCTGTTGCACCATGACGACGGCGCCGTTGCTCTTGCCGGTCAGCACTTCCTTGAGCGGCAGCTTGAAATGGGCGCCGATGCCGGGCTCCCACATGCCGACGGCCTGGCGGTTGGTGACGACATTGGTATAGGCGACCTTCTTGCCCTCGTTCTCGCCGCGCTCGATGGCGACGTCCGCGCGATCGAGATAGGTGACGAGCCAGACGACCGCTTCGGGCAGGCCCGGCCGGCCCTCGACGTCGACGACGAGCATGTCGTTCCGGGTGGAAAGCTTGACCGGCAGGTCCAGGCTGGCCTGGGCCAGGGCGTCGTCGACCTCGTTGCGGCGCGAGCCAACCACGCCCTTGACGCCGTTGACGACCAGCTGCGGCGTATAGAGCCGGCCGCTGCCCCAGCGCGCCGCATAATCGCGCTGGCGCACGGAATTGGCTTCCTGGCCGAACGTGTCGGGCCAGCCGATATAGTCCCAGTAATCGACGTGGTAGGCGAGCGCGATGAGGTCGGGCCTTGTGGCCAGGTTGGCCAGCAGCGCATCGGCCGGCGGGCAGGAGGCGCAGCCCTGCGAGGTGAAGAGTTCGAGCACCGCCTTGGGGCTGGTGCGCGTCTCGCCGGCGGCCGCGACGGGCACGGCGAGTGTCACACCGATAGCAATGAGCGGCCCGAGCCAGCGCGAAAGGATCATGGGCCAGTGTTCTAGGCAGCTCGCGTTACAACTGCCAGTCAAATCGATGCGAGTTGGCGGGGGGTGTGGGATTTGCCCGTGGAAATGCCACAGACTCGGTAAGAAGAAAGATGGAGGCCGGGAAGGAGCGGTTGAGAGTGCTCCACCTCGTCGATAGATCCGGGTCGACCTCACCCCCTCCCCAACCCTCCCCGCAAGGGGGAGGGTGTTCATCGAGGCTGTTGCTCTGTCAGTTCCTCAAACACGGAGCGGCACCTCCCCCCTTGCGGGGGAGGTTGGGAGGGGGGTGAAAAGAGCAGGGTGGTTGCTTGTTGAAGCAGAACCACCCCCAGCCTTCGCTTACGCGGCGACGAGGTTCCTGAGGACGTAGTGCAGGATGCCGCCGTTGCGGTAGTAGTCGAGCTCGTTTTCGGTATCGATGCGGCAGAGGGTCTTGGCCTCTTCGACACGGCCGTCCGGATATTCGATCTTGACCGTCACGGTCGAGCGCGGGGTCAGCGCATCGAGGCCTTCGATGGTCACCGTTTCGGCGCCGGTGAGCCCCAGGCCCTGCCAGCTCTGGCCGTTGGTGAATTCGAGCGGCAGCACGCCCATGCCGATGAGGTTGGAGCGGTGGATGCGCTCGAAACTCTGGGCGATGACGGCGCGCACGCCCAAAAGCCGCGTGCCCTTGGCCGCCCAGTCGCGCGAGGAGCCGGTGCCGTATTCCTTGCCGGCGAAGATCACGAGCGGGGTTTCCGACTTCTGGTAGGCCATGGCGGCGTCGTAGATCGGCATCTGCGCCCCATTGGGCCCGAGGGTGAAGCCGCCCTCGACGCCCGGCACCATCTGGTTCTTGATGCGGATATTGGCGAAGGTGCCGCGCATCATCACTTCGTGGTTGCCGCGGCGGGCGCCGTAGGAGTTGAAGTCCTTGGGCGCCACCTGCCGTTCGGTGAGGTAGATGCCCGCCGGGGTCGCCGGCTTGAACGAGCCGGCCGGCGAGATGTGGTCGGTGGTGATGGAATCAAGGAAAAGGCCGAGGATGCGGGCTTCCTTAACGTCGGTCACCGGCGCCGGCGTCATTTCGAGGTCTTCGAAATAGGGCGGGTTCTGGACGTAAGTCGAGGACGAATTCCACTTGTAGGTCTCCCCGCCATCGACGGCGATCGACTGCCAGTGCTGGTCGCCCTTGAAGACGTCGGAATAGCGCTTGGTGAACATCTGCGGCGTCACGTAGGCGCGGACGATGTCGGCGATTTCAGCGTTGGTCGGCCAGATGTCCTTGAGATAGACGGGCTTGCCGTCCTTGCCGGTGCCGAGCGGCTCGGAGGTGATGTCGACATTGAGCGAGCCGGCCAGGGCATAGGCGACGACCAGCGGCGGCGAGGCGAGGTAGTTGGCCTTGACGTCGGGATTGACGCGGCCCTCGAAATTGCGGTTGCCCGACAATACCGAGGCGGCGACGAGATCGCCGGCCTGCACGGCCTTGGAAATCTCGGCCGGGAGCGGGCCGGAATTGCCGATGCAGGTGGTGCAGCCATAGCCGACGAGGTTGAAGCCGACGGCATCGAGATCGGCCTGGAGGCCCGCTGCGGTGAGGTAATCGGTGACGACCTGCGAGCCGGGCGCCAGCGAGGTCTTGACCCACGGCTTGGCGTTGAGGCCCTTTTCACGCGCCTTGCGGGCGACGAGGCCGGCCGCGACCAGAACCGACGGATTGGAGGTGTTGGTGCACGAGGTGATGGCGGCGATGACGACATCGCCATGGCCGATCGCAAAGTCCTTGCCCTCGACGGCGATCTTCGGAGCGTCGGTCTTGGCGAATTCCTTTTCGAGCGAGACGGCGAACTTCTGCTTGGCTTCGGCTAGGACGACGCGGTCCTGTGGGCGCTTGGGGCCCGAAATCGAGGGAACGACGGTCGAGAGATCGAGTTCGAGCGTATCGGTGAAGACCGGATCGGGGGAATTCTTGTCGCGGAACATGCCCTGGGCCTTGGCATAGGCCTCAACGAGGGCGACGCGTTCGGCGGTGCGGCCGGACGTCGTGAGGTAGTTCAGCGTATCGGCATCGATGGGGAAATAGCCGCAGGTGGCGCCATATTCCGGCGCCATGTTGCCGATCGTCGCCTGGTCTTCGAGCGACAGGTGATCGAGGCCCGGCCCGTAGAATTCGACGAACTTGCCGACGACGCCTTTCTTGCGGAGCATTTCGGTGACGGTCAGCACCAGGTCGGTGGCGGTGATGCCCTCGTTGATGCGGCCGGTCATCTTGAAGCCGATGACTTCCGGGATCAGCATGGTGATGGGCTGGCCGAGCATGGCGGCCTCGGCCTCGATGCCGCCGACGCCCCAGCCGAGGACGGAAAGGCCGTTGACCATGGTCGTGTGGCTGTCGGTGCCGACGAGCGTGTCGGGATAGGCGACGGTCTCGCCGTTCTCCTCTTTCGTCCAGACGGTCTGGGCCAGGTATTCGAGGTTGACCTGGTGGCAGATGCCGGTGCCGGGCGGCACGACGCGGAAATTGTCGAATGCCTTCTGGCCCCAGCGCAGGAACTCGTAGCGCTCGCCGTTGCGCTGGTATTCGAGCTCGACGTTCTGCTGGAAGGCGAGGGGGGTGCCGAAGCTGTCGACCATCACCGAGTGGTCGATGACGAGATCGACCGGCACGAGCGGGTTGATCTTCTGGGCGTCGGCGCCGAGCTTGGTCGTCGCATCGCGCATGGCGGCGAGGTCGACGACGGCGGGAACGCCGGTGAAATCCTGCATCAAAACGCGCGCCGGGCGGTAGGAGATTTCGTGCTCGGAGGTCTTTGCGGTGAGCCAGGTAACGAAGGCCTCGATATCGGCCTTCTTGACGGTGCGGCCATCCTCGCAGCGCAACAGGTTCTCGAGCACGACTTTCAGCGAATGCGGCAGCTTGGAGACACCCGGAAGCCCGTGCTTTTCGGCCTCGGGAATCGAATAATAGGTATAGGTCCTGTCCCCGACCTTAAGAGTTGTCTTGGCTTTGAAGCTGTTGAGGGAAGTATCTGACACCGGGACCGCCTGTCGCTCTTGCGTTGGGACCGCAACGCCTTGGCCGGCCATTGGTGGTGCGGACGATGAAGAGGTCCGCCGGACCGGCAGAAGGCTCGCGGAGACTGGAACGAGTCCAATCTAGGCAGGCTTATAGTCAAATCATTTCCCCCTTGCCAGTCCCCCCTTGGGTCCATACGAAGGCCCCATGCCCGCGCCCGATCGCCTGCCGCAGCGCCAGATCGATGTGACCGACCTCGCCTGCCGGCGCGGCGAGCGGCTGCTGTTCTCGAACCTCGGCTTTTCGCTCGCTCCCGGGCGGGCGCTGCTGGTGCGCGGACCGAACGGCACCGGCAAGACGACGCTCATCAGGACGCTGGCCGGGCTCATTGCGCCCGATGCCGGCAGCATCGCCATTGCAGGCCGGAGCGAGGAGGAGCGTCCGGGCACCGACATGCACCTCTTGGCGCACGCTTCGGGGGTGAAGGGGCGGCTGACGGTCGAAGAAAACCTTGCCTTCTGGCGCGCCGTCAACGGCGGCAGCGGCGATGCGGGCGAGGCGCTGGACATTGTGGGGCTCAGGGGCATTGCCGATCTCGAAGCGGGGCACCTTTCGGCCGGACAGACGCGGCGGCTGGCGCTGGCGCGGCTGATCGTTGCGCCGCGCCCGATCTGGCTGCTGGACGAACCGACGGCGGCGCTCGATGCCGAGGGCGATGCGCTGGTCGGAAGGCTGATTGATAGCCATCTCGCGCAGGGCGGCCTCTGCATTGCGGCAACGCACCTGCCATTGGCGCTCGCCGATACGGATCGGATCGCGACGCTGACGCTCGGAGGCGCGGCGTGAAGGGGTTTGCCGCCGTCATCCGCCGCGACCTGACGCTCGCCTTCCGAGGCGGCGGCGATATCATGACGCTGCTTTTATTCTTCGTCATGGTCGGGGCCATCGTGCCCTTCGCCGTCGGGCCCGACAAGGCGTTGCTGAGCCGGCTGGCGCCGGGCATCGTCTGGATCGCGGCGTTCCTCTCGCTGCTTTTGGGGCTCGACCGGCTCTTTCGCAACGATCACGAGGACGGCTCGCTCGCTTTGTTTCGGCAGGCGGAATTGCCGCTGGCCGGGCTGGTTGCCGCAAAAGTGATCGCGCACTGGCTGCTGGCGGCGCTGCCGCTGATCGTTGCCAGTCCGGTGCTCGCCGTGCTGCTCGCCATGGATGCACCGACCTGGCTGCGGGTCGTCCTGTCGCTCGTCATCGGCACGCCGGGCCTGGCGGCGCTCGGCGCCATGGGCGCGGCCGTCACGGTTTCCTTGCCGCGCGGGGGGCTGCTGGCGCCGGTGCTGATCACGCCTTTGGCGCTGCCGCTGCTGATTTTCGGCACCGGCAGCATCGATGCCATGGCCGGCAACAGCGCACTGCTGCTGCTCGCGGCGGTGAGCCTCGTTCTCGTTGCCGTCGCCCCGTTCATGGCGGCGCTTGCACTCGCCGTGAGCGAGGATTAGGACATGCGCCCATGAGTTCAGTCGCCGAAAAACCGAACTGGTTTTCCCGCCTCGCCAATCCGGGACAGTTCCTCATCTGGTCGCGCCTGGTCAACCGGCCGCTGGCCGTGGTCACCGGCCTCGTCTTCGTTGCCGGCCTTTATTATGCGCTGCTGCATTCGCCCGCCGACTACCAGATGGGCGAAACCGTCCGCATCATGTACATCCACGTGCCCAATGCCTGGCTCAGCCAGTTCGTCTATGGCGTGATGGTGGTGTCGGCGCTCGGGAGCCTGGTCTGGCGCCATCCGATGGCGGACGTCTCGATGAAGGCTGCCGCCCCGCTCGGCGCGGTGTTCACGGGGCTGGCGCTCTATACCGGCTCGCTCTGGGGGCGCCCCACCTGGGGCACGTTCTGGGAATGGGACGGGCGCATGACTTCGACGCTCGTCCTGTTCTTCATCTATCTCGGGCTGATCGCGCTCTGGCGGGCCTTCGACGACCAGTTGCGGGCCGGGCGGATCGTTGCCGTCTTCACCCTGATCGGGGCCATCAACATCCCCATCGTCAAGTTCTCGGTCGACTGGTGGCATACGCTGCACCAGCCGGCGAGCGTCTTCACGCCGGAAGGCCCGCACATGCCGATGTCGATCCTCATGCCGCTGCTCATCATGACGCTCGCCTTCACGCTGCTCTTTACGTCGCTGCAACTGCTCTCCATGCAGGTGGAAGTGCGCCGGCGGCGCCTCGCGACGATGGAAAAGCGGCGCGCCTATGCCGCGGGGACGCCGAATTGACCGGCCTTGGCCCGCACTGGGTGTTCATCGTTGCCGCCTATCTCGGCGTGGCGCTGGTGACGGGGCTCACGATCTGGTCGGTAGTGGCGAGCGCGCGCCGCATCGAGGCGCGGATAGCGAGGCTCGAAGCGGAAACGCGCCCGCACGTCGTGGCAGCGGGGCGGCCGAATTGAAGCTGAGACTGGTCCTGCTCGTCCTGCCGCTCGTCGTGCTGGCAGGCCTCATTGCGCTCTTTGCCACCCATATCGACCGCGACCCCTCGCTCGTGCAATCGGTGCTGATCAACAAGCCGGCGCCGCAATTCAACCTCGCCGCCGTGCCGGGGCTCGGCGTGCCCGGCTTTGCCCAGGCCGACCTCAAAGGCGAGGTGACCGTGGTCAACGTCTTTGCCTCGTGGTGCATTCCGTGCCGGGCCGAGCATCCGGTCCTGACCCAGCTCAAGAACGAGAGCGGCGTGCGGCTCTTCGGCATCAACCAGCGCGATGCCGCCGACAATGCCGTCGCTTTCCTTACCGAACTCGGCAATCCCTACGACAAGGTCGGGGCCGATACCGACAACCGCGTTTCCATCGACTGGGGCGTCTATGGCGTGCCGGAAACGTTCGTCGTCGATGCGCAAGGCGTCATCACCTTCAAGCATGTGGGGCCGATGAACCCGGAATCGGTCGAAAAAGAGCTGCTTCCCGCCATTGCCAGGGCCAAGGCGCAAAAGGCTTCGTGACGGAACGGCTGCAGCTTTTCTTCCGTTGTGTTGGCAAGCGGCCCATCGGGCCCAAAACCAACGGAGACGACAGATGCAAACGCTGCCCAAAGATATTCATGTCGGCATGAAGGTCTTCGACAACGAGCACCATCACATCGGCGTGGTCGACGACTTCAAGCTTTCCGATGAGGATCCGACCCGCGAAGGGCCGGAAACCGCCGGCGTCAGCGAGGCGGTGCGGCCCGACGACGGCTCGGTCGTGCGCGCCGTCGCCGAAGTGTTCGACCCCGACGAAATCCCGGAAGAGCTGCGCGAGCGCATGCTGCGCGAGGGCTATATCCGGCTCGATGCCGACGGGCTGTTCGCGGCCGACCGCTATATCCTGCCCGAGCAGATCGCTTCGGCCGGGCGCGACGAACTGATGCTGAACGTCAAGAAATCAGAGCTGGTGAAGCGCCACTAGAGGCTGCCGATAGCCGTTACGACGCGCCCGCGGCCGGCTCCGCTTCCGGCTCGGGCGCGTATTTCGTCAGCACCGGCAATTGGAACATGGCGAAGATCACGGTCAGCGGCATTGTCGCCCAGACCTTGAAGGCGACCCAGAAGTCGGTGGAGAAATTGCGCCAGACCAGTTCGTTGAGGACGGCGAGGACGACGAAGAACAGGCCCCACCTGAGGGTCAGGATGGTCCAGCCTTCGGGCTTCAACTTGTAGACGTCGCCGAAAACGAAGCGCAGCAGCGACTGCTTGAAGGCGAGCCCGCCGAGCAGGACGATGGCAAAGAGCGCATTGACGACGGTCGGCTTCATCTTGATGAAGGTCGCATCCTGCAGGATGAGCGTGGCGCCGCCGAAGACGAGGACGACGGCGGCGGTCACCAGCGGCATCACCGCGATGCGGCGCAGCAGCAGCCAGGAGAGGACGAGCGAAATCACCATCGCGCCCATGAACCAGGCGGTGGCGGCAAAGATGTCGGCCTTGGCATTGGCGATGAAGAAGACGACGAGCGGCCCCAGCTCCAGCGCCAGCTTGGTCAGGGCCGGCTTCATGTCCTGCCAGTTGAGATCGTCCTTGTTTACGTCCTCTGCCATTCTCATTCCCTGCCGGCGATCGCCGACGCAAAATCCCTGGCCGTGAAGGCCTCCAGATCGTCCACACCTTCGCCGACGCCGATGAAATGCACCGGCAGGCCGAAACGGCGGGCGATGGCGACGAGGATGCCGCCACGTGCCGTGCCGTCGAGCTTGGTCATGACCAGGCCGGTGACCCCCGCACGTTTGCCGAAGATTTCGACCTGATTAAGGGCATTCTGGCCGGTTGTGGCATCGAGCGTCAACAAAACCGCGTGTGGAGCGCTTTCGTCGAGCTTCTTGATGACGCGGATGATCTTTTCGAGTTCGCTCATCAGCTCGTCGCGGTTCTGCAGGCGCCCGGCCGTATCGATGATGAGGACGTCGCGGCCTTCTTGTCTCGCGCGGCTCACCGCATCGAAGGCGAGGCCGGAAGCGTCCGAGCCTGCCGGGCGCGCGATCACCGGCGCGCCGGTGCGCTGGCCCCAGATCTGCAATTGCTCGATGGCGGCGGCGCGGAACGTGTCGCCGGCCGCGAGCATCACCGACTTGCCGTCGGCGGCAAGCTTCTGGGCCAGTTTGCCGATCGTCGTCGTCTTGCCCGAGCCGTTGACCCCGACCATCAGGATGACGAAGGGTTTTTTCGCCGCATCGATGGCGAGGGGCTTTGCCACCGGCGCCAGCACCTTTTCGACCTCGGCGGCAAGAATGGCACGCACTTCGGCGGTGGTGACGTCCTTGTCGTAGCGGTCGCGCCGCAGCGTATCGGTGATGGCGCTCGTCGTTTCGATGCCGAAATCGGCGGTGAGGAGCAGGTCTTCGAGCTCGTCGAGCATGGCGCCGTCGAGCCGGCGCTTGGTGAAGACGGCGGTGATGCCGCCGGTTAGCTGGTCGGACGAGCGCTTGAGGCCGCCGGTGAGGCGTTGCAGCCAGCTGCGCTTGGGCGCAGCCGGTGCCGGCGGCGGCACGGGCGTTACGGGTTCGGGCGGTGTTGCCAGGTCGTCATCGACCGCTTCGGCATAATCGGTGGTGGTTTCCGGCGGGCCGGGCGGCGGAGCGTCCTCGCGCAGGTGCTGGTCTTCCGGCGCGAGGCCTTCGGCGCGTTCGCTCTCGATCTCGCTTGCGACTTCTTCCGGTTTTGCCGGTTCGGGTGCGACCGGCAGCACTTCGGAGGCCGGTACCAGGTCCGGCGGCAGTTCCCGTTCGGATTCCGGCGCGGCGGGCTTGGGCTGCGGCTGCGGCTGCTGGCGTCCGAACAGGCGGTCGAAAAAGCCGGGCTTTTTGCCTTCGCTCATGCTGCCGACCTCAGGGCGGTACCGACGAGACCGTCGACACCGGCCTTTTCGATCTTCACGGGCACGATCTCGCCGGGCTGGCCATCGGCGACGGCGACCGGCACGAAGTGCTCGCTGCGCCCGATGCCGTCGCGCTCGACGAGGACGCTTTCGATGGCCCCGATGCGCGTCATGATGAGCTTTTGGAACTGCTTTTCGCCCGCGGCGCGCAAGAGGGCGGCGCGGGTGCGGGCCACGTGCTTGTCGACCTGCGGCATGCGCGCGGCGGGCGTGCCGGGGCGGGGGCTATAGGGAAAGACGTGCAGATACGTAAGGTCGGCCTCGGTGACGATCCGCAGCGTGTTCTCGAACATCTCGTCGGTTTCGGTCGGGAAACCGGCGATGATATCGGCGCCGAAAACGATATCGGGCCTAAGCGCCCGGAAGCGGGCGACAACGTCGAGCGCATCGGTGCGGCTGTGGCGGCGCTTCATGCGCTTCAGGATCATGTCGTCGCCCGACTGCAGCGACAGGTGCAGGTGCGGCATCAGCCGGCGATCCGATTCTATGGCGTCATAGAAGGCCGGGTCGGCCTCGATGGAATCGATCGAGGAAATCCGCAAACGCCTGAGGTCCGGCACGTGCCGCAATATCGCCTGCACGAGCTTGCCGAGGCTCGGCTGGCCGGGCAGGTCGGGCCCATAGGAGGTGATATCGACGCCGGTCAGCACGACTTCGCCATAGCCGTTGCCGACGAGGCGCTTGATCTGCTCGACGACGGCGCCCATCGGCACCGAGCGCGAGGGGCCGCGGCCATAGGGGATGATGCAGAAGGTGCAGCGATGGTCGCACCCGTTCTGCACCTGCACGAATGCGCGGGCGCGCCCTTCCATGCCTTCGATCAGGTGCCCGGCGGTCTCGCGCACGCTCATGATGTCGTTGACCTGGCACTTGTCGTTGAGCGCGACGCCGAAGGTCAGGGCTTCATAGCTCTCGGCCTTCAGCTTGTCGGCATTGCCGATGACGAGGTCGACCTCTTCCATGTCGGCAAAGGAGCGCGCCTCGGTCTGGGCGGCGCAGCCGGTGACGATGATCTTGCGGCCCGGCTCGTCGCGGCGGGCCTTGCGGATCTGCTGGCGCGCCTGGCGCACGGCTTCGGCGGTGACGGCGCAGGTATTGACGATCAAGGCGTTTTCGAGCCCGGCCTTTTCCGCCTCGGCCTTCATCACCTCGGATTCATAGGCATTGAGCCGGCAGCCGAAGGTCAGCGTTTCGATCGCCATCACGCAACGTCCCTTGCCGGCGACCAGGCGCCGGTCGCCGGATCGAAGCGCCCGGAAAATTCGCGTTCGGCCGGGCCGGTCAGGATCACATGGTCGTCGGCGCGCCATTCGACGACGAGATCGCCGCCGGGCAGGGTGAGTGTTGCCTTGCGGCCGGTTCGGCCGGTGCGCGCGGCATTGACGAGGGCGGCGCAGGCGGCGGTGCCGCAGGCCCTGGTGAGGCCGGCGCCGCGCTCCCAGGTGCGCAAGATGATATGGTCGCGCGACACCACCTCAGCGATCGAAATGTTGGCGCGCTCGGGAAAGATCGGATGGTTTTCGAGCAGAGGTCCGAACCGGTCGAGCGCATAGGACCAGACGTCCTCGTCGACCCAGAAGGTGGCGTGCGGATTGCCCATCGAGGCGACGGACGGGGTATGCAGGACCGGCGCGTCGATCGGCCCGATCTGCAGTTCGATGCCGGTCGTATCGGCGAATTCCTCGGCGAGCGGAATGTCGGCCCAGCCGAAACGCGGCTTGCCCATGTCGACCGAGATCAGCCCGTCCTTGTGCTCGCTGGCGGTCAAAATGCCGGCAATGGTCTCGAAGACGAAGTCCTTGTTGCCCGTCTCGGCGGCCAGCGCCTGCGTGACGCACCGCATGCCGTTGCCGCAGGCTTCGGCGAGCGAGCCGTCGGAATTGATGATCTCGATATAATTGGCGGTGCCGGGGGTGCGCGCGTCATGGATGGCCATGATCTGGTCGAAGCGCGTTTCGGCAATGGCATTGAGCGCAACGGCGGCGGCCGGTGCCACGCGATCGGCACGACCGCGCATGTCGGCAACGATGATCTCGTTGCCGAGCCCGTTCATCTTCAAAAACGGCGCGTCGCTCACGTCCGGCCTCTGGCTCAGTTCAGACCCTATATGGCGGAAACATCCGGCAATTGCCAGTCATGCCGCCGCAATCGGCAATTTGCCTAAAATTTTAGACGATCGGCAGCGAGCTTTGAAAGGAGCAGGCGCTAGCCTGGCGAGACTTGGGGGATGTCTTGCCGATGCCGGGACACGCAATAGCCGAAACGCTTACCACTTTTGCCGCCGCCGCAACGCCGCCTGCCGGCGGCCGCATGGCGCTTGCCGACGTGCCGGAAACCGACTGGCGGCGGCTGATCGAGACGGCGATCGAAAGCAACGGCTTTTATGATCCGGGCTTTGCCGTCAATGCCGCAAAATTCGCCAGGGGCGGGCATGGCGGCGAGGCGCTCACGGCCCGCGAGGGCGAGAGGCTGATCGGGCTGATGCCGGTGGTTTCGGCGCTGCGCGCCTACCGCCTGCCGATCCCGGCTTTCGTTGCGACCGTCCCCTATTCGGTCTATGGCGCGCCGCTCTTGGCCAAAGGCCATGCCGAACGCGCCGCCGAAGGATTGCTCGATGCCGCGGCAAAGGCCGGCGCGCAGCTGATCGTTCTGCCGATGCTCGATCTCGACGGGCCGGCAATGGCGGCGTTCACCAAGGTGCTGGCGCGGCGCGGACAGGTCCCGCTTATCCATCGCGAGCACGAGCGGGCGGCGCTCGCCGTGCCCGAGGATGCGGAAACGTATCTGCGCACCGGCATGGGCGCCAAGAAACTCAAGGAATTGCGGCGCCAGCGCCACCGGCTCGACGAGGAGGGCGCGGTCGCCTTCACGCTTGCCGCAACGCCGGAGGCCGTTGCCGGCGCCATCGACCGCTTCCTCGAACTCGAAGCGCGCGGCTGGAAGGGCCAGCGCGGCACCGGGCTGGGCCAGAGCGAGGGCGATGCGCGGTTCGCCCGCGAAGCGGCTCTGGCATTGGCGCGCGCAGGGACTTTCGAGGTGCTGGAACTCACGCTCGACGGCAAGGCGCTGGCCTCGGGCCTCGTCATCCGCCAGGGCGACACGGCCCTGTTCTTCAAGATCGCCTATGACGAAGCGTTTTCGCGGTTTTCGCCGGGCGTGCAGCTGACCGTCGAGCTGACGCGGCGCTTGGCCGACGATCCAGCGATCGCTTACGCCGATTCCACGGCGCTGCCGGGCCATCCGATGATCGACCATGTGTGGCGCGAGCGCCGGCGCGTCGGCGACGTGCTGGTGCCGACAAGGACCGGCGCCGCCGGCCTGGTGCTGGCCCGCCTCGTCATCGCCCGCGATCGCCTGCGCGAGCAGGCCAAGTCCGTCGTTCATGCTTTGAGACACTACCGGGAGAAGAGAAAATGACCGCAACGCTCATGGCCGACGAGGCCGCGTTCGAAAACCTGTTTCCGTCAAAGCCGTTCCGCATCCGCCATGCGCTCGTTGACGATCCGCGCCTGACGCTGCCGGCCATCCTCGATCTCGTCAAGCACATGCCCCGCGACCGGATCGAATACAATTCCGGCAAGGCGGCGGTGAGCCAGGACCCCTCGACGACGCCGCTCGTCGATCTCGATCCCGAAGAGGTCGTCGCCAAGATCGAGACGGCCGGCGCCTGGATGGTGCTGAAGCGCGTCGAGATCGTGCCGGCCTATCGCGAACTGCTCGAAACGGCACTGCTGTCGGCGGCCGAGGCGCAGGGTTACAAGAGCCTCGCGGACGCCGGTTTCACCGACGTGCAGGGGTTCCTGTTCGTCTCCTCGCCGAATTCGACGACGCCGTTCCACCTCGACAGCGAGGACAATTTCTTCGTGCAGATCCACGGCGACAAGCAGTTCGCCATCTTCGACAACGAGGATCGCGGCATAGCCAGCGAAGACCAGATCGAGCACGCGATCACCAAGCATCGCAATCTCAAATACGACGAGAGCTATCTCGCGCGCGGCACGGTCAATGACCTCAAGCCCGGCGAGGGCGTGTTCGTGCCCTATATCTGGCCGCATTGGGTGAAGACGAAAGATTCTTATTCGATCTCGCTCGCCATCACCTGGAAGACGCCGGTGGTGAAGCGCCGCAACGACCTCTACGTCGCCAATTCCATGCTGCGCGACCGTGGCTTTGTGCAACAGGCGCCCGGGACCAATCCGGCTTGGGACGGCGTGAAGCTTGCCGCCTTCCGGACGCTGGCGGCAATCGCCGCGCCGTTCCGGCAGAGCGAAGGGCTGCGCAAGTTCATCCGCTCGATCGTCCTCGGCAAGGACGCGAACTATTATTACCGCGACAAGCCGAAGGCCAAGCAGGCGGGGATGTGAGCGGACGCTCTCGCCACGCTTGATGATGAAATCGACCACCTTGCGGCCGGGGCTCTATCTCAGGATGGGCCCCGACTTGCGTCGGGGCGACACCTAATCCCGTCCAAGCCGTCGCGCCCGATACAGTCCCAACCGTATCCCGCGCGCCAGTTTCCAGAGCGCCGGGTTCTGCTTGATGAAGCGCTTGCCCGAGCGCGAAAGGTCCATGACGGGCAGTGCCAGGCTCCCGGCGAGCGTCACCGGCACGACCGTGTCGAAGACCGGCATGGGTTCGGTCCAGTCGCGCTTGTAGTCGAAATCGCCGAGCCCCATGTCGAACGAGGTGATGCCCGCGCCGAGCAATTCGTCGATGAGTTCGGCAACGAGGATACTCATCAGCGAAAAACGCGCCGCCGGGCCTTCGGCGGTCGAATTGATGTATTGCGAATAATGGCTGCCGGCAAAGGCGCCGCAGCAGGTGGCAACGATCGTTTCGCCCGCATAAAGTGCGTGGAAGCGCAAAGCCGGACGGGCCTTGCCGAACTCTTTTTCGGCGAGCCCGGAAAAGAAACTGACGAACGCATCGCTGGCAAAGACGTTGTCGATGCCCATGACGGCAAAGCGCGCCGCGCGCTGGGCAAGGAACGTCTCATGCACAAGGCGCAGTTCCTCTGCCGTTTCGGCGCGCTGGAGCCGCACCGGCCCCAGCAATTCCTCGAGCCGCCGGGCGCCGCGCTTGATGTTGGAGCGGCGCTTGTGGGCCATGTGGTTTTCGATGAAGGGCGCCGTCTTGCCGGTGAGGTCGGTGAGATAAAGGTTATTGGCGCCGGGGCGGTGCGCAAAGCGCAGCAGCGGGTTGGCGACACCCTGCCAGTCGGCCGGCTGGTTGGAAAAGCGCACGAGATCCAGCGCAATGCCGCGGGCGCGGATGGCGCCGAGCCCGAGCCGCAGGGCGGCGGCGGTGAGATCGGCATTGGCGCGCGCATCGTGCGGCAGGAAATCGGCATTGGACTGGCCGGTGCCGATCAGCGTGCCGACGGCAAGCCCGCATTTGCGGGAAATGGCGAGCGGCAGCAGCGCCATCGGCCGGCTGCCGCGAGAAAACACGACCATTGCCAGCTGGTCGTGCGTATCGAGGCTCGCCTCGCGGATGGCGGCGATCCAGTCGTAGCGCTGATAGGGCGTCGTAACGGCGCGGCTTTCGAGTTCGCGCCAGATCGGCTCGACGGTCTCGAGATCGGTGAAGACGCACGGCACGAGCCGGTCGGCGCCGGTCTTGGCGGCGGCGCGGCTCAGGTCGGTCTCGATCGGTTCGGCACGCCACTGCGGGGTCATCGCGCCACCATGCCGAACATTGGTTTGCCCGGCGTTAACGGGCGGCGCGATTGACTCGCGCGCCCATTGGCTCTATTGCAGCCCCCGATCAGTCCAGAGGCTGAAACCGAGCCGCCGACCGGGACCCTTTTGAAGGTTTGACGATCCCGGAGGTCAACACCCGCCAGCGCGATGCGCCCGCGGGTGCCATTTGGTTTTGGCCCATGGCATCTCTATCTTTGCCGAAACCATCCCGGCAAAGATGACAAGGACGAAACCATGTTCGAAAGCCTGAGCGATCGCCTTGGGAAAATCTTCGATGGCCTCAGGGGCCGCGGCGCGCTCACGCCCCAGGACGTCGAGGCGGCTTTGCGCGAGGTCCGCCGCGCGCTGATCGAGGCCGACGTATCGCTGGAAGTGGTGCGCGCCTTCGTCGAACAGGTGCGCGACCGCGCCGTCGGCACCGAGGTCACCCGCTCGGTAACGCCCGGCCAGCAGGTGGTGAAGATCGTCCACGACGAGCTGGTGCGGGTTTTGGGCGAAGCCGCCGTCCCCATTGACCTGGCGACGACGCCACCCGCCACGATCCTGATGGTCGGCCTGCAGGGCTCGGGTAAGACCACGACCACCGCCAAGATCGCCAAGCGCCTCAAGGACAAGCAGAACAAGCGTGTCCTCATGGCTTCGCTCGATACGCGCCGGCCGGCGGCGATGGAGCAGCTCGCCGTGCTCGGCCAGCAGGTCGGCGTCGATACGCTGCCGATCGTTGCCGGGCAGACGCCGGTCGAGATCGCCGGGCGCGCCGCCCGCGAAGGCAAGCTCGGCGGCTATGACGTGCTGATCCTCGATACGGCCGGCCGCACCCATATCGATGAAGAGCTGATGGCCGAAACGGCCGAGATCAAGGCCGCGTCCAACCCGCACGAAGTGCTGCTGGTCGCCGATGCGCTGACCGGCCAGGACGCCATCAATCTCGCCCGCTCGTTCGACACGCGCGTCGATCTCACCGGTATCGTCCTCACCCGCGTCGACGGGGACGGGCGCGGTGGTGCGGCGCTTTCGATGCGCGCCGCTACCGGCAAGCCCATCAAGCTCATCGCCACCGGCGAAAAGATGGATGCGCTGGAAGATTTCCATCCATCCCGCATCGCCGACCGCATCCTCGGCATGGGCGACATCGTCAGCCTCGTCGAAAAGGCGGCCGAGACGGTTTCGGCGGAAGATGCCGCCAAGATGGCGAAAAAGCTGAAGAAAGGCTCTTTCGACCTCGAAGACCTCAGGCACCAGCTGTTGCAGATGAAGAAGATGGGCGGCATGGGCGGCCTCATGAGCATGATGCCGGGCGTCGGCCAGCTCAAGAAGGCCATGGCCGGCGCCAATATCGATGAGAAGATCTTCGACCGGCAGGTCGCCATCATCAATTCCATGACCAAGAAGGAACGGGCGACGCCCGAACTCCTCAACGCCTCGCGCCGCAAGCGCATCGCCGCCGGCGCCGGCGTCGAGGTGTCCGAAGTCAACAAGCTGATGAAGCAGCACCGCCAGATGGCGGACATGATGAAAAAGGTCGCCAAGGGCGGCATGGGCAGCCTTGCCGGCATGTTCGGCGGCAAGCTCGGCGGCATGATGCCGGGCCTCGGGCAAATGCCCGACATGTCGAAGATGGACCCGGCCCAGATCGAGGAAATGGCGCGCAGAGCCGGCATCGATCCGAAATCGCTGCCGCAGGCGGGGCCCGACCTTTCCGAAAAGCTGCCGACCGATGTCGGCAAGCTGTTGAAATCGGGGCCGGGCGGCTTGCCCGGCCTTGGCGGGGCACCGCGCTTTCCCGGCCTTCCGGGCCTGGGCGGCGGGTTCGTCCCGAAGAAGAAATAGACCTCAACCCAAACAGACAGATCGACCAGGAGTTTAAAAAATGTCCCTCAAGCTTCGCCTCGCCCGCGCCGGCACCAAGAAGCGCCCGTTCTACCATATCGTCGTCGCCGATGCCCGCAGCCCGCGCGATGGCCGCTTCATCGAAAAGCTCGGCACCTACAATCCGCTGCTCGGCAAGGACGCCGAGAACCGCATCGTGCTCAACACCGAGCGCGCTCAGCATTGGCTTTCCGTCGGCGCCCAGGCGACCGACCGCGTCGCCCGTTTCCTCGATGCGCAGGGCTTGCTGAAGCGCGAAGCCCGCAACAACCCGAACAAGGCCAAGCCGGGCGCCAAGGCGACCGAGCGCGCCGAGGCCCGCGCCGCTGCCGCTGCCGCCGCCGAAGAAGCCAAGAACGCGCCGGCCGAAGAGGCTGCTCCCGAGGCTCCGGCCGAGGAAGCGTCCGCCTGATCTTTTCGGCGGATTCCTGCTACAAGGCCTCGGCACGCAACTAAGCGGCCGGGGCCTTTTGTTTGCCCGGCGCTTCATGAAAGAGTGCCGCCTCTGCTAGGCTTTCCCGATGAGCAAAAGCGACGAAAAAATCCTGGTCGGCCGGATCGGCGCGGCGCACGGCATTGCCGGCGAAGTGCGGATCACGGCCTTCACCGCCGAGCCGCTGGCGATAGGCAGCTACGGGCCGCTGCTGACCGACCGGCCGGACATCACCATCGCGATCGAAAAGGCGCGGCAAAGCAAGGGCGTCGTCATTGCACGCCTCAAGGGCGTTGCCGACCGCAATGCGGCCGAGGCGCTCAACGGCACGGCGCTCTACATCACGCGCGAAACACTGCCGCCGCCCGAGGACGAGGACGATTTCTATCATTCCGACCTCATCGGGCTGGAAGCGCGGCTCGATGACGGGCATGTGCTGGGCGAAGTGGTGGCGGTGCCCAATTACGGGGCCGGCGACATACTGGAAGTCAAGGACCCCCGCAGCGGCGATACGTACCTCTATCCGTTCACCCGGGCCGTGGTGCCGGAAGTGCGCATCGCCGAGGGCTACCTCGTCATCGCGCCGCCGCTCGATGTCGAGCCGGGCGAGGAAGAGCCCAATTGAGCTCCTTTAAGGCCGACATCATCACGCTGTTTCCCGACCTGTTTCCGGGGCCGCTCGGCGCTTCGGTGATCGGGCGGGGCCTTGCCGACGGGCTGTGGTCGCTCAAGGCCACGCAATTGCGCGATTTCGCCACCGACAGGCACCGGACGGTCGACGATACGCCGTCGGGGGGCGGCGCCGGCATGGTGCTGAAGCCCGATATCCTGGCTTCCGCCATCGATGCCGTGGGGGACGATGGCCGGCCGCGCATCCTGATGAGCCCGCGCGGCAAGCCGCTGACGCAGGCCCGCGTGCGCGCGCTTGCGGCAGGGCCGGGCGCCGTCATCGTCTGCGGACGCTTCGAGGGCGTCGACCAGCGGGTGATCGAGGCGCGCAATCTCGAAGAGATTTCGATCGGCGATTACGTGCTGGCCGGCGGGGAAGTCGCGGCCATGGTGCTGCTGGAGGCGGTGGTGCGGCTCATTCCCGGCGTGCTCGGGGCGGCGGAAAGCCATGCCGACGAGAGTTTCGAGAACGGCTTATTGGAATATCCGCACTATACGCGCCCGCAAGTGTTCGAGGGGCGGGAAATTCCCGCCGTGCTGACCTCGGGCGATCACGGCAAGATCGAGAAATGGCGGCGGGCCGAGAGTCTTGAGCTGACGCGGGTGCGACGGCCGGATTTGCTGAAGTAGGGGTAGTTGAAGGGTAGGGGCCAGGATGGACAAATCCTGCTTGGTCTCACCCCCTCCCCAACCCTCCCCGCAAGGGGGAGGGTGTTCATCGAGCATGTGGCACGATCTTTCCCCAACCACCGGCGGGCACCTCCCCCCTTGCGGGGGCAGTGTTTACAATCGGCGCTTTACGGATTCTACTGGTGTAGCTTGAGGTGATTTGCGGGGAGCCGATCGATGCAATGCCCACACTGTGACAGTGCGAACCTGATCAAGCGCGGCAGCAA
>Ga0164243_10001669_pt1 | contig 37439 bp, 29 predicted proteins | sample OricompcompostOP_FD_108781 | JGI IMG/M metagenome (GOLD analysis project Ga0164243, IMG submission 108781) | Organic Plus compost microbial communities from Emeryville, California, USA - Original compost - Organic plus compost (OP) | ecosystem: Engineered > Solid waste > Mixed feedstock >...
AACCAACATCCAGATGTGGTTATTGCGGACCGTAACCGCCGCGATGGGAACGATAGGCAGCGTTACCGCATTTACACATCTTTCCATGGCAGAAGCTTTCGCGCTCATTTTCCTCCTGCCCGCCTACGTGACGATACTTTCAGTATTTTTTTTGAAGGAGCAGGTCGGCTGGAGGCGATGGTCGGCGGTTCTGATCGGCTTCGTCGGTGTTCTGATCGTGCTCCGGCCCGGTTTCCGGGAACTCTCTATCGGCCATCTCGGGGCGCTTGCTGCTGGTATGGGCGGAGCGATGAGCATCATCATCTTCCGCGTCATGGGCAAGCAGGAGAAGCGCATATCACTTTATACCAGCGGGTTGATCGGCCCCATTATCATTTGCGGCGTTCTGATGGCCCCGTCTTATGAGGCGCCCAATACAGAGCAATGGATTTATCTAGCAGGCTACGGCCTCCTAGCTGCGCTTGCCAATATCCTGTTGATGCTCGCAGCCCAGCGCGCGCCTGCGAGTGCCATCGCCTCCCCGCAATATAGTCAGATGATCTGGGCGATCCTTTTTGGATATTTTGTCTTTCACGACCATATAGATCTTCCAATGATGATCGGCATTGTTCTCATTACCATTTCAGGTCTCTTCACTTTCATTCGCGAAAGACAACGCGGTGTGGAGGGTCCTCCGGCTGTCGTTACGTCGGAGCCAACTCCAGCACTCGTTGAAGACAAGATGGAACAATCATGAAAGCGAATTGTGACCAAGTTCGTGCTTGTTTCCGGCGTTGCCTCCTCCTACCATACACGCAGCCCGCACCGGATCGACAACCAGCACTCCAATAGACGTGCCTAGGACATTGATCCGTCTCAACATATCGAAACGCTCCGAGCATTTTCCGATAACGATCTGTGTTTGAAGGCGTTCTGACGCGGGCGGAGGCATGAGAAGAATATTGTCAAAGGACTAGGAAAATGACCGATAAGCGGGCGATGTGGACCTATTACAAAGGCGAATGGCGCGAAGGAGACGTACGAATTCTCGGTGCAGCTTCGCAGGCGACGTGGCTCGGTTCGCTGGTATTTGATGGTGCACGCCTGTTTGAAGGTGTCACCCCGGATCTCGACCGCCATTGTGCACGGGCCAATGATTCAGCCCGTGCTTTGGGATTGGAGCCCACACTTTCTACCAATGATATCGAAACATTGGCGCGCGAAGGCCTGAAGAAATTCGCGCCGGGGACGGACGTCTATATTCGCCCTATGTACTGGGCCGAAGAAGGTGATGCCAGCACGGTTGCGCCACTTGCCTCGTCAACGGATTTTGCACTCTGCCTCGAAGCAATCCCTATGGTCGAGCCGAAGGGTTTTACCATCACCACGACATCGTTCCGCCGGCCATATCTGGAAGTCATGCCGGTCAATGCCAAAGCCGCCTGCCTTTATCCAAACAACGCGCGCATGCTGCGTGAGGCCAAGGCAAAAGGCTTTCAGAATGCTCTGGTAACTGACGTTCTTGGCAATGTCGCAGAAACTGCAACTTCGAACGTTTTCATGGTCCGTGGCGGCGAGGTGTTCACACCTGCTCCCAATGGCACATTCCTCAATGGCATTACTCGCCAGCGCGTAATCAATCTGTTGCGTGCCGCGGGCATTACCGTCCATGAAACCGTTTTGAAAATTGAAGATTTCCGCCAGGCAGATGAAATCTTCTCCTCAGGCAACATGAGCAAAGTCGTGCCGATTATCGGTTTCGATGATCGCAAACTGGACTATGGACCGCTAACCAAACGGGCGCGTGCGCTTTACTGGGAATGGGCGCACGCCTGATATCAAAGCACAACAACTCCGGTCGCACGACCGGAGTTGTTCTTCACGGCTCCGCAAACTGACTGCCTCATTATATGATTGAACATACGCCTCTTTTCATCGCAATCGCAGTCATTGCGGCATTTCTCGTCGGACTTTCGAAAGGTGGCCTGCCTTCCGTCGGCACTCTGGCGGTCCCCCTGATGGCATTGGTCATATCACCCGTTACCGCGGCTGCGCTTCTGCTCCCGATCTATGTCATCAGCGATATGTTTGGGCTGTATCTTTATCGCCATCACTTTTCCGCCCGCAATCTTGCGATCCTCACCCCGGCGGCAGTTCTCGGTGTTGGTATCGGATGGATGTTCAGCGCGCACCTGTCGCCCACATTCATAGGGATGCTGGTTGGCTTGGTTGGTATCCTTTTCTGCTTCAACGCATGGTTCGGCGCACGTTATCGCAAGAAAGCACGAAAGGCAGATATTTCCGGCGGAGCGTTCTGGGGTGTACTTACCGGACTGACGAGCTTCGTCTCTCATTCCGGAGCTCCACCGTTTCAGATGTACGTATTGCCGCAGCACCTGCCGAAACTGGTCTTCGCCGGTACCTCGACCATTCTTTTCGCCATCGTCAACGCCGTTAAACTCGTTCCCTACTGGCAGCTGCAGCAGTTTTCAAATCTCGACACGTCGCTCGGTCTCTGGTTGGTTCCCGCCGCAATAGTCGGTACCTTTGTCGGCGCAAAACTCACCCGGATCATGCCGGACGGCCCGTTTTTCTTGTTGGTTCAGCTGACCTTGTTTTGCCTTTCTCTAAAGCTGATCGCCGACTGGATCGTGCCCTATTTCTTCGGTTGAATATACTCGGCCACCGCTTGCAACACCCCGCCCCTTCGGTCACGATGCAATAATCAAGCGCCTTTTGGGAGAGAGGGAGCGGGGATGGCTGATGCTGATGTTATTATCATTGGAGCAGGACTAGCGGGGCTTGTCGCTGCTCACGAACTGGCTGCGGCCGGACGTAAAGTCATTCTCCTGGAGCAGGAAGGCGAAAACTCCATCGGCGGACAGGCATTCTGGTCCCTTGGTGGACTGTTTATGGTCGACAGTCCCGAACAGCGTCGCCTTGGCATCAAAGACAATATTGATCTCGCACGGCAGGATTGGTTCGGCTCGGCACAATTCGACCGCCCCGAAGACCATTGGCCAAAGCGCTGGGCGGAATCTTATTTGGCGTTTGCGGCCGGAGAAATGCGTTCCTGGCTTTACAGCTTAGGGATGCGCTGGTTTCCTGTTGTGGGCTGGGCAGAACGCGGTGGAGCGAAAGCAGATGGTCACGGCAATTCCGTACCGCGTTTCCACGTAACCTGGGGGACCGGACCTGCCGTTGTAGCGCCCTTCGAGCGTTCACTTCGTAAAGCAATCAGCAAAGGGCTCATAACCCTGAAATGCCGCCATCGGGTCAACGGCATCGCAACGACCGGTGGACAGGTCAGCGGTGTTTATGGAGAAGTGCTGGCGCCATCAACCGTGGAACGCGGGCAGTCTTCGTCACGCGATACCATTCGCGAATTTTCCTATCTTGCTGACTGTGTAATCGTTACATCCGGCGGCATAGGTGGTGATCCAGAAAAGGTCCGGCGAGCTTGGCCACGCGACAGGCTCGGCAATCCTCCGAAAGAAATGGTGTTGGGCGTTCCAGCTCATGTCGACGGGCGCGGCATTGATATTACGGTTGCTGCGGGCGGGCATGTCATCAATGCTGATCGTATGTGGCACTACACGGAAGGCCTACGAAACTGGAACCCCATCTGGCCGAACCATGGCATTCGCATCCTGCCGGGGCCGTCTTCCATGTGGTTCGATGCCAGGGGGAATCGTCTCCCCGCCCCCTATCTTCCCGGTTTCGACACGCTTGGAACCCTCAAGCATATTCTCTCGACCGGCTACGATTATTCCTGGTTTATTCTGACCGAGAAAATCATCCGCAAGGAATTCTCCCTGTCCGGATCGGAGCAAAACCCGGATCTCACTGGCAAAGATTGGAAGCTTTTGCTTAAAAGCCGCCTCGGTAAAGCGCCGCCTCCGCCGGTCAAGGCGTTTCTGGACAATGGAGCTGATTTCATTACAGCGGGAACGCTGGACGAGCTCGTTGCACGGATGAACAGTTTGACGGGAGAAAAGCTGCTCAAGCCTGACCATATTCGCGATCAGATCGAAGCGCGGGATCGCGAGATAATCAATCGTTATACCAAGGATGCCCAGGTAATGGCGATCCACAATGCCAGGGCCTATATCGGTGATCGTCTTACGCGCGCTGTCCCGTTGCACCCTCTGCTGGCACCTGCCAACGGCCCGCTCATTGCTGTCAAACTTCACATTCTGACGCGCAAGACACTTGGCGGGCTGCATACTGACTTGGACGCCCAGGTTCTCAATTCAGCTGGCGAAAAGGTGCCCGGCCTGTATACCGCAGGAGAAGCCGCCGGGTTTGGCGGCGGCGGCTACCATGGATACAATGCCCTTGAAGGGACATTTCTCGGCGGCTGCATCTTTTCCGGGCGAGTGGCTGGTCGGGCAGCCGCGGCAGCGTCGCTGTAGCTTTCACCGCAACAGAGCAATCTAGGCCCTCACCGGCTGCATTCCATATATGAGTTTTTTATTTTTTGCCCCCTGGACTGCTCTCGAAACCCTATGCCGTGCGGCAACATAATGTCCCTGTATGAAATAGGGGCCCTTTCGGGCAATTAGGCATGACTATGGATTTCGCCGTACTTGCAATCGGTATCGGCTTCTTCGCCCTTTTGTTCGGCTATTTGCGCATCTGCGAAAAACTTTGAGGCTGGCCATGCTGATCGAATACATCGCCGGCGCTTTGGTTGCTGTCTTCATAGCCGCCTATCTCCTTTATGCGCTTGTACGACCGGAGCGGTTCTAAGCCGGTCTCCGACCGATTCCGCGTAACCGGCAGCAGGCCTCGGAAAAAATCATGACACTCAATGGATGGATTCAGATCCTCGTTTTCTGCGGGATCATCATTTTGCTCATCAAGCCGCTTGGCGGCTATATGACACGCGTTTTCAGCGGTGAGCGGACTTTCCTTTCACCCATCTTGGTTCCAGCCGAGCGCGGGCTTTACCGCCTCGCAGGCACAAGCGAACGAGAAGAACAGCATTGGATGACCTACACTGTCTCCCTCTTGCTATTTAATCTGGCCGGATTTTTGCTGCTTTACATACTGCAGCGATTTCAGGGCTCCTTGCCCTTCAATCCAATGGGGATGGACAACGTACCGGCAGATCTCGCCTTTAATACCACCGCAAGTTTTGTCACCAATACCAACTGGCAGAACTATGGCGGCGAAAGTACCATGTCTTATTTGACGCAGATGGCGGGACTGACGGTCCAGAACTTCGTCTCGGCAGCAACCGGCATTGCCATCGCCATAGCGCTCATTCGAGCGTTCTCTCGCAAGTCATTGAAGACGCTTGGAAATTTCTGGGTCGACCTTACCCGGTGCACGCTCTACATCCTCCTCCCCTTGTGCATTCTCCTTACACTGGCTTTCGTCAGCCTTGGCGTACCGCAAACGATCAGCGCTTACGCTGAAGCTACGACGCTGGAAGGAGCGAGACAGGTGATAGCACTCGGGCCAGTTGCCTCGCAACTCGCCATCAAGATGCTTGGCACCAATGGCGGCGGCTTCTTCAACGCCAATTCCGCGCATCCTTTCGAAAACCCCGATGCCATCTCCAACCTGATCCAGATGGTTGCAATCTTCGCCATTGGCGCTTCCCTTACCAATGCCTTTGGACGAATGGTCGGCAATGAACGGCAAGGTTGGGCAATTTTCGCGGCGATGGGCATATTGTTCATCGTGGGCGTTGCAATCTGCTACTGGGCGGAGGCCGCGGGCAATCCCCTTATCCATGCGCTCGGAATTGACGGCGGCAATATGGAGGGCAAGGAAACACGTTTCGGCATCGCCATGTCCGCCCTCTTCGCGGTCGTTACAACCGCGGCATCATGCGGGGCAGTGATCGCTATGCACGGCAGCATGACGGCGCTCGGCGGAATGATCCCCATGATCAATATGATGCTGGGAGAGATCATCATCGGCGGTGTCGGCGCCGGGTTCTACGGCATCGTCCTCTTCGTCGTCATCGCCATTTTCGTGGCCGGGCTGATGGTTGGACGCACTCCGGAATATCTCGGCAAGAAGATCGAAGCCAAGGAAGTAAAAATGGCGATGCTGGCCGTTCTCTGTCTTCCACTGTCAATCCTGGGCTTCACCGCCATCGCTTCTGTTCTTCCGACAGGTCTGGCCTCCATCGCCACCCCCGGCCCGCATGGATTCTCGGAAATACTCTATGCCTATACATCAGGCACGGCCAACAACGGTTCAGCCTTTGGCGGTCTCTCCGGCAATACGCCCTGGTACAATATCACCATCGGTCTCGCCATGTTGATGGGCCGATTTCTCGTGATCGTTCCTGCCATGGCAATCGCCGGTTCGCTTGTCGCCAAGAAAGCTGCTCCGCAATCGGCTGGCACCTTCCCTACGACCGGACCGCTTTTCGTTGGCCTGCTGATCGGCGTCATTCTTGTGGTTGGTGGTCTGATCTTCTTTCCAGCGCTTGCGCTTGGCCCTGTTGCCGAGCACCTCGCCATGATCAACGGGCAGATGTTCTGATGCTGAAACCTTCAAGCTGCATTCTCTCGATCCTTCTGGCAATGACCGCCTTTCTTCTTGCGGTTCAGCTTGCCGGATTGATCTGAGCTTTCCAAACGGAAACGTAATTTTACTGGAGCCTCTATTATGAGCCAGTCCAAATCCGCGAGCATTCTCGATGCCCGCATCCTTCTACCCGCCATTGGCGATGCTTTCCACAAGCTCAATCCCAGAAGCCTTGCACGCAATCCGGTCATGTTCGTGGTTGCCGCGGTTTCACTACTCACGACATTGCTTCTGCTGAAAGACGTGGCTGCAGGCAATCCCAATGTCGGCTTTTCGTTCCAGATCGTCCTTTGGCTATGGTTCACGGTTTTGTTCGCGAATTTTGCCGAAGCCGTCGCCGAAGGACGCGGAAAGGCACAGGCGGATTCCCTGCGCCGGACAAGGACAGAAACGCAGGCGAAACTTTTAGATTGTCCGGAAAGCCAAAGCTGGAAAAATGTACCGGGGACCAGCCTGAAAGTCGGGGACGTCGTTCTGGTGGAAACCAATGACATTATTCCCTCCGACGGCGAAGTCATCGAAGGCGTGGCGTCCGTCAACGAAGCCGCCATCACCGGGGAATCCGCACCGGTCATCCGCGAGTCCGGCGGCGACCGCTCTGCCGTTACCGGTGGAACGCAGGTTCTGTCCGACTGGATCAAGGTTCGCATCACAGCCGCGCAAGGTTCAACCTTCATCGACAAGATGATCAGCCTTGTCGAAGGCGCCGAACGTCAGAAAACGCCGAACGAGATAGCGCTCAATATTCTGCTTGCGGGCATGACGCTGATATTTGTTCTGGCCGTTGTCACGATCCCAAGCTTTACAACCTATGCAGGCGGCTATATTCCCGTCACTGTGCTGGTTGCACTCTTCGTCACCCTGATCCCAACCACGATCGGCGCTTTGCTTTCCGCGATTGGCATCGCAGGCATGGACCGGCTTGTGCGCTTCAATGTGCTCGCCATGTCCGGCCGTGCGGTTGAGGCCGCAGGTGACGTCGACACGCTTCTTCTCGACAAGACCGGCACAATTACGCTCGGCAACCGTCAGGCGACTGCCTTCGTACCTGTCAGCGGCGTATCCGAACAAGCTCTGGCCGACGCGGCTCAGCTGGCTTCGCTTGCCGATGAAACACCGGAAGGCCGCTCGATCGTCGTTCTTGCCAAGGAAAGATACGGTCTGCGTGGGCGCGACATGCAGAGCCTTCACGCTCATTTTGTACCATTCACAGCGCAAAGCCGCATGAGCGGAGTGGATGTTGAAGGTTCTATCGTTCGCAAAGGTGCGGTTGATGCGATGCTTGCCTATGTGGAGCACAGCTGCCGCGTTGATCAAAGAATATTATCAGAACTGCAATCCATCGCTGACACAATCGCCAAGGCGGGCGGTACCCCGCTTGCTGTCGCCAAAGATGGCGCTCTTCTCGGCGTCGTGCACCTGAAGGACATTGTCAAAGGCGGCATCAGTGAACGCTTTGCGGAACTTCGCCGCATGGGTATCCGCACGGTCATGATTACCGGCGACAACCCGATGACTGCGGCGGCCATCGCCGCTGAAGCGGGTGTGGACGACTTTCTTGCGCAGGCAACGCCCGAAAACAAGCTGTCGCTGATCCGCGAGGAACAGGCGAAGGGCAAACTTGTGGCGATGTGCGGCGACGGGACCAACGATGCCCCTGCTCTTGCTCAGGCCGACGTCGGCGTGGCCATGAATACCGGCACGGTTGCCGCACGTGAAGCGGGCAATATGGTCGATCTTGACAGCGATCCAACCAAACTTATCGAAATTGTTGAGATCGGCAAGCAATTGCTGATGACCCGCGGAGCACTGACCACCTTCTCCATCGCGAACGACATCGCAAAATACTTTGCAATTATTCCTGCGATGTTTCTGGCCTTCTATCCTCAGCTTGGCGCGCTCAACATTATGGGGCTGGCTACACCACAGAGCGCCATTCTGTCAGCTATCATCTTCAACGCCTTGATCATTGTAGCCCTGATCCCGCTTTCGTTGAAGGGCGTCACCTATAAGCCGGTGGGCGCTGGGGCGCTCCTTTCGCGCAATCTTTTGATTTACGGACTGGGCGGCGTCGTCGTGCCCTTCTTAGCCATCAAGGCCATCGATCTGGCGATTACCACCCTTGGCCTCGTATAAGGATAAGCAAAAATGCTGAAACAACTTCGTCCAGCTCTTGTCATGATCGTATCGCTTACGGTCATAACGGGTTTGCTCTACCCGCTCGGCATGACGGGTATCGCCCAGGCGATCTTTCCGGCCAAGGCTGGTGGCAGCCTGATCGAAAAAGATGGCTCTGTCATCGGCTCCGAATTGATCGGTCAGAATTTTACCGGTGATCGCTATTTTCACGGTCGCCCGTCTGCTGCAGGACAAAACGGTTATGATGCGGCCAGTTCTAGCGGTTCCAATCTCGGCCCGACCAACCCCAAGCTGATTGAGCGGGTTAAAGCCGACGCCAATGCTCTGGCGCAAGACGAAGGGGCTACGCCTCCACCGATCGATCTCGTGACAACATCCGCAAGCGGTCTTGATCCGCATATTTCGCCTGAGGCAGCTTATTATCAGGTGCCCCGCGTTGCAAAGGCTCGCGGGATTGATGAAGCCGCATTACGCGGAATTGTCGAACAACAGGTTGAGGCTCGTGAACTTGGCTTCCTCGGTGAACCGGTGGTCAATGTTCTCAAGCTGAACCTTGTTCTGGACAGGACCCGCAGTAAGTAGAATAACTGGCGACATGATTTGCCGCCCCTTCCTGTCAGGAGCTTTGTTTGGCATCGGACCCGCTTCGTTTCGGTGATAATCGACCCTCCCCGGATGCGCTGCTTGAACAGGCGGAACGCGAGACGCGTGGCCGCCTGAAGATATTTCTCGGGGCTGCGCCGGGCGTCGGCAAAACCTATGAAATGCTGATGTCGGGCCGCGCGCGCAAGGCTGACGGAATAGATGTTATCATCGGCGTTGTCGAAACGCACGGACGAGCGGAGACCGAGGCCCTGACTGCAGGGCTTGAAATCATTCCTCGCGCGCAAATGGTCTATCGCGGTCATCAACTTGAAGAAATGGATATTGATGCGGTACTGGCGCGCAAGCCGCAGCTGGTTCTTGTGGACGAGCTGGCACATACAAATGCGCCCGGCAGTAGACACCCCAAGCGTTACCAGGACGTTGAAGAAATTCTGGCGCGCGGTATCGACGTTTACACAACGCTCAATATCCAGCATGTTGAAAGCCTTAATGATGTTGTGGCGCAGATCACCCGTATTCGTGTGCGTGAAACTGTGCCCGACAGCATAATCGACCGTGCCGACGATATCGAACTGATTGATCTCACACCCGGAGATCTCATCAAACGTCTCAATGAAGGCAAGATCTACCTTCCCAAGACAGCGAAACGGGCGATCCGCAATTATTTTTCGCCCGGGAACCTGACAGCGCTGCGCGAATTGGCGCTGCGTCGCACAGCCCAACGTGTAGACGAACAATTGCTCAGCCACATGCGGGCTCATGCCATTGAAGGGCCATGGGCAGCTGGTGATCGCATATTGGTCGCCGTCGATGACAGTCCCCGCAGTATATCGCTGGTTCGCTATGCCCGCCGGCTTGCAGACCGTCTTCGCGCTCCATGGGCGGCGATCCATATCGAAACCGCACGTTCGGCAGGGCTTGCCGACGACGCAAAGGACAGACTTGCAACCGCGTTGAGACTTGCCGAACAGCTTGGCGGGGAAACCATCACCATTCCGGGCCAGTCGGTAGCCGAAGACATTGTTCGCTACGCTTCAGCCCACAACTTCACTCAGATCGTAGCCGGGAAGTCCATAAAGTCGCGTTGGCGCGAGTTGATTGAAGGCTCTATCGCACGCGAGCTTGTCCGACTGTCCGGTGCAATTGATATCCATATAACCGCCGGTGCCGAGCACGAAAATGGGGGCGCCAGCCGCAAGATAAACACCGCCCGGCACAAGACAACACCCGATGTAACGCCCTATCTGATCGGCATGGCAATGACCGGCATAGCACTTGTTTCCGGGCTGTTGCTCGATCAGTTTTTGGATGTGCGCAGCATAGCGCTGGTATTCGTTGTTGGCGTTCTGGGTGTCGCAGTCACCCTCGGTCTCTGGCCTGCGCTTTTTGCATCCGTGGTCAGCGCATTCGCTTATAATTTCTTTTTTCTCTCACCACTCTACACGCTTTCGATCGCCGATCCCGAAAGTGTCGTAGCGCTGGTTTTCTTCCTGTTTGTGAGCGTTATTGCCAGCAATCTGGCAAGCCGCGTCCAACGTCAGGCCGCAGCGGCGCGACAACGCGCACGCATGACGGAAGATCTATATCTGTTCAGTAAGAAGCTGGCGGGGACAGGCTCGCTTGATGATGTGCTCTGGGCAACAGCATTTCAGATCGCATCAATGCTCAAGGTACGGGTCGTAATCCTGCTTCCCGAAGGGAACGGCATTGCAGTCAGAGGCGGCTACCCGCCGGATGACACACTCGACGATGCCGATATCGCTGCTGCGTATTGGACCTGGGAGCACGACTTGCCGGCAGGTCGCGGCGCCAATACGCTGCCGGGCGCAAAACGGCTCTACCTGCCTCTGAAAACTGCACGAACTTCCGTTGGCGTCATCGGTCTCGATAATGATCGTGTGGGACCGATTCTCACGCCTGAGCAACAGCGCCTCTTTGAAGCTCTGGCTGATCAGGCAGCGATTGCCATCGAACGCGTTCAGCTTGTCGGCGATGTGGAGCGCGCAAAACTGGCCGTTGAGGCCGACAAGCTGCGTTCGGCTTTACTAACCTCGATCTCGCATGATCTGAAGACCCCCTTAGCGGCTATTCTGGGAGCGGCCACGACCATGCGCGACTATTCCACCTCATTGCCGGACGCCGACCGCTCGGAGCTTGTCGCAACCGTTGTGGATCAATCTGAGCGCCTGAACCGCTTCATCGCAAACCTCCTTGATATGACCCGGATCGAAGCGGGTGCGATGAAGCCCAATCTATCGCTTCATTTCCTTGGCGATCTTGTCGGTGCCGCACTCAACCGGGCAGCCAAGATACTCTCCCGCCATCAGGTCAACGTCGCAGTTCCGGCCAATCTGCCGATGGTTCAGCTTGACGCCGTCCTGTTTGAGCAGGCTTTGTTCAATCTGTTCGACAATGCAGCCAAATACGCACCGAAGAATTCGCCCATCACGGTAAAAGCGCGTGCGGGTCCGTCCAGCATAACGCTGGAAATATCAGACCGCGGCCCAGGGATTCCTCCTAACGATCTGGAGCATGTGTTCGATACGTTCTATCGTGTGCGTAAAGGCGACCATGTGCAGGCCGGTACCGGGCTTGGTCTTCCTATCGCCCGCGGTTTCATCGAAGCGATGGGAGGCTCCATCCGAGCAGGCAATCAACATGAAGGTACCGGTGCTGTATTTACGGTCACCCTGCCCGTTCCCGCTGATGAAGTTGACAGGAATTCATGAACGATCCGAAGCTCAAGATTCTAGTTGTCGATGACGAACCAGCCATCCGCAGACTACTGCGGGTCGGACTGACAACCGAAGGCTATAACGTTGTAGAGGCTGCAAATGGCAGCGAAGCTGACGAACATATTGCAACGGAAAAGCCTGACATAGTGCTACTCGATTTAGGCCTCCCCGATACCGACGGCCATGCGCTGCTGCAACGCTGGAGACAGAACGGCATAACCTTGCCCATTCTCATACTCTCGAGCCGCACTGATGAAGCTGGGATCGTTCGCGCCCTTGAAGAAGGCGCAGATGATTACATCCCGAAACCTTTCGGCATGAAGGAGCTTGCTGCTCGTCTTCGGGTCGCTTTGCGGCATCGGCTGCAACAGCAGGGACAAAAGCCCCTTTTCCTGAGTGACGGCCTGACAGTCGATCTCGTCCGCCGCATTGTAAAACTGAACGGCGAAGAAATTAAGCTGTCGCCGAAGGAATATGATATCCTGCGCTTGCTCGTGCAGCATGCGGGGAAAGTGCTGACGCACCATTTCATTTTGAGCCAGGTATGGGGACCGGCGGCTGACGTGCAATATCTTCGCATTTACGTTCGTCAGCTACGGCAGAAGATTGAAAAATCGCCAGATCAGCCGCATTATATCCTAACCGAAACAGGCGTCGGCTACAGGCTGCGCGAAGCCGATCCAGCTCTGTGAGTCAACCGGAACCAAGACTTCGCGAACGCGTTGTTTGACAAACAGCCAAGGTGACGGAGGCGAACGTGGTCGAGTTGGTCAATAATATCGAGAATTTGGAATTCATCATCGCCAAAGCTCGGGAATATGATGTTCAGGTTCCCGCTACCGATGAAGACTCCGGATCCAACGCCAGCGATGACAACGAAGTTGATATTCTCGATGCCTCGCTGACCAATCCCACTCGCAAGGAACTTTTTGCGGCTATTCGTTCCCTGAACATAGATGAACGACAGGAACTGCTAGCGCTGATGTGGGTAGGACGTGGCGATTTCAGCGCCGACGAATGGGACGAAGCCCTGTCAACCGCTGCCGACCGCGACAATGGCAGAGAAGCTAAGTATCTTATCGGCACACCGCTTCTCGGAGATTATCTCGAGGAAGGACTGGCCGCTTTGGGCGTCGAGATTGAGGCTTACGATAATGAATAAGAAAAATTGATGCTTCCATGCAGCCTTCTGTTTTGACGCTGCAATGTCCGGGTATTAGTGTCAAAAAACAAACCGGGTCCGCTTGAAACGACCCGGAACATCAAGCGCGACGGAGGACGGCACGATGCTTCAGAAAAACCTCATCCAGAAAACAGACTTCTATATCGACGGTGCATGGCGCGCTCCGGTAGAAGCGAAGTCGATCGAGGTCATTAATCCCGCCAATGAGAAGCCTTATGCCGTCATTTCTGCGGGGTCAGCGAAGGATATCGACGTGGCGGTCGCAGCCGCGCGCAAGGCATTTCCGTCCTGGAGCGAAACTTCCGCTGCTGAGCGCATCGGTTATATTCGGCGGCTCGTGGAAATCTACGAAGCCCGTCTCGATGAGATGGCGAAAGCAATCTCACTTGAAATGGGCGCTCCAATCACGCTCGCCCGGGAATCGCAGGCTGCGGCAGGCCTTTCGCATACCAAAGCCTTCATCGCTGCATTCGAGAATTTTGAGTTCGAAGAGCTTCTTTCTCCCAAATATCCGAACCAGACCATAGTGCGCGAACCGATTGGCGTTTGTGGCCTCATTACGCCCTGGAACTGGCCAATGAACCAGATTGCGCTGAAAGTTATCCCTGCGCTTGCTGTCGGCTGCACTGTCGTACTAAAACCGTCCGAAATCGCACCAATGTCGGCCATGCTCTTTGCCGAATTTGTGGATGAGGCCGGTTTTCCCCAAGGCGTGTTCAATCTCGTCAATGGTGAAGGTGCTGTCGTTGGCGAAGCGCTGTCGCAGCATCCAGATGTCGATATGATGTCGTTCACCGGCTCGACGCGCGCGGGCACGGCGGTTTCTCGAGCTGCCGCAGCAACCGTGAAGCGGGTTTCGCTCGAACTCGGCGGCAAGTCGCCGAACATTGTTTTCGCCGATGCCGACCTCGAAAAGACCATTGCCCGTAGCCTTGCCCATTGTTTCGAAAATACCGGCCAGTCCTGCAATGCGCCGACCCGCATGCTGGTCGAACGCTCGGTTTATGACAAAGCGGTCGAACTCGCCAAGCAGGTGGCAGAAGGCACGAAGGTTGGTGACCCGGCAGAAGAAGGGGATCATATCGGCCCGCTTTCCTCTTCGATCCAGTTTGAAAAGGAGCAGAAACTGATCCAGAAAGGCATCGACGAAGGTGCGCGGCTGGTGGCAGGCGGAACGGGGCGTCCTGAGGGATTTACCGAAGGGGATTTTGTCAAGCCGACCGTCTTTGCCGATGTGAACAACGACATGACGATTGCCCGCGAAGAAATCTTCGGACCGGTGCTGGCCATGATCCCGTTCGATACGGAAGAAGAAGCGGTCGCCATTGCCAACGATACGCCTTACGGACTTGCAGCCTATATCCAGACGGGCAGCCCGGAGCGGGCAAAACGCGTTGCTCGCAAGTTGCGCGCCGGCATGGTGCAGATCAATGGCACGTCACGTGCGCCGGGCAGCCCGTTCGGCGGCTACAAGCAATCGGGCAATGGTCGCGAGGGCGGCAAGTGGGGTTTGGAAGATTTCATGGAAGTGAAACTAATCAGCGGGTGACCTTTACCAAATAAAAAAAGCGCCGCTAAGCGGCGCTTTTTTTCACTACAGATCAAGCTTGCTTGATAACGCGGACGTGTTGCTCCCCACCAATATTTATGAATTGCGTAGGAGGCGGTATCTTGTGGACGTCATGCGTGCCGAAACTTTCTGGATAAAACGCATAGCCATCAGGTGCTTGAGGCGGATTTATATCGTTAATCAGCCGCCCACCCGTCAGTTCCGTCATTGGATCGGGAATGGCCGAAATCAACCGTCGGGTATAAGGATGGGTTGGATTAGAGAAAATCCGATCCCATGGGCCGCTTTCAACAATCTGCCCGAAATACATGACCGCCACGCGGTCGCTCATATGCTCGACGACACTCAGATCATGGCTGATCATGATATAGGAAAGGCCAAGCCGCTCTTTCAGTTCCAAAAGCAGATTGATAATCTGTGCCCGGATCGAGACATCAAGGGCTGAAACAGGTTCGTCAAGCACGATGACCTTCGGATTGAGCAGCAAGGCGCGAGCGATCCCAATGCGCTGGCGCTGGCCGCCGGAGAATTCGTGCGGAAAGCGCTTTGCCTGCTCGGGCTTTAGGCCGACGAGGCGCAGAATCTCTTCAATGCGACCATCGACTTCGCTACGCGATTTCACACCGTGAAGGCGCAAAGGGGCAGCAAGCGACGTGTAGACCGTCTGGCGAGGGTTGAGCGAAGCAAATGGGTCTTGAAAAACCATCTGCGCCATCTTCGATCGTTCCAGGCGCGAGGGTTCGTTCTTGCCGGTGATCGGACGTCCTTCGAAATAAATCTGGCCACTGGTTGGTTTCTGCAAACCGACTATGGAGAGTGCAAGTGTGGACTTACCGCAACCGGACTCCCCCACAATCGAAAGGCACTCGCCTTTGTTAAGCGTCAGGCTGAGATTGTTGACGGCACGCAGTAGCTGCTTGGACCGGCTGAAAATTCCGCCGCTCACCGGGAAGTAAACGCAGACATCATCGATGCGAACCAAAGGTTCTGCCGGTTTGGTTGAATGCATATCATTCATGATGGAAACACCTCACCACACCGGCATCATCGAGCGGTGTCCAGCCCGGCTTTTGCGCGCGGCAAACCTCGGTCGCACGCGTGCAACGCGGTTCAAATCGGCACCCTTTTGGAAAAGCGGAAATGGATGGCACGACGCCTTCGATTTCCTGAAGCCGTAACTGGCCTTCCTTCTGGCGGGAACCAAGCTGCGGCAGGGACGCCAGAAGACCATGCGCATAAGGATGTGCGGGATGATGAAAAAGGCCCGCCGTTACACGCTCCTCCACCAGATGCCCAGCATACATGACACCCACGCGGCGGCACATTTTTGCGATGACACCCAGATCGTGGCTGATCATGAGTACGGACGTTCCTCGCGCCGCACAGAGTTCCTGCATGAGGCGCAGAATTTCCGCCTGAACAGTGACGTCAAGCGCCGTTGTGGGTTCGTCTGCGATCAGCAGATCGGGATCGCACGCAAGAGCGATGGCGATCATCACACGCTGGCGCATACCGCCAGACATCTGATGGGGGTAGTTCTTCACGCGCTGCTCCGGCGCGGGCACCTGAACGCTGGCAAGCGCTTCAACTGCCTTGCGTTCCGCCTCGTGCCAGGTTGCGCCCTGATGCAGTACGAACATCTCGGCAATCTGGCGCCCGACAGGCGACAGTGGATTGAGCGCGGTCATAGGCTCCTGAAAAATCATCGCTATACGATTGCCGCGCAGCTTTCGCATTTCACGTGACGACATTGATCGCAGGTCCTGCCCTTTGAAGCGTATCGCGCCTCCGGTAATCGACAGCGGCTTGCGCAGCAACCCGATCATGGACAGCGCGGTAATGCTCTTTCCGCAGCCGGACTCGCCGACCAGACCAAAGGTCTCACCGGCGGCGATTCTGAACGATACGTCCTCGACCACATTATGCTTGCTCGAACCGGAGACAATATCGATCTGGAGGTTTTCGACTTCAAGAAGTGCTTGTTCGCTCATACCTTGCGCGTCCTCATATGCGGGTCGAGCCAGTCACGAAGACCGTCGCCGAACAGATTGAGGCCAAGCACCGTGAGGAAGATGGCCAAGCCCGGAAACACAGCGGCCCAGGGCGCATTTACGATGAGTTCACGTGCATCGGTGAGCATGTTGCCCCAGCTTGGATCGGGAGGGCTGATACCGAGGCCGAGATAGGAAAGTGCGGCTTCCGCGAGGATAGCATCGCCCATTCCAAGAGTGCCAATAACAAGGATCGGTCCGATCATGTTCGGTACAATCTGCGTGATCATGATGCGCACATCGCTATAACCCAGCATCTTGGCTGCCTGAATATATCCCTGCTTCTTAAGTGAAAGGGTCGAGCTGCGCGCAATACGGCAGGTCCAGGACCAGTTCGTAAGGCCAAGTGCCAGCAGAAGGCTCGGCAGACCAGGGCCAAGAACAGCCATGATCGCCAACGCAAAAATGAGGGACGGTATTGCCAGCATCAAATTGGTGAGACCGTTGACGAAATCGTCCCACCATCCGCCGAAATAGCCTGCGGAGATGCCAAAACAGAGACCAATGACAGTGTTGATGCACTGCGAGACAACACCAACAGTCAGCGACACCTGCGCGCCATAAAGAATGCGCGAATAGACATCGCGGCCTTGCGCATCGGTGCCAAACCAGAACTGTGCGTCGGGTGGCAGTTCGGCATTCATCAAATCGGCATCGAGGACCGGGTTATAATGCGCCAGCAGCGGTGCGAGAACAGCCGCTACCACGATAACCACGCATATGAACCCGCCAAATACGAGATTGAAACGCAGCTTCATGGGCCTACTCGTGGCTTATACGCGGATCGATGACCGCATAGAGAATGTCAACGATCGTATTGATGACCAGAAACCATAATACGATTACGAGAATTGCCCCCTGTACGACCGGAATATCGCGCAGCGAAACGCTATCGATTAACAAGGAACCGAGACCCGGCCAGGAGAACAGTTTCTCCACCACCACAGCCTGTCCCATCATCGATCCGAACTGCAAGCCGATGGTTGTGATAATCAGCACCAGCGCATTGCGCATGACATGCCATTTCACAAGCCGAAAGCTGCTCATGCCTTTGGAACGCGCCGTGCGGATGAAATCGGCACCCATCACTTCAAGCACGGCTGCGCGCGTTGTTCTGGCCAACAATGCCAGCGGCGCTACACCCAGAGTCAGCGCCGGAAGGATGATGTTTCTGATGCCGCCATCGCCATAGCCGAAGCTCGGTAACCACCCGAGTGTCAGTGCAAAGAGATACATGGCGAGCAAGCCCAACCAGAATTGCGGCAAAGAAAGGCCCGAGACCGCTCCTATCATGGTCACGCCGTCGAGAACACTTCCGGGTTTCAGCGCGGCAAGAAATCCTAGCGGCACGCCAATCAGAATAGCAAAACCCATGGCCGCAAAAGCGAGCTTCAGCGTGGGCCACATGCGCTCCTGAATAAGCGAAACCACCGGTTGCCTCGATCGATAGGAAGTCCCGAGATCGAACTGCGCCAATTGAACCAGATAATTACCGAAACGCACGTGAACAGGCTTGTCGAGGCCGAATTCCTGGGTGATCTTTTCGACCATCTTCGGATCGTTCATACCCTTGCCATTGGCAATAAGGCCGGAAGCTATACTGCCGGGGACCACGCTGAAAATGACGAAAATCAACAATGACACCGCGACGACCGTCGGTATCATCTGCAGGACGCGCCGGAGAATAAAATAGAGCACACGGTCCTCCTTTCGGATCAGCGTTTATCACGCTGGAGCAAAGGGGATCAGGGGCCCGCCCGGTGACGAGCGGGCCGATCCAGATCAGCCGGAATTAACGACCGGAGGGAACCGTGTCGTCTACCCACAACTTTTCATAGGACTGAACTGCAAGCTCCGCCGAGTTCGGCTGCAAGCCATGGAGCCATGGCTGATGTGCCATCACAGCCTTGTTGTAGTTGAAGAACCAGACTGGCGCTTCTTCCTGCAACAGATTGTTGGCCTTCTTCAGAAGCTCATTCTTCTCTTCTTCGGATTTCGCCAGTTTGGCCTGATCGACAATCTTGTCAAACTCCGCATTGGAGAATTTCTGATAGTTACACGCGGATTGCGGAGTTGTGGAGTAGAAACACTGCATCGCAGTCAGTGCATCCGGGCCGCTTTCGAGTGACCACATATAGGCCTGGAAATTGCCGGCCGGAACCACATCCGCAAGCACCGACGCTTCAACCGGCTTTGCCTTCACCTTGATGCCTACTTTTGCCAGCATCGGGATAATTGCCTGAACGATAGTCAAGCCCCAGCTCTCGTTCTGCGTTGCGGTCAATTCGAACTCGAAACCGTCGGGATAACCGGCTTCGGCAAGCAAAGCTTTCGCTTTTTCAGGATCATATGGATAAGGCTTCGCGTCCTTGTCAAAGGCAGGCGATGAATTTGGCAGCCAGCCAACCGCGCGATACGCCTTGTCCTTCACCAGACGCTTGATGATGAGATCGCTATCGATGGCGTAGTTGATTGCCTGACGGACGCGCTTGTCCTGGAACGGCTTGAAATCCGGATTGAGGCCGACGGCGCGCGTATAAACTTCCGCCACCTCGACCATGTTCTTCGCGAGTTCCGGGTCGGCTAGATAGGCAGTGTATTGCGCGGGGCCAAGCACCGCGACATCGATTTCCTTGTTGCGGAATGCAACGTCGCGCGCGGCCGCATCACCCATGATCATGATGTTGATCTTGTCGGCGTAAGGCTTGCCCTTCTCGTAGTACTTGTCCCACTTCTCTACAGTCAGGCGGGAGCCGGGAACATATTCGGCAAACTTATAGGGTCCGAGACCGATCGGGTGACGCTGGAACTCCTCACTGTCGCCCTCGCCCGCAGGATAGATCGCGGTGTTGTTGCGCATGAACTGGAAGCCCGGATCGATTGGCTGCTTCAACGTGATTTCAAGCGTATGGTCGTCGATCTTCTTCAGACCGGAAATCTCCTTGGCCTTGCCTTGCGTGTATTCTTCAGCGCCTTTGATTTCCGCGATATAGCGTGCCGGTGGGAACGCCTTTTTCGGATCCATTATCCGCGTATAGCTCCAGATGATGTCATCAGCCGTCAACGGCTTGCCGTTGTGGAAAAATGCATCCTGACGAAGCTTGTAGGTATAGACGAGCCTGTCATCGGACACTGTTACGTCGGTTGCCAGACCAAGCACCGGTTTGTTTAGATCAGCATCCCAATCATAGAGCGTGCGGTGAATAGCTTTGGCGTAGAATTCGTCCTGCGTGGCAGGCGACGCCTGAATATCGAGCGTCGAGAAGCTGTCGCCGTAAGGCGCGACGAAATTGATAACGCCTCCTGAACGCGGTTCGTCCGCAGCATACGCCGCCGTTCCGGCCAACAGAGCCGCAGACAACGCCGCCAGCAATGCAAATTTTCTCATATTGTTCCCCTTCATAAGTGTCATTCTTGCGATTCAGATGAACCGTTCGTTCGGACAGCTCCGCCGAAACGTCGCTTCCCGAAATTGGCCCGAAGCGTTTATGCTTCAATTCTTTTGAGTGCCTGCGAACGCGCAAGCATTTGTGTCACGACCGCTCGAACACGACCTCCCCGTCACGCAGAGTAAGAACACAGTGCGTGTCGTCGAGAATTTCTTCAGGCTTTGCCGTGAGCATGTTGCGCGAGAAAACTGCAATATCGGCAACCTGCCCAGGTACAAGCTTGCCCTTCACATTCTCCAACTTCTGAGAGAATGCTCCAAACTCCGTGTAAACCTGAAGAGCCTCTTCGATGGTTACGCACTCGCGGGCATCCATCACCGTCCCCTTGCCCGTTTTGCGTGTCAGCATCGAATAGATGTTCGGGTAAGGATTCGGGTGACAAACCGGTGAATCGCTGCCGGTCGCCGGCTTGAAACCGAGGTCTTTCCAGGTTTTCAGCGGGTAGCTTGAAAGGGCGCGTTCCTCGCCAAGGACGGAAATGTAGGCATCGCCGAAATCGTAGATAAAGACCTGCTGCGGGCACGGATAAATGCCAACCTTCTTCATCCGCTCGTGCTGCGCTGGCGTGGAAAAGCCACAATGCTCGATACGATGGCGACGATCGGGATCAGGATAAGCAGCGAGCGCCTTTTCATAGGCCGTGATCAGCTGGCCGATTGCTGCATCGCCAATTGCATGGCATGCGAGCTGATAGCCCTTTTTATGGAGATCCAACACCAGCGCTTCCAATTCCGCGTCCGGCAATATCTGGACGCCGATATTATTGTCGTCACCGAGGTAGGGCTTGCTCATCCATGCAGTTCGGCCCCCTGCCGAGCCGTCCAGGAAAATCTTGACGGCGCCGACCGTCAGCATGTCGTCACCGACGCCGGAAACAAGCCCTGCTTTATAGCATTCCTCGACGATAGAGGGGCCCGGGTCGCCAAGCAGTACGAGCCAGGTGCGCACCGGCAAACGCTTATTCAGTTTGGCGAGGTTATAGGCTCGAATTTCATCGAAGCCCGCAACCTGACCTACAGCCGCATCCATGACGCTGGTAATACCATAGGAAAGAAGCAGATCGCCGGCAGCTTCAATGGCTTCGATCATCTCTTCCGTCGTAGACTTGGGGATTGCTTTGCGAACGCCCCCCTGAGCATTTTCCGCGACCATTCCGGTCAGCACGCCATTTTTTTGCTCGATCAACCCACCTTCCGGTACCGGCGAGTTTTCATCGATACCCGCCAGTTCAAATGCCTTCGAATTGAAGATCGATATGTGGCCACAAGCACGTACAAGCATGACCGGATTGTTTGGAGCGACCGCGTCAAGCTCCGACTTATGGGGATGGCGACCGACATCGAGCTTGGTCTGATCATAGCCGCGTGCTTTGATCCATGTTCCGGGAGGCGCAGAAGCAGCTTTCTCGCGAATGGCGTCCAGCAGGCTTTGCAATGTCGGTGCCGCCTGCGGTGTCGCATCGATCCACTTGAGTGTAAGCCCGACCGAAATAAGATGCAGATGGGCGTCATTTAATCCCGGCGTCGCGAAGCGGCCTTTCAGGTCAATCAAACGGGTATTGTCGCCCTTCAAAGACCATATTTGGTCCGTCGTACCTGTCGCAAGCACCTTGCCTTGCCAGATCGCCAGGGCTTCGACCGTGCCCTCTTCGTATCCACACCAGATCGTACCGTTATAAACTATGGTATCGGCACACAATTCGGGCATTACAGGCATTTCGGCGATCCCCTCCCTAAGTCACGCTTATATAAGTGGAGGAGAGATTTCCATTGATGCTTTGACTGATCAAGCCGTGGATTTGTTAAATTTATAGGGGGCAAATTGTTCAAAATGACAAGCTTACGGTCATTTTGCCGAAATTTTTGCAAAGGCGAGCCATATTTGCAGGTCAAATCGGCACTCATTGCTTGCCAAATTGATATGGGTCGCCGCTGCCCTGTCAAAAATCACAGCTTCAAAATGCCCGCAAACACGCAAATGATAGACAGCATCGCCTATTAGAGCATCGCGATCTCAAAAATCGGATTAACCACATACCCCCGACCCATTCCTTGGCGACTGACGAACTAGCACCATTGGCCGTTAAGGGATGGGCAAATGGGGCGTCTCGGTTCACAAGACGCCCTGAAAACGACCGTCAATTGGTCAATATGCCGACCCTGGTGTGCGTTCTGCCAATTGTTAGGGTGTCAGCAAATCCGCGTGATGGACGCGCGCGACATCAGGATGCGACCGGAGGCGACTTTTGAGGTTATTTGCGCCGACCTCACGGAAAATCGGATTGAGCGCATCTACAGTTACGCCGCGTTCCTTGGTTTTCAACTCCTCTGGTAAATCGATAACCGGAATGGTCGCATCATATCGAGCGCCAAGGAAAAAAGCGACAGAGAAGCGCTCCACGCCCGCTGGAGGCGCGACGACGCCGTGTACATCCGCCCGCACGAATCCATTCGTGGCAAGTTCAAGCAACTCCCCGGTATTAATGACGAAGGTACCAGGCACGGGAGGCGCATCGATCCACGCGCCGTCTTCGCGCTGAACGCGCAAACCGGGAACGACATCCTGCAGGAGAACGGTAACGAAACCGCCATCCTTATGGGCGCCTACGCCTTGTTCGCTTTCCGCCACATCGCGGCCCGGATAACGAATGATCTTCAAGAGTTGAGACGGATGCGGTTCATAAATCTGGGCGAAAAAATCTTCCGGCTGCCCCAAGGCAGCAGCGATGGCTTTCAGAATATCGATTCCAACGCGGGTCACCTCGGACTGGTAGGCGAGCAGCAATGGTTTGAGTTCAGGCAACGCTTCCGGCCATTGGTTCGGACCGATTAGACGCTTCCATGCCGGACTGTCCGGTCCTATTATAGCGGGCTCCGATTCCGTATTGATATCAAGCTGTTCACGCCAATCCTGCTGGCCGCGCGTGCGTTCAAAACCAGCCCGATTGTAACCGCGAAAATGGGGCGACTTCACCATTTCGATCTTCAGCTTTTCTTCCGCAGGAAGTGCGAAGAACTTCTTCGCCGTCGCAACCACGTCTTCGACAAGCTGGGGATCGACCCCGTGCCCGGTAAGATAGAAAAAGCCATGATCATGAAGCGTGTGGCGTAATTCCTCGATGAAATTACCACGCTCTTCGATGCTTCCATTGAAACGGGACAGATCAAGCAAAGGCAGGTTGATGGGCGTGGTGTGTATGGTCATTGGAACCTCCTGAAAAATTCTTAGCGCGCGCGACGGCTGCGAGCGACACGGTGATTGACGAAACGAGCGGCGTGGTCGCCCGCGATCTGAATGGATTGCACGATTGCAACCAGAATGATGACAACGGCAATCATCACCTCCGGCATGAAGCGTTGATATCCGAACCGAATTCCGAGGTCGCCCAGCCCGCCCCCGCCAACTGTTCCTGCCATCGCCGAGTATCCGACAAGGCTGACAAGGGTAACCGTTTGCCCCGCAATGATACCAGGCAGTGCCTCGGGCAGCAGCACCTTGAAGATGATCTGCATGGGCGTCGCACCCATGCTTTCCGCAGCCTCGATCAAACTTTGGTCCACTTCACGCATCGCCGTTTCCGCTAGTCGCGCGTAGAGGGGTGTGATTGCCACTGTGAGAGGAACGATAGCCGCATAGGTGCCAACCGTGGTTCCGGCAATCAGGCGCGTCAGGGGAATGATCGCCACCATCAGGATTATGAACGGTGTGGATCGAACGAGATTGACGACAGTGCCCCCAATGCGATTGAAAGCTGGCCTTTCAAGAAACTGGCCGGGGCTGGTCACAACCAGGGCAATGCCGAGCGGCAGGCCGATCAAAGTGGACAGAATAGCAGATGCAGCCACCATAATGGCCGTCTGCCTCAGCGATTCAAGCAAGAGCCCGACAAGCGCCGGCGGCATCAGATCCGACAACATGACCGATAACCTCTCCATGAAGATTGAGGGAAGAAAGATAGCTTAGGATCGCGGCAAGATCGGCCTGACCACCCTTCGCGACAAGCGTCATGATGCCCAGAGGTTTGCCGCAGATATAGTCTATACGCCCATGCAGTATGTTCGGATTTATCCCGAAACGCTGCACAAGCGTCGCAACGACAGGCGCATGGGCGGCTTCACCCGAGAATATGATACGCAGAACGGGATTCGACCCGGCGACAGGTTCTGGCAGCAGCCGCTGAGACACTTCCGCCGGTAGATCATGAGCAACGATGCTTGCCAGAAACGACCGGGCGGTAGGGGATTGCGGAAAAGCGAAAACTTCGAAAGTGGGGCCACTTTCAACGATCTTACCGCCATCGAGAACCGTCACACAGTCAGCGATCTCGCGCACCACCTCCATTTCATGCGTGATAAGCACAATCGTCAGGCCCAGGCGCCGGTTGATATCTTTCAATAGTGAAAGAATTTGTTCCGTGGTTTCGGGGTCAAGCGCTGATGTAGCTTCATCCGACAACAAGACACTGGGCGCCAGAGCCAATGCCCGTGCTATGCCCACACGTTGTTTCTGACCGCCTGACAGTTCCGACGGATAAGCATTGGCCTTTTCCTTGAGCCCCACGAGCTCAAGCAGATCGTTCACGCGAGATTTTATAGTTCTCCGATCAACACCAGCAAGTTCCAACGGTAGAGCTATATTGCCAAAAGCAGTTCGTGAGGAAAGAAGGCTAAAGTGCTGAAATATCATAGACACTTCACGCCTCACCTGCCGGAGTTCTTTTTGCTTAAGCGTTGTGATCTCACGCCCCGAGACAAAGACTTTCCCATCGCTTGGATGCACTAGCCCGTTCAGGCAACGGACCAGCGTACTTTTCCCGGCGCCGGAGCGACCAATGATACCGTGAATGGTCCCTTTTTGAATCTGGAGCGAGACATTGTGGATGACCGGACCAGCCTTCTCGTCGTAGGTCTTTGTCAACGAACGTATATCGATGATCGACGGTTCCGGTTTCATAACGGCCGGTGTCGCATTCAACACATTTTCGGTGCGTGCAAGCACGTTCATCTCACCAACCCGCTATGATGTTGCCGCCGAATTTCTTCTCGATGAACGCTTTAACGTCCGGAGATTTATAAGATTCGACCAGAGTCTTGACCCAAGGTGCATCCTTGTTCTTTTCCGCGACGGCAAGCAGGCAGAAATAGTCGGATAGCTGATCTTCGATCAGAACCGCATCACGGCTCGGCACCAGCCCGGCACTCAGCGCGAAATGCGAAGTGATGACGGAAAAATCGACGTCTTCCAGCGACCGGGGAAGCTGCGCCGTTTCCATCGGAATGATTTTGACCTTCTTCGGATTATCAACAATATCGAGTTCGGTTGCGTTGAAAGTCACCCCCGGTGTGAGCTTGAGAATGCCACCGGCCTCCAAAAGTTTCAGGGCACGGCCCGCATTGCTGGGATCATTGGGGATCGAAATCTGCGCTCCCTCCGGCAGTTCGCCAAGTGACTTATACTTGTGTGAATACCCGGCCATCGGCAGCAGCACTGTACGACCAACAGCAACAAGATTGAGACCTCGATCCTTGTTCTGCTGGTCGAAATAAGGCGTATGCTGGAAACCATTGGCGTCGAGATCGCCATCATTCGTTGCCGGGTCGATCAGTGCGCCGTCGGAGAACTCCACAATCTCTATTTCCAATCCCTTGGCCTTGGCAACGGGGGCCAGTGCTTCGGCGATTTCTGCGTGGGGGCCGGAAGTCACACCAAAACGGATTTTTTCCGCAAATGCAGGTGATGCGATGAGAACGGAAAAGAGTGCTGCGGAAATAGCTCCGCGCAAGAATGTAACTGAATGCATATTAATTTCCCTGTGATTGTTTTCCAGGCGCGCTCATGCGGCGCGCCACTTACGTTCGTTGTTCCAGTGCCCTAGCCGCGAAACGGCCTCCCCCAGCGTCTCTTCGCGTTTGGCGAAACAGAAACGGACATGGCTGCGCACATCGCGCGCGTCATAAAAGGATGAGATTGGCACAGGGGTCACACCTGCTTCGAGCGTCAAGCGTCGGCAGAAATCGAGATCGTCGTCTCCGCTATCAAGTCCCCGTATGTCCGCCACAGCAAAATATGTGGCTGGCACGTCGGCGACTTCAAACCCGGCAGATTTCAGCCCTTCGACCAGAAAGTCTCTTCGCGACGCCAGCGCCGCGCGAAGACCGACGAAGTAACTGTCCGGCAAATTTAACCCAACCGCGACTGCCGATTGCAGAGCCGGTGGTGTGGTGAAGGTGACATACTGATGCGCGCGCGCAATTGGCCCCAGAAGCTTCTCGGAAGCGGTCACATAACCGACCTTCCAACCCGTTACGGAAAAGCTCTTTCCGGCCGAACCAATACGCACAACACGGTCACGTATTTTTTCAACGCCCCATAGGGAATGAAACGGCCTTTCATCGAAGATGAGATGCTCGTAAACCTCATCCGAAACGATCAGAAGATCATGTTTGATGGCGAGATCGGCAAGCAATTCTAGTTCGTCGAGATCGAATATTTTGCCTATGGGATTCATCGGCGTGTTGATGACAATCAGCCTCGTCCGTGGAGAGATGGCTTTTGCCAACTCCTCACGCGGTAGTTCCCAAAGAGGTGGTCTCAGCCGCACCGGAACCACTTTTCCTCCTGCGCGGCGAACTAACGTTGCATAGGCATCATAAGCCGGCTCAAACAGAATAACTTCGTCGCCAGTATTCAAATGCGCGAGAAACGTATCGGCTAACGCTTCCGTTGCGCCGGACGTGACCAGAACTTCCTTTTCCCAGTCAACGTCGAGATCCAGAAACCGTCTGGTGTTTTCTGCAATCGCCTGACGGAGAACCGGCAAGCCCATCATGGGTGGGTATTGTTGTGAAGTTTCCCGAAGAGCGAGCGCAGCAGCGTCAAGGAGTTCTGTTGGCTCAAAGCCTTCCGGGAAACCCTGCCCGAGATTAATGGCTCCGCGCTCAACGGAAAGCCGCGACATCGCCTCGAAAATCGACGTTCCCGCCTCACCGAATATCGGACTAACCATCGGCGCTCCCCTTTCGCAATCGAACTTACGGGGAGAAAGATAAAGCCTATAAAATTAGTAGACAAAGCATGGACGTGCCGCCCCAGACAGCCGCAGGGAAAGCTTTTTCAAATTTTGCGGAACATGAAACAGATTCAAATTCCCCAGTTGCAGCTGATTTTGAATCATGCCGCCGTTCGGCTGTGTCGATTGCTCCAGAGTTCTTCAGCTTTGCCAAAGGACAGCGCATAGCTTTCATCGTCCGCAGATGCTGCCGTCATCATCCCCATTGCGGCCGTGGCGACGATTGTATTTTCTGCTCGTTTGTCCACGGCCGCACCGGACCAGACGCCATACCAGTATTCAAATGAACTGAAGTTTGAATGCTTGCCTCCACTTTCCCTGGAGAGGGTGGGAAGCAACAGGTCCGTTTCACGACCGTCCACAAGCCTGTGGATGGTATGGGCTCTGTGCGGAACCAGCTCCGCAACATCGCGGCTGGTCGAAACAACTGAGATCGAAGACCAGCCAAGAAGCGCACCTGCGTCTCGATGCAATTTGCGATATGTAGGTTGCGTAACTCCAAGGAACGACGCCTTGAGGTTCATCGGGTTAAGCAGATGAACGACGCTGTTCATCGACGAACGCGATTCGAACAAGGGGTAAAGCGCCATCAGAGCATGTATCTGGGGGGCGAAGGCTACCATCGGCATGTAGCAGATGCGGTGTGCTCTCAATGCATCTTTCGCCAGAGAGTGCGATGTCGCGATCGGGAGATTGATAGCTTCTGCAGCGATCTCAAGCTTGCCCGATATCTCACCGGTACCGCAGTTACCGTGCAGGACAACCGGATAACCAGCCCGAGCGACCAGCAATGCCGAAAGCATAAACCACGGCGATTGCGTGGAATTCGGCGATAGATAGGCCGGCCAATCCAGTGCAGGTATATTGAATCCCGCGTCGATCGAATAAATTCGCCTCGCTGCCCGCGCCATACCCGCCAGTTCCGGGGCAGTTTCTCCGCGATAGTGAAGGAGCCTAAGTAGGGCGCTGATCTGCATCGGATCGGCATTCCCTGTGAAAATCGTCGTGAATGCATCTTCCGCTTCGGACATTTCCAGCGGACGCGTGTGACCCGCTTTTCGCCCGACCACTGCGATATATTTCGCAAGTCTCCTGACCGGATCATTTTCGCCCTGGATGTCCGCGAACTGTGCCGCAAGCTGTTCGGGCGTCGGGTGGTTTTCAAGCTCAACGACCTTACGAATACCGAGCGGTGGCGGCGCTACAATGGCGCTTCGGTTCCAGCCGTGATGTCCGCTGCAACTGGAGTTAGGCACGTCAGCGAGATCCAAACTCAATAGCGTTTCAGCTTCGTTCGCAAGGCGCCGCAGACGCGCACGCAACGCTTCGGCTTTCGGCGTTGCCACCATGTTACGTCCCGAACGGACCAGAATAGGATCGTTGAACTTCTCACGAATCTGGCTGAGCAGACGGCTCATGGCCGCGATGCTCAACCCCATCTGCTTCGCAGCGCCGCCAACGCTACCCTCCACAAGAAGTGCATCAAGAGCGATCAGCAGACGTAATTGCCCCAAGCGAAGGCTTTCGTTCTCGCCTTTCTTCGTTTGCTGCTGCATTTTAGCCTGTTTGCCCGACATCGCCTTGGTACCCGTTCATTTGCGGTTTTTGAAATTTAGAATGCTTATAAAACATGATGATTGACGTCACCTTATCGCCATACATAAGGAGACTATAAAACTCAACTTTAAACGGTGACGAAAATGACGAGCTTGTTTCGGGGATTGTGGGCCGACGGTACACAAAACAGGCGTATGGCTGGCAAATCGCTGGTGTACCGGGCGATCCTTGCTGGCACCTGTCTTTCCACAGCGCTGCTTTTGAGCGAAACGGTTGCGAACGCGCAAACCGCTACCAAGGCCACAGAAGAAACAACTTCCGAGGCAGGCACCAAGAAAAAGGCAGCGGAAGCAGCCATTGAGACGGGTGCCGATGGAGCCGTCAAGCTCAATCAAATCGTTGTCACGGCGACCGGGTTCGAACAGAACATCACCGACGCTCCCGCAAGTATCACTGTGGTTCCCGGCGAAGAGTTGGAAAAGGGTGCCTATCGCGATCTGACGGACGCCTTGAAAGATGTGCAAGGGGTGGCTGTGACAGGCCCCGCCGCCGAAAAGGATATTTTCATTCGCGGTCTTCCGGGCTCCTACACGCTGCTTCTGGTCGACGGCAAGCGACAGAGTACCCGGGATGCCCGCACCAATGGCAACTCTGGCTTCGAACAAAGCTTCCTGCCGCCTGCAAATGCCATCGAACGGATCGAAGTCATTCGCGGCCCGATGTCTTCGCTCTATGGATCCGACGCCATGGGCGGCGTTATCAACGTGATCACGAAAAAAGTGTCGGACACGTGGAGTGGCTCTTTCTCCGTCGACGGCACGGTTCAGCAACACTCCAAATTCGGAAATTCGTTGCAGGGTTCCTATTATATGACCGGCCCACTGGTTCCCAATCTTGTGGGCGTTCAGGTCTGGGGGCGCGGCCTCAAGCGGCAAGAAGACAATATCGTCAGCGGCACACCTGAACAGAAAGATATCGACATCACCGGGCGTGTCACGATCACGCCGAGTGAAGATCATGACATCATGCTCGAACTGGGCAAAACGCGCCTTCGCCGCGACTCCACTGTCGGCAATACGGCAGCGTCAGGTTCGGATTCCTACAATTACAATGATCGCGATCATTGGTCTATCAGCCATACCGGCCGTTGGGGCCCGACAACGTCGGAATTCTCGTTCCAGCAGGAATGGGCCGAACGTACCAATTTCAACTGGGACAACAAGACCAAGAGCTATGTCGAAAATCTGCGTTCTCCGCACATCCGCAATTCGGTGCTCGATGGCAAGTTTACGACGCCGTTTGAATTCTACGGAAATCATACTCTGGTAACCGGTGGGCAATTCATGCAATCGGTGCTCACCGATCAGAATCCAGGACGCCGCACCGGTTTGGACGAAGAGTTCAGCGTTCGCCAGTGGGCGCTCTTTGCGGAAGACGAATGGTGGATCACGCCGGACTTTGCGCTGACAGGTGGCCTGCGCATGGACGACCATGAGATTTATGGATCGCATTTCAGTCCGCGCGGCTATGCCGTCTGGCACGCAACCGAACAGTTGACGTTCAAAGGTGGCGTCTCCACCGGCTTCCGTGCACCTGAACTGCGCACCATCGCTCCAGGATATGCTTATACGACGGGCGGCGCGGGATGCTCATACGGTCCGAACGGTACCTGCGGTGTGATCATCGGTGATCCAGACCTGCAGCCTGAAAAGAGCACGAGCTATGAAGCAAGTGTTCTCTGGGACAATCAGTCTGGTCTTCGTCTGGGCACGACGTATTTCTACACGGACTTCAAGGACAAGATCAGCAATGCATTGATCACGGACGCGAACGGCAATCCTGTTCGCTGGAGCGAAGATCCCAATTATCGCCTCTGGTACAGCTTCAACATTGACGAAGCCGTCATGCAGGGTGTGGAACTCACCTTTAACTGGGAAGCAACGGACACAATCACCTTACGCGGTAACTATACCTACACCGATTCTGAACAACAGACGGGCGATTACAAGGGATTGCCTCTGGCACGCACGCCGAAGCACATGGCGAGCCTGCGGGCAGACTGGATCACCCCGGTTGAGGGCCTGAGCGCATGGGCAGCTGGTAACTACCACGGCGAAGAAACCAATGCGGGTGCGCGTATCGGAACAGCCGGCGAACCGGTCTACAGAAACGGCAAGGTGGTCGCCCGTAAATACAAGCCCTATGCGACCTTCGATATTGGTGGGTCCTATGACTTCAGCGAGAATGTCACCTTGAATGCCGCCGTTTACAACATCTTTGACAAGAAGGTGGACGTGGATGACTTCAATTCAGTCGTCGATGGACGTCGTCTCTGGGTCGGAATGACCTCCCGCTTCTAGGATTGCAAGCCAAGACGCCCGCCCCAACGGCTGGCGCCTTCCACTGATGGGATGCTCCTATGAGCGTAATGACGATTATCATAAAATGGGTGTGCCTGATAATGACAGGGATACTTACCGCCTCCACCGTGCAAGCTGCCGAGCCTGTCACTTCGTCGTTTGACATGGAGGCCAATGGCGTTGCCTATCGTATATTCACTGCTGCTCCCAAAGGTGCGGCACCCGAAGGCGGTTACCCGGTTATATACATGATTGACGGCAATCGCATGTTGCCGATTGCTGCAAAACGTATGGCGGAAAACCCAGCATTGAAAGCTGTCTTTGTCGGCATCGGCTATCCCTCCGACAATCCGGAAGAAATTGTCCGGCTGAGATATTTCGACCTCACCCCTCCCACACCCGATGATCTGATCCCGGTTCACTTCAATGTGCCGAAGACAGGAGGACGAGACGCTTTCTTCGACTTCATCGACAATCAGGTGAAGCCAGAGGTCGAAAAGCGTTTCAACGTCGACAAAAAGCGGCAAGCCTTATTCGGACACTCTCTCGGCGGATTGTTCACACTATACGCCCTGTTCAACCACACGGATTCCTTCCAGAGCTATAGCGCGGCAGACCCGTCAATCTGGTGGAATAATCGCTCAATTCTGAAAAATAAAGATCAGTTCATCACAAACTTCAAGGGTGCCCCTCGCCCCATCCGTTTGCTTATTGAAACCTCTGGCAAACGCGGTTCTCGGTCTGGTCAAACGAAGAAGGATGAAGATCGGCTGAAGAAACTGCGCGGCGGGCCCTCTGGTGCGGATATCTTCAAGGAGCTTTCTGAACTGCCGCAAATGGATGCAGCATTCCGTCGTTTTGAAGATGAAAGCCACGGATCAATGATACCGTTAACGGTAGAAGACAGCCTCGATTTCATCCTGCTCGGAAAAGCCCCCATCGTAAAAAACAACTGAATTTTACCTCTCCGTCTTTGACGGCGAAGATACTTGACTATAAAGCACAGGATTGATGAAAGGATCGAACACCATGCTGAATATCGCTCAACAGGTTTCCCGCTTGTGTGGTGCCGCCATCGTGGCACTTGGCGTCGCTGCATCTGCAAATGCCGCGGATTTAACCGTCAAGCATGCCCAAGGTGAAACAGCGGTTCCAGCCTCACCGACAAAAGTGCTGGTTTTCGATCTTGGCACCCTCGACAATCTTGACCGTCTCGGCGTCAAAGTAACCGGCGTTCCCAGCGGCATATCGTTTCCTGAATATATGAAGAAATATCAGGGCGATGAATACGTAAAGATCGGCACATTGTTCGAGCCTGATTATGAGGCCGTCAACGCGGCAGGGCCTGATCTCATCATCGTGGGAGGTCGTTCAGCCGCAAAGTACGGTGAACTCTCAAAGATCGCACCAACCATCGATCTGACGACCAACGCTAAAAACTTCATCGCCGACACTGAGGCCAATGTCGAAAAGCTCGGCCAGATTTTCGGTAAGGAAGCAGAAGCGAAGGCGGAAGTCGAAAAGCTTGATGCTGCGCTTGCTGCCCTGAAGGAAAAGGCCGCCAATAAGGGCACCGGGCTTCTTATCCTCACTTCCGGCGGCAAAATCAGCGCCTATGGTCCTGGTTCGCGTTTCGGCGTCCTCCACGACAGCTTCGGCGTCAAGCCTGCAGCACCAGACCTTTCCATCGGTAACCATGGACAACCTGCCAGCTCGGAATTCATCCTTGAAACCAATCCAGACTGGCTGTTTGTCATCGACCGTGATGCCGCCATTGGCCGTGAGGGTAATTCGGCCAAACAGGTTCTCGACAATGAACTCGTCCGCCAGACCAATGCCTGGAAGAAGGATCAAGTTGTCTATCTGAACGCTCAGAACTGGTATCTCGTCGGCGGCGGCCTCGGTGCGCTTCATGGCACGGTCGATCAGCTTTCGCAGGCTTTCGACAAGTCAAAGTAACCACTTTCCGAACCCAATCCGATCGGGTCACCAGTCGGTGACCCGAAATTGTGACCAGGCAAAAGAACAGGAAATGAGTGTGAAGGGACTAGCAGCGGCCATAATCGTTGTTGCAGTACTGGCTGTCATCAGCCTGTTTATCGGCGTCAGCGATGTATCCCTGGCTACACTCTTCGGCACAGGAAGCACGGACCGTGCCACCGAAGTTCTGCTCATCAGCCGTATCCCTCGGACTCTGGCAATCATTCTCGCGGGCATGTCCATGGCCGTTTCGGGCATGATCATGCAAATGCTGACGCGAAACCGTTTCGTTGAACCGTCAACAGCCGGCACGGTGGAATCCGCCAGCCTTGGCATCCTCCTGGTCATACTGTTTGCACCCGAAACACCGGTTATCGGCAAAATGCTGGTGGCATCCGTCACAGCATTTGCCGGAACGGCCCTCTTTCTTCGTATTCTCCGTACAATTCCGCTGCGTTCCGTTCTTGTCGTGCCTTTGGTTGGCATCATGCTTGGGGGCGTGGTCAACGCGATTACGACTTTCATCGCCTACCGCTTCGATCTCCTGCAATCGCTCAACTCCTGGACGACCGGCGATTTTTCCGGTGTCCTTCGTGGACGCTACGAGTTGCTGTGGTTTGCATTCGCCCTGACCATAATCGCTTATATCGCCGCCGACCGTTTCACAGTCGCGGGACTAGGCGAGGATTTCACCACCAATCTCGGCCTCAATTACCGTCGCGTGGTGACACTCGGCCTTATCATTGTTTCTATGGTCAGCGCATCGGTCGTCGTGACCGTTGGCATGATACCTTTCCTGGGGCTGATCGTTCCTAATGTTGTCAGCATGTTCATTGGTGACAACATGCGGCGTGCTGTGCCATGGGTCGCGGTGCTCGGCGCCGGGCTTGTTCTTGCCTGCGACATCGCTGGACGGCTGGTCCGCTTCCCTTACGAAATCCCTATCGGCACGATGATGGGTGTCGCTGGAAGCGTCATTTTTCTCTATCTTTTGTTGCGGCGAGGTTCACGCCTTGCTTAAACGCCCTGCCCTGATCCTCTCTCTGCTCTGCGTACTCACGCTGCTTGCAGTGGCGGCATTCATGACAATCGGAGCAAAGGGAAGCTGGACTTTCATCCTGTCCTTCCGCGGCACCAAGCTTGCCGCCATGGTACTGGTCGCATACTCGATCGCGGTTTCAACGGTATTGTTCCAAACCGTCACGAACAATCGTATCCTGACCCCTTCGATCATAGGCTTCGATGCACTCTACATACTGATCCAAACCGTGGTGGTCTTCTTTTTCGGCGCCGTTCAAATCGAATGGATCGGCCCAAACATCCGTTTTCTTGCAGAAACCTCTATCATGGTGGTTTTCGCCGGGACGCTCTATTACTGGCTCTTCTCCGGCGCGACGCGCAGCCTGCATCTTGTTATGCTCGTCGGTATTGTCTGCGGTGTGTTTTTCCGCAGCATTTCCAACCTCATGCAGCGGATGCTTGATCCAAATCTTTTCGCTATTCTGCAAGACCGGTTTTTCGCCAGCTTCAATACCATCAACAGCGACATTCTGATTATGTCGACTGTCATCGTCGTTGCAGTTTCGCTCTACGGTCTGCGCTTTATCCACGTCTTCGATGTCCTGTCTCTCGGACGCGACCCCGCAATCAATCTGGGCGTTGATCATCGGCGGGTTGTGCGCAAGGTCCTGTTCATGGTCACGGTGCTGGTTTCCGTTTCCACCGCACTGGTGGGGCCCATTACCTTCTTCGGTCTGCTGGTGGCCAATCTGGCCTACATGATTACCGGTTCGGCAAAGCACCGTTTCATCTTGCCGGTAGCCGCCTTGCTTGCAGTCTTCTGCGTCGTCAGCGGACAGACCATTCTTGAACGTCTCTTCTCGTTCAATTCCGCACTCAGCATCATCATCGAGTTTCTGGGCGGCCTTGTCTTCATCATCCTTCTCGTCAGGGGACACGCACGTTGATAGAAATCAGCCAAGTTAGCAAATCCTACAACGGCTCGCTCGTGGTCGATGATGTGACCCTGAGATTGCCGGCTCGCGGCATAACCTCAATCATTGGCCCGAACGGTGCGGGAAAATCCACGCTGCTCTCGATGGTAAGTCGCCTCCTGCCAATGGACAAAGGTCGGGTGACCGTAGATGGGCTGGATGTTTCGACGACATCGGGTGAGGTGCTAGCCAAACGCCTGTCGATCCTGCGGCAAGAGAATGCCGTCAACTCCCGCCTGACCGTGCGTGATCTCGTAACGTTCGGCCGTTATCCCTATTCCAAAGGCCGTCCAACGAACGAGGATCGGAAACACATCGAACAGGCCATCGGTTATCTCGGCCTTGACGATTTGAGCGAACGCTTTCTGGATGAGCTTTCCGGCGGCCAGCGCCAGCGTGCCTTTGTAGCAATGGTTCTCTGCCAGGACACGGATTATGTACTGCTGGATGAACCGCTCAACAATCTTGATATGAAGCATTCCGCTTCAATGATGAAGCTGCTGCGCCGGGCTGCCGACGAACTTGGAAAAACTGTTGTTCTGGTCCTTCACGACATCAATTTCGCGTCGTGTTATTCCGACCATATAGTCGCCATGCGCCACGGCAAGGTTGTCCACCAGGGAAGCCCGGACGAACTCATTCATCCGGAAATCCTTGGCGACATTTACGAGATGGAGATTGCCGTAGAAATCATCGGCGGCAAGCGCATCGGCGTCTATTATCTTTAAGCAACCGCATCCGAGGGAAACAGTGCTTGCAAGGCATCATAAGACGCCAGCACGGTTTCCATTTGCGCGGTATGCCCCCTAACGAACGCATCACCATAGATCGTTTCATCCGGATATTCTGTAATGAGCGTCAGCGGCACGGTATGTCGGTCATCAACGCCGACGAGGCACGGAAACCCGTTGATGATGCGGAAACCCGTTTCGCCGGCATGTTGCTCGAAAAGCCTGATCTGGGCGTTATTATAGGCGACCAGCCCGTCAATGGCGGTCAGATGCTTGGTCACGCGGTCGATCAGTTCCTCTGCTTGCCTCTCCCATGAGGCATGATGGCGGATGATCAGGAAAAAACCCTTGGGCAGCGTCCACATGGCGAAGGAACGCGGCACATAGCCGGATAGCGGGCGCGTCCATTCATGCGACGGATAGCCATGCAGGTTGACGTGCAGTTTCGCGCCCGTCCGCTTTTCCGCCTCGACACGAATGGCCTTTTCATAAAGCCCCTCGCCGCTGCGATATTCAAGATCGTCACCGAGCGCCGTATAGCGTGCGGCATGATGCATGTGATGCGGCTGCAATGCGCAAAGCCGCTTGTGTATCTCGTAACCATCCGGGTTTTCCTGTGGAGAGATCGTGAAATGCGCGCCTTCACGCGCTGCAAGCCGGTTGGCCGCACGCAAGGCGCCGACGACGCCCGTCGTTTCATTGGCATGCTGACCGGCGCTGATCATCAGCGCGGCATCTGTGCCCTTGCTATAAGTCGCGTGCACCCTCCTGCCCGAACGGGTCTTCGCCTCGAACGGCTCACCGCCCAGACGGGTGATTTCACGGCGGATCTGATCGGCGGAAAGCGGCGCTTGCGCCGTCTCCAGAACCTGTTCTGCCGTTAGTGCATCATCGGTTGAAAGCGGGCGTGTCTCCACTTTGACCGACGGCTCGGCATCGCGAAAGCGGACTTCCGGTACGATCTGGCCCGGCTGCAATCCACGATCGCCGACCGGGCGACCGGACTTTTTTTGGAAGACTTCGAGCAGCGAGAAATAAATATCCTCGTGCATGGCTTCGGTGAGGCTCAGCCTTTCCTCATCATAAGGCAGACGACGGTCGGTGATCGGCAGGCTGACTGCGATGTTCAGTTCATCGAAATAGGGTTCGCCACGCTTCCAGTTATGGGCTGCGATGGTCGAAACCGTGTCATGAAACAGCTTCTCATAGGATGTTTCATAGCGCGCGCTTTCAGTCTTGCCGTCCTGCATGACCGTCAACCAGCCGGTCGGAGACACCAGCGTTTCGCCGATGAAATCCACATGCACGCGGTTCGGGGCAAAAACCCGGTGCATCGCGCTATGGCCATCGGTAAAGGCCAGATCGACTTCATAATGAAAATCGTCTTTGCCCGAAGCTGCAAAAGTTACTTCCGCCTCAGGCAGCAGCGCAGACAAAGGATAAGTCTCAAGCAGGAAACGGTTCTGCACACAGGCGTCATGACG
>Ga0164243_10001670_pt1 | contig 37430 bp, 24 predicted proteins | sample OricompcompostOP_FD_108781 | JGI IMG/M metagenome (GOLD analysis project Ga0164243, IMG submission 108781) | Organic Plus compost microbial communities from Emeryville, California, USA - Original compost - Organic plus compost (OP) | ecosystem: Engineered > Solid waste > Mixed feedstock >...
TGTGTAATGTAACTTCATTCACACTGGCCGGTAATACGCCTACTGTAGGCACTGGCAGGTGGACCGTGGTATATGGCCCCAATGCCAATATCACCAATCCCGCCAGCCCGACATCTACTGTTACCGCAAATGCAGGCGACTCCGTAGTGCTCCGCTGGACCATTTCCAATGGCACCTGTGCCGCCAGCAGCGATGAGGTAACCCTGGTAAGCTACCGCCAGCCTACTACGGCTGCTGCCGGTCCTGACCAGCGCCTGTGTAATGTAACTTCATTTACACTGGCCGGTAATACGCCTACTGTAGGCACCGGCAGGTGGACCGTGGTATATGGCCCCAACGCCACTATCACCAACCCCGCCAGCCCGACATCTACTGTTACCGTAAATGCAGGCGACTCCGTAGTGCTCCGCTGGACCGTTACCAACGGCACCTGTACGCCTTCAACAGACGATGTGGTACTGGTAAGCTATCGCCAGCCTACTACGGCTGCTGCCGGTCCTGACCAGCGCCTGTGTAATGTAACTTCATTTACACTGGCCGGTAATACACCTACTGTAGGCACCGGCAGGTGGACCGTGGTATATGGCCCCAACGCCAATATCACCAACCCCGCCAGCCCGACATCTACTGTTACCGTAAATGCAGGCGACTCCGTAGTACTCCGCTGGACCACTACCAATGGCACCTGTGCCGCCAGCACCGACGATGTAACGCTGGTGAGCTACCGCCAGGCCGCAGCTGCTGCTGCTGGTCCTGACCAGAAACTGTGTAATGTAACTTCATTTACCCTGAATGCCAATGCGCCTTCTGTAGCTACTGCTACCGGCACCTGGACAAGGGTACATGGCAATCCCGCCATCAGCAATATAAATGATCCGAACGCCATTGTAACCGTGGCAGTAGGTGATTCGGTAGTACTGCGCTGGACCATCACCAATGGTCCCTGTGCCGCTACCTCCGACAATATCACCCTGGTAAGCTACCGCCTGCCCACTACCGCAGCAGCTGGGCCTGACCAGCGTCTGTGTAACGTGACTTCATTCACACTGGCCGGTAATACGCCTACTGTAGGCACCGGCAGGTGGACCGTGGTATATGGCCCCAACGCCAGTATCACCAATCCCGCCAGCCCGACATCTGCCGTTACCGTAAATGCAGGCGATTCCGTGGTGCTGCGCTGGACCGTCACCAACGGCACTTGCGCCGCCAGCACCGACGAGGTAACCCTGGTGAGCTACCGCCAGCCCTCCGCGGCTGCGGCCGGCCCTGACCGGGAACAGTGTAACAATGCCACCTTTACCCTGGCAGCCACTGCCCCCGTTGTGGGCACCGGCACCTGGACGGTGGTAAGCCCGGCCAGCGGTGTAACAATAGCCAATATTCACAACCCGGCTTCTACCGTGCAGGTACCGGCCGGCGTAACCGCTACCCTGCGCTGGACCGTTACCAACGGCCCCTGCACTGCCAGCACCGACGAGGTGGTACTGTCCAACCTGAACGTAATAGCGGGCAACACCATCAGCGCCGATCAGACCATTTGTGCCAATGAAGCCGCAGCACCTGTTGGTGGTGGTACCATCACCGGCGGCAACGGCACCTATACCTATCAATGGCAGAGCAGCACCACCAGCGGCACTACCGGGTTTACGAACATCCCGGGCGCTACCGCCGCTACCTATGCGCCGGGCATGATCAGCCAGGACAGCATCTGGTTCAGGAGAGTGGTTACCTCCGGCCCCTGCGCCAGCAGCATCAGCAACGCGGTGAAGATCTATGTGATCACCAGGCCGCCCGTGGTGGTGTTCGTTCCGGCTCCAATGACAGTGAACTGCAGGCTGGGTATGGATTATACCACCCTGTTCGGCACACCGCAGTTCAGCCATACGCCTTATATGAACGAGCCGCTCACTATTACGTTCTCAGACGCATCGACCATCAGCGGCTGTACCAGGACCTTTACCCGTACCTGGACCGCTACCGACCGTTGCGGACTGACCACTACTGCATCCCAGACCATTACAGTAGTGGATACGGAAGCGCCTTTGTTCACATCAGCCAAACCTGCTGACATAACGGTGAACTGCGACGCTATACCGGCCGCTGTGAACCTGAACGCCTATGACAGCTGCTCCGGCGCCATCGTGGTAACACCGGTGGAAACCAGGCAGAACATCCCGGGCGCATGTGCCGGCAACTACCGCATCATACGCACCTGGACCGCTACAGACGGTTGTAACAACAGTGCTACCCTGACACAGACCATCACCGTGCAGGATACCACCCGCCCGGTGTTCACCATAGCGCCCCCCAGGGATACCACGGTGAACTGCAATGCCATACCGGCAGCGCCCGCCCTTACAGCTACAGACAACTGTACGCCCGGCACCATCACGGTAACGGCCACGGATACCCGCCAGAACATACCGGGCAGCCAGTGCGCCGACAATTACCGCATCATCCGTACCTGGGTGGCCAGGGACCAGTGCGGTAACGCAGCTACCGTGCAGCAGACCATTACCGTACAGGATACTACCCGCCCGGTGTTCTCCATACCGCAGCCCGCAGATGTAACCGTGGAATGTGACAATGTGCCTGCATGGCCTGCAGTAACGGCAACGGACAACTGCAGCAGCAATGTACAGGTAGTGACCAGCGAGCAGCGGACCGACCTGCTACCCAACTGCGGCAATAACTACCGCCTGATACGCACCTGGAGAGCTACGGATAACTGTGGCAACACCGCCAGCATGCAGCAGATCATTACCGTACAGGATACTACCGGCCCGGTATTTACCATGCTGCCGCCGGCAGATACCACTGTAAACTGCGACCAGATACCGCCGCCGGCCAATAATGTGGCCGCAACGGACAACTGCGCCGGCAACGTAACCATCAGCCGCAGCCAGGTACGCGAAACCATACCCGGCGCCTGCAGCAGCAACTACCGCCTGATACGCAGCTGGACCGCTACGGATGCATGTGGCAATACCAGCGTGGTTCGCCAGGTCATCACCGTACAGGATACTACCGGGCCGGTGATCGCTCCTGCGCCGGCAGACCTGGTGCTGAACTGTGGCGATGCGATCCCTGCTGCTCCCCGGCTCACCGCTACCGATAACTGTGATCCCGGCTTCCCGAGAAGGGTAACTGCCGTAGAAGATCCATATACAAAAGATATATGCGCCGGCTATACCATCATCAGGAGATGGCGCATTACCGACGGCTGTGGCAACCAGTCCGTGGAAAGGGTACAGCGCATTACCGTGAACCCCTGTCCGAAACCGGAGCTCGACCCTGTGCTGCCGGTGAACTGTTCCGACAACCCGGTATTCACTTTACAACTGCAGAATAACGTAAGCAACCCTGTTTACACCCTGGTAAGCGTAACACCCGCCAATGCCGTGCAGGTGCCGCTGTCCCAGCAGAGCAATATGTTTAACCTGAACGGTGCAACGCAGGCCAGCTTCATTGTACGGGACGGCATCACCGGTTGTGTATCCGATACCGTAACCTATGACCTGCAATACAGCACCAAACCAATGGTGGACCTGGGCAGGGATACCACTATCTGTGGCGGCAACAGCCTGATACTGGATGCAGGCGCTGCCAACTTCAACTACACCATCCGCTGGTCTACCGGCGAAACCACCCAGCGCATCAATGTGTCCACCGCCGGCACTTACTGGGTGACCGTGACCAACGGCGTTTGCGTAACCACCGATACCATCCGCGTAGACGTGATACCCATGCCGCTGGTGAACCTGCCGGATGCCAGCATATGCCGCGGACAGAGCGTGAAGCTGGATGCATTTGTAGACGGCGCCACCTACCTCTGGAGCACCGGCGCTACCACATCCAGCATACTGGTAAGCACCCAGGAAGAATTCTGGGTAAGGGTGACCAAGAGCGGCTGTATCACTATCGATACCGTGAACGTGACCGTAAATCCGCCGCCAGATATCAGCCTGAACCGCGATACGGCGATCTGCCCGGACCAGTCTATTATGCTGACAGTGAACGTGCTCAATGGTGGAGACGTCCGCTGGGCTACCGGCGCCACCTCCCCCTCTATCGTGGTGAATGAGCCGGGCCTGTACTGGGTAACCGTAACAAGGGATAACTGTATGATAAGGGATACCGTGAATGTACGCCTGCAACCCGGCATCAACGTAGAGCTGGGCCCCAACAGGGAGATCTGTCCCGGAGGCCGCATTACGATAGACGGTACTACCCAGGATGCTATCTCCTACCTGTGGGACGACGGCGATCCCAACCCGGTAAAGCAGGTGGACGCTACCGGCAAGTACCGGCTGGCTGTAATGGACCGCTTCTGCCAGCGCGTGTACATGGATAGTGTGAAAGTATGGGTGACCTCCACCCCCTACATAGAGCTGGGCAACGATACCACCATGTGTATTGGCGAAACGCTGCGCCTCCGTGCAGACGGCTCCCATATTACCAGCGTGCTGTGGTCAGACGGCTCTACCGGTCCGTTCCTGGATGTGACCCGCGCGGGCACCTACTCCGTGACCGTGTTCAATGATTGCGGCAGCTATACCGACCAGATAACGGTAGACTATATGCAGTGCGATCCGAAACCGACCTTCCCGAACGCCTTCTCGCCAAACGGCGACGGCCGGAACGATTACTTCAGGCCGGTGGTGAAAGGACCGATGTATGAGTATGAGCTGCGCATCTTCAACCGCTGGGGTGAGCTGATCTACCTGGGCCGCGACAGCAAGAAAGGCTGGGACGGCAGGTACCATGGCGAACCGGTAGGCGTAGGCACCTATGTATGGTGGCTCACCTACAAGAAAATGCCCGGCGGCAACCCGAACGTGATCAAGGGCGAGGTAACGGTGATCAGGTAAACCATTGACATCTTTCAAAAAAGAGGGATTCCACTCACGCGAATCCCTCTTTTTTGGAACAACACATATTTTTTTTTAATTATTTAATTTTTTGATAAAATGATTAACTATTACATACATTATCTGTAGTGCCGGGCTGCAATACCACGGACCTATACCTATGCCAACAATTCAACTAATTAGAGGTACCAGCTACGCTCTGCCCGGAATAATATTGTTTTTTAGTAATACTTCAGACCAGTGATAAGACTATCAGCCTTCCTATGCCTGATCATGGCCCTAGTGAGTGGTAGGACCGTACTTGGACAAGCAGTGATCAACGCGCCCAAGAACGTTTGTACTACCGCGGACGACAACGAACGTTATGCCACCCTGAATGCTTACGTGAACGGACAAACGGTAACCGATACCCGGTGGACCGTTACGCCTGGTGTAGCCGGTGTTGATTACAGGGTCCTTTACGGCGTGATCAACGTGGCGCAGGCTGATAATTCATCCATTGTCATTGAATTTGAAACACCCGGCAATTATTCCGTTACCGCGGAGATGACAGCCGGCGGCGCCAGCTACAGCATCAGCGCCCCTATCACCGTAACAGACTGCGCCATGCCCGTATGCAAGGGCGCTACCACCAACGATCTGGCCGGTTTTACGGAGGATTTTGGCACCACTACCACTCCCATTGCGCTGGACCTGTCAAGGGGCAGTACCCAGTATGTACCCAACACCTCCACTACATTACAACCCGGGGAATATCATATCAACAGCGTTACGGACGATGCGCTGAACCCCGAATGGATTGTGACCAACGACCATACCCGGAACACCAATGGCGCCATGCTGATTGCCAATTGCGACGCCCCGCAGAGCATCCTGTACCGCAAACCGGTCAATGGGCTTTGTAAAGGCGCCGTATACCGCTTTGGCGCCTGGTTCAAGAATATTGACAACCCGGATTTTTTCGAGAACGGCTGCGGCAGCGCCTACCAGAACCCCGGTGTTATTTTTGAAGTGCTGGACGAAACCGGCTCCACGGTGCTGGCCTCCTTTAACACCCATGATATTTCCATCCCCCTGCAAACCACGGTAAACAACTACGGCTGGCAGGAGTATGCTTTCAGCTTTAAAACGCTGCCAACAACCACCAACGTGATCGTGCAGATCAGGAACGCCAACCCCGGCGGCTGCGGTAACAATATTGCCATAGACGATATTTCATTTGCCTACTGTACCCCCTACATCTATTCTTTCTTTGACGGGCAGATGGACCCGCTGGGCACGGTATATACCATGTGCGCCGGCTCCCCTACCAATCTTACATCAGATTATACGCCCAAGAACTATTTCCAGAACCCGGTATATATCTGGCAGTACAGCCGTGACAGCATTAACTGGACCACCATTGACGGCGACGGCGATGGCGTAAGCGGCACCGCCACTGATGCCCTGCATTTCGTGGAAGGCGCGCTGCTGCTGGAAGGAGACCCGGTACAGGTAGATACCATTTACTTCCGTTTACAGATATACGAAGACCTGAATACCGAAAGCTGTGCGGCTCCCTCCGTACCGATCAAGGTGATCCTGCTGCCCAACCCGAAAGTAGAGGTGGCGGATAACGAGATCTGTATAGGCGATACGGCCACCCTGATAGCCACCGGCGGCTTCGATGAATATGTATGGGATCTGCCGCTGGATACAACGGCAGAACAGGTGGACGTATGGCCCACCTCCTCCATTGTATACACTGTTACCGGTTATAAATCCTATGGAGCGGGCCGCGTTTGCTCCCGTACAGGCGACGCCGTGGTAATAGTGGACGACAAGCCGGTGCTGGACACCATTACCGGGCCGGATAACATCTGCCTGGGCGACGCCGTAACGCTGGAAATAGACAATAGCCTGGCGCTCTACGAGATACTCTGGACGCCTACCAATGATATTACCACGCAAATAACGCACACGCCGGCTGCACCGGGAGTAAACACCTACTCGGCCACTGTTACCAACGGCATGTGCGTGGTAACCGCTACAAAGGATATAACGGTGATGGACATCCCGGTGGCAGATGCCGGCGCAGATACCATCCGCCAGTGCAATGACGGGAACTTTACCATGAATGCGGCGATCGGAGCGGATGAAGCGGGAGCATGGAGCATTGCAGGCCCGGCCAACGGCGCCGTTATCACTTCTATTGCCGATCCTATGACTCCTATAACCGGCCTGGGCGGTGGGCAATCTGTTACATTGGTATGGTCGGTGCACAAAACATCGAACCCAGCTTGCGTCAGCACCGACACTGTTGTGCTGATGAATGTGGCAGTGCCCATTTCCAGCCTGGCCGGACCGGACCAGACCCAGTGCGGAACCACGGACGTATTTACCATGGCCGCCAACACACCGCCGGCAGGCGCCATTGGCACCTGGGACCTGCTGCAGGGCACTGCCGCGATCGATAACGCTAATACGGAGAACACCACCGTAACCGTCACCGGCATCCAGGATGTGATGCTGACCTGGACCATCTCCAATACCGCCTGTACCGGCAAGCCGGATACCGTGATACTGAGCAAGAAGGATGTGCCGGGCATTGTGCTGGATGTAGTGCCGAACTCCTGCAATGGCACGGCGGCCATTTCCCTGCCGTTTACTTCCGTAAGCAATAACCCGACGAAATACGACGTAGCCCCGGCAGCGGCCAATGCCATGCCCGGCTTTATGGCCCTGACAGACCAGGCCCTGGGCAACTCACCCATTACCGTGCCCTACCCTGCCGGCATGGCGCCCGGTACCTACGACTTCATACTGACCATCAAGAACGACGGTCCCGGTTGTAGCGCAGACGAAGCTTTCTCTGTGACCGTGGAAGCCGCCTCCGTAATGCCGGACTCCCTGGTGGCCGACAGGCCGGAGCTTTGCGCCGGCGACAATGTAACCCTCACCGCCTATGGCGGCGCCCTGGCTGCAGGGGCCAACTGGGTATGGTATGCCGGCAGCTGCGGCGGTACGCCGCTGGGCACCGGTCCTTCCCTGACCACCGCTGTAAACCAGACCACCACTTACTACCTGCGTGCGGAAAGCGCCGGCGCCTGTGCCAATTCAGATTGCGACTCTGTAGTAGTGACCGTGGTGGACCAGCCGCCTACCGCTACCTTTGTACCGGCTCCGCTGACCGTGGAATGCAGGCAGGGACAGGATTACACCACCCTTTTCGGCATGCCGCAGTTCAGCCACGCGCCTTACAAGAACATGCCCCTGAGCATATCCTATATAGACCAGACCACGGTGAATGGCTGCGACCAGACCATCACCCGTACCTGGACAGCAGTGGACCAGTGCGGCTTTAGCGTTACCGCTGCGCAGACCATTACCGTGCAGGATAAAACAGCGCCGGTGTTCATTACGCCCAAACCCGCGGACACCACGGTGAACTGTGACGGCATACCGCCCGCCATTGACCTGGATGCCATTGACTCCTGCTATGGCGCCATGACCATCACACCGGTGGAAACCAGGCAGACCATTGCAGGCGCCTGCGCCAGCAATTACCGCCTGATCCGCACCTGGACAGCTACAGACCCCTGCGGCAACAGCAACAGCGTAGTACAGACCATTACCGTGCAGGAACTGACGCCGCCGGCATTTACCACGCCTGCGCCGGCAGATACCATTGTACAGTGCGGGGCCGTTCCACCGGCTGTTACGCTTACCGCTACAGAGTTCTGCACCGGCAATGTTATTACCGCCACGGCTACAGACCAGGTAAGGGACATTGGCGGCGGCAACTGCCATTACGAGGTGCTGCGCACCTGGACCGCTACCGACGATTGCGGCAATACCAGCACCCTTACACAGACCATTACCGTACAGGATACCACCCGCCCGGTATTTATCATACCGCCGCCGGCAGATGTGCAGGTAGCCTGCGATGCCGTGCCCGAACCGGCCGACAATGTAACCGCTACGGATAACTGCGGCAGTGTGAGCATCAGCCGTATGCAGACCCAGGAGCCCATAGATATCCCGGGCGCCTGCGGCAGCTTCCGCCTTACCCGCACCTGGACAGCCACCGACCAATGCGGCAACGTGGCTACCGCACAGCAGGTAATTACCGTGTACTGCGACGGGCTGCCCCAGGTAGCGCTGGGCAGCGACACCATCTTGTGCAACGGCGAAACCCTGCGCCTGCGCGCAGATGGCTATGGCATTACCAGCACCCTGTGGTCCAACGGCTCTACCGAGCCTACCCTTAGCGTGAGCCAGGCAGGCACCTATTCCGTTACCGTAGCCAACAAATGCGGCAGTGCGGAAGACAACATCACCGTTACCTACATGCCCTGCGATCCGAAGCCTACTTTTGCCAATGCCTTCTCCCCCAACGGCGACGGCCGCAATGACCGTTTCCGCCCGGTGCTGAGCCGCGGCATGATGTACGGCTACGAGCTGCGCATCTACAACCGCTGGGGACAGCTGATATATGCTGACAGCGATCCCAAGAAAGGCTGGGACGGCACCCTGCACGGCGGCCCGCAGGCCAATGTGGGCACTTACATCTGGTGGGTGACCTACCGGCAGGAGGCAGACGGTGCGCCGGTGGTGCTGAACGGTATCGTGAACGTACTGCGGTAACAAACAAAAAAAACATCATATAATTACTTATCCTCATAGCGGGACACTAAGTGTCCCGCTTTTTTATGCCCTTTGCAACCCTCTTTTAAACCTTTTGCTTGCCAGGCGGGTTATAAATAACGATGAGCACGCAACCACACTTCTTATCTATTAAAATCTTGTACTATGAAAAACACCCAGGAATTACTGCAATTATCGCCCCATGAAATGCGCTCCACCACCGGAGGGGGCCTGTTTGATCTTTTGACCGCCAGTCCCGCCGGCGGCAGTACCGTTGACTATACCGCCTACGCTACCGCCGTGGGCGCCGGTTATGCCGCCATGTCCGTTGGCATGGCCAATTTCCTGACTGCTAACGGCACCGGTACCGCCACCTTCCTGAGCAATTTCAGGTACCCGGACCGGTGATGCTTTCCCCGGTACTCCCGCAGCACTTGCTTACCATCTTTTCTTTCACAGTAAAACCGCGTTCACATGAAAAATCTCGATCAACAATTAATCCTGTTAACCGAAAACGAACTTACAGCCACCAACGGTGGCTTTGACCTTCTTGGCCTGAACGGGCTGGGCACCGGCCTTGGCGCAGGACTGGCCATGCTTGGCGGGGGATTGGGAACAGGGCTGGCCGGATTGGGCAACGGCCTGGGAGCCGGGCTCACCAATCTTGGCAACGGCCTTATGCTCATTGGCGGAGGGCTGGGCCATGGCCTGGCCAATATCGGCAACGGTATCAGGAACCTGCTCAGCGGCCTCCTCGGAGCCGGTAATATTGTATAGCATGTCTTATTTCCATAAATAAAAAAGCAGCGGGGCCTTTGGTAGTTTGGGCCTCGCTGCTTCCTCACCGGTATATCAGCATATCAATAAAGTAACCTCGTTTTGATCGTGTGCTTTACTTCCTTCAGCGCGGCAAACGCCTCCTGCGACAGCTGCGTATCCACGTCCAGCACCACATAACCGATCTGCTCGTTGGTGGTCAGGTACTGCCCCAGTATATTGATCTTCTTTTCAGATAAAGCGGTATTGATCTCGGAAAGCACGCCCGGCACGTTCTGGTGGATGTGCAGGATGCGGTGCGTATTCTCAATGGGCGGCACGCTCATGGCCGGCACCGTATGAGAGCCAAAGCTGGCGCCTTTTTCCAGGTAGTTCAGCATTTTGTTGCTCACGTCCAGCCCGATATTGTGCTGCGCCTCTTCCGTACTGCCGCCAATGTGCGGGGTCAGGATCACGTTGGGCAGGTTTTGCAGCGGGGTGCTGAATGCCGCGCCGTTCTTTTCCGGCTCCACCGGGAACACATCTATCGCTGCGCCGGACAGCTGTCCTTTTTCCAGCGCTTCCTTCAATGCGTCCAGGTCCACTACCTCGCCACGGGAATAGTTGATAAAGATGGCCCCCTTTCTGGCATGCTGCAGGATCTGCCGGTTGATCATGTTCACCGTGGACGGGGTGGACGGCACATGCAGGGAAATGATGTCTGACGCGGAGAACAGCTCCTCCAGCGTTTTCTGCTGCAGCGCGTTGCCCAGCGGCAACTTGGTCACCACATCATAATAGATCACGTTCATGCCCATGGCCTCTGCCAGCACGCTCACCTGGCTGCCGATGTTGCCATAGCCCACAATGCCCAGTGTTTTTCCCCTTAGCTCGTAGCTGCCTTTGGCATCCTTCATCCAGGTGCCTTCGTGGGCGGCCTTGTTCTTGTCGGGTATACGCCGTATGAGCATAACGGACAAGCCTATTACCAGCTCTGCTACGGAACGGGTGTTGGAGTAAGGCGCGTTGAACACGGCCACCCCGTGCTCTTTGGCGCTTTTCAGGTCTACCTGGTTGGTGCCGATGCAAAAACACCCGATCGCCTGCAGCTTTTTGGCCGCATCCAGCACTTTGGCGGTGATCCGGGTTTTGGACCGGATGCCCAGCAGGTGCACATCCTTGATCTCGCTGATCAGCTGCTCCTCGCTCAGCGCCCCTGTTAACCGGCGGGTATTTTCATAGCCCGCATGTTTGAACTCCGCTACAGCAGCGTCACTGATATTCTCCAGCAATAGGATATTGATCTTTTCTTTAGGATAACTTGTCAACTTCTGCTCCATATATTAGAATGTTATTAATGCGCTCATATGCTGACATGCTAATATGCTAATAAGCGGAAATGATGCAACCAATTAACTGATCAACTGACTTTCCCTTATGATCAGCATATCAGCACATTAGCACACAGCATATTAACATATCTGGCTCAATAATTGTGGCTAAGAGGGAATCAGGGCACAAACCTAACAGATGTCCGGCAATAATCAAACAGGGGTGCCGGCAAATTTGATATTGTCAAAAAATATGCAGTAGTTTGCTGCGTTTTTAGAGAAATATACAGTAGTTGGCGGCCTAAGCCTAACATTTAAGTGTTGATGAAGCGTTTAAAAGTACTTTTTTACATTTTGACCATATCCGGCACTGCCGTAGCAGTCATCTCCGGTTGCCAGAGCAATGCCGCGCGCGAAAAAAGATCCCTCGCGAACAAAACAGAAGACTCCATCTATGCGCTGGAGGAAAGCGAAAGAAAAAGAGCGGCCATCCTGAGCGCTCCCCGTACCAGGCAGCAGCAGGCCGAGCTGGTGGACTTCTTTTCCCACCGGCTGCTGAGAACAGGCTTTAACGGCGCTATGCTCGTAGCCAAAAAGGGCGTGGTGATATTTGAGCAGTACCACGGCATAGAAGATTACCGCAGTAAAATGCTGATCAACGAGCAGTCGTCCTTCCAGCTCGCATCCGTATCAAAAACCTTTACTGCCATGGGCATTCTCTGGCTCATGGAACGCGGCCAGCTCCGGCTGGAAGATACCCTGCAGATGTACTACCCCGATTTTCCTTACATGGGTATTACCATCAAGACCCTGCTCAACCACCGCAGCGGGTTGCCCAACTACCTCTATTTCTGCGACAGCCTCTGGGAAGACAAGGAACGCTTCCTGACCAACAACGACGTGATCCGGCTGATGATACAGCACAAGCCGCCGGTAGAGCACCAGCCTGACCGGCATTTCCAGTACTGCAATACCAACTACATCATACTCGGCGCCCTGATCGAGAAGATCAGCGGCCGCAAATATGCCGATTTCATGCGGCAAACCTTCTTTGAGCCGCTGGGCATGCACAACACGTTTGTATTTGATCCCAGCAGCACGCCACGCCCCCACCAGACCACCAGTCACAAATACAACGGCCGCCCTGAGCCGGACACCTATTTTGACGGTGTGGTGGGTGACAAGGGCATTTACAGCTCTGCCCTGGACATGCTGAAATGGGACCAGGCGCTTTATTCCGGCGAGCTTTTCAAACCCGAGACCCTGGAGGCCGCCTATTCCGGCTACAGCTACGAGAAGCCCGGCATCCGCAATTACGGCCTGGGCTGGCGCCTGATGGAATACCCCGACAGCTCCCGCAAGATCGTATACCACAACGGCTGGTGGCATGGCAACAACACGGTTTTCTACCGCTTTATACAGGACACTTCCACCCTTATTATTCTCGGCAACCGCTATAACCGCGGCATCTACCAGGCCATCCGGCCGGTACGCGCCATTTTGGGGCATGGAGAGGGAGAGGAAGAGTATGAGGATTGATTGATGTGCCGATATGCGGATGAAAATGCAGCGAAGACTCACATGCGCCTGGCTATCTGCACATTTGCACATCCGCATATTCGCACATTCACCCGTGTTTCCTGTTTGGCAGCACATTTTCCCGTTTCCAGGTAATCTTGCCCGTAAAGGCTTCGCTGCGCACCGGGCATTGGGCCAGCTGGCAATAATGGCAGCAGGCCGGGATGCAGGGGTCCGGGTGGATGAAGAATTCCACCTCGCTATTGGAGAATTCCCGGTTTACCAGTAATTCTATGACTTTCAGCTCGTCGTGCGCCTGGCTCAGCTCCAGGTAGTACGGCAGGGTTACGTGGCAGTCAATATGATAATTATTGCCGTATTGCTGCACCCGCATGTTATGCACATCTATCCAGGTAGCCCGGCGGTGCGCCCGCAGGATCTGTATCACCCGGTCTACCACCTGCATGTCTGTTTCGTCCATCAGCCCGGAAATGGAGCGCCGCAGCAGCTGGTAGCCTTTGCGCAGGATCAGCCCGCCCATGATAACGGACACGGCAGGGTCCAGCCAGGTCCAGCCGGTAAGACGGATAGCCACCAGCGCGGCAATCAGTCCCAGACTGCTGTATACGTCTGTCATGATATGCTGCCCGTTGCCGGAAATGGTGATGGAAGACAGCCGGCGCCCCACCCGTACCAGGTACAGCCCCAGGAAAAGGTTTACCACCGTGGTGGCGCCAACCAGCCAGATACCCTGCGTTACTTCGCGCAGCCGCGATACGCCCGTGAAATACTGCGCCGCTTTTACCCATATCAGGCAGCCGGCAATAAAGATCATGGCCCCTTCAAAACCAATGGAAAAGAATTCCACCTTGCCATGCCCGTAAGGATGGTTCTCGTCGCGGGGTTTGCCGGCCAGGTAAATGCTGTAGCTGGCAAAGGCTCCGGCCACCACGTTGATGATGGACTCCAGCGCATCAGACAGGATGGCCACGGAATGCGTGAGAAAGTAAGCCGTGAACTTGGCTGCTGTAAGCAGGAAGCTCACCAGCAGGGAAAGCAGGATAATGCGAAACTCCTTTTTCAGCAACAGTTAAAATTTAATGTGCAAATGTGCGGATGTGCAAATGAATGCATGGCATGTCCGCACCTTTACACGCTATTTGAAGAATTTTCCGATAATGAACAGCAGCAGGCTCAGCACCAGGCTGACGAGCAGCATGGTGGCAACAGGCGCATAGAACCGGAAATTGTCGCGCTCTATGCGGATATCGCCGGGCAGGCGGCCCAGCCATTTGAGCTTGTCGCCGGACAGCCATAGCACCAGGCCCACGATCACGGCCACAATGCCTAACAGGATCAGTAGTTTTCCCGCATCTTTCATAAGTTACAAATGTATTGTTTTTAGCGGACCCAATACAAGCGCTGCCGGTGCAAACTGCCCGGCATGTACTTTGCTAGCCTGTCTTTTTGTCGCCTTTCCCGCCTGGCCTGCTTTATGCGTTGCAACATTCACATAAAACAAGGAGGTAACATGGATGCTTATTCCGAGATCATCCATCATGCGGTAGAAGCAGCCGGCAGGTCGGTTGTAAAGATAGAGCGGCTGGATGCCCACAGGAAAATAACCGGAACCGGTTCCGGGTTCTTCTTCTCTTCTGATGGATTTCTTTTTACCAATGCCCATGTCGTACACAAGGGCCAATACTTTAACGTAATGCTGCACGACGGCAGCACCTACCCGGCCACCCTGGTAGGCGAGGATATGGATGCAGACATCGCCATCCTGAAGGCCTCCGCCTTTGATTTCCAGGTGGCCCGGCTGGGCAACGCGCATGACCTGCAGATCGGCCAGCTGGTAATTGCCATTGGCAACCCGCTGGGGTTCCAGCACACCGTGACGGCCGGCGTGGTAAGCGCCCTGGGCCGCTCTCTCCGCAATGAGCACGGCCGGGTGATCAATGACCTGGTACAAACGGACACGGCGCTGAATCCCGGTAATTCCGGCGGCCCGCTGATCAACTTCAAAGGTGAGGTGGTAGGCGTAAATACCGCCACCATCCAGGGCGCGCAGGGCCTGTGCTTTGCCATCAGCATCAATTCCGCCCGGATGATAGCAGCAGAGCTGATGCAATACGGCAAGGTGCGGAAAGGCTACCTGGGCGTGCTGCTGCAGCAGATCACCCTGGTGCCCAGACTGCGCACGGCGCTGCAGCTGAAGAACAGAACCGCCCTCTTTGTGACCGGCGTGGAGGAACATAGCCCTGCCGCCAAAGCGGGATTGCAGGACGGCGATATCATTATTTCCTTCAATGAAACCATGCTGGAAACCGCGGATGCGCTGTTCCGGCAGCTGAGCCGGGAAAAGATCGGGCAGTTCCAGTTTATGAAGGTGATCCGGCAGAACCAGGTGCTGGAGCTGAGGATAACGCCCGCTGAAAAGCAGGCCGCATAACCGGTTTTCCGGCAGGATAAGCTATACGGTAAGGTATAGGTTTTTGATAGCTTATGTACAGCTGATTAATTGCTTTTTCCTATCTTACCTGCAATGGAAAATAGGCAATTGCAGCTGCGCCAGCAGCTGTTACTGGAAAACTCCCGCGCTAACGCGGTAAGGATTGCGGAATGGATCGGTGAAGATACAGGCAGGTTGGCCCAATTGATGGAGTTATTCCTGCATGACGAGTACCGGGTGGTACAGCGGGCGGCCTGGATCATCAGCTTTATTGCGAAAGAACACCCGGCGCTGCTCCAGCCACATTTGCCGGCCATGATACAGCGGATGGAGGATACGGGCATCCCGGTGGCCGTAAAACGGAATGTGACCCGGGTATTGCAGTTCCTGCCTGTCCCTCCTGCCCTGCATGGCGCGGTGATGCATCATTGCTTTGAGCTGCTGGCCAACCCGCAGGAAACAGTGGCCGTGCGCGCATTCTCCATGACGGTGCTGGCCAACCTGGCAAAGGACTATCCTGATATCCGGAACGAGATCCGGCTGATCCTGGAAGACCAGCTGCAGCACAGCCCCTCCCCGGGTTTCAGCGCCCGGGCCAAAAAGGTACTGAAGCTGTTGTAACGGGGCGGATCATCCTACCTGTTGGGCAGCGTTTGCATTTGCCTGCTCCTTTGTCAGCTCAATATCCGGCCTGGACTCGTCGGTGAGCTGCACCTTCCCCCGGTTGCTCCGCACGATCCTGGAGAACAGGGATATCTCCTTGTCAAACAGGAAGCGGAAGAACAGCTTTGCCCATGAAGTGTGATAGTAAAGCGTATCGTAAAAAGAGGAAGCGCCTTTTCTTATTTCCGGCAACCGATTCCAGGGAATGGAGGGAAAATCGTGGTGCTCGTTATGATAGCCCACATTGAAAGCTACCGCGTTCAGCACGCCGTAATAGCTGTAGGTCTCCTGCTCGCCGTGGGTCAGGTAATGCTCCTGTATCCAGCGGGCTCCCAGGGGGTGCAGTCCTACGGAAAAGAAGAAGCTCAGCACCAGGAAACCGATGGCTTTAGGCCCCCATAGCAGGGAGACCGCCGTTACAAACGCGATCTGCACCAGCCAGTTCAGCGCGATCCAGCCATCAAAAGGCTTGATCTCCTTCAGCCGTGAAATGCGGAATATCTGGAAGATGGGGAAGAACAGCAGCCAGATGGCCTTCCCGATAAAATAATTGTTGATCAGCCGGGCTTCCCAGCGGTTGGGCAGGTCCGCATCCAGCTCATGCACACCCTGGAAGGAATGGTGCTTGATATGATAGCGCTCAAACGATACCGAGCTGGGCACCACTTGCGGAATGTTGGCAAAGATGCCGGCCAGGCGGTTGGCGGCCGGCTTCCTGAATATCAGCTTGTGCGCGCACTCATGGATCATTACAAACAGGGCATGATCCGCAAAGGCGCCCAGCAGGTAGGCCGCACCTGCCACTATCCACCAGGACTGATCTGCTACCAGCCAGGCCAGCGTTACCTGGAAAGCTACCAGTCCTACAATTGCCGCAAAAGTCCAGGGATTTTTCCCGATCAGATTCCTGATATCGGGATGTTTCTTAAGGATCTCTTTTGTTCTAACACGGTGTGGTTCGCTGTAGGTTGAGTAGACGAAATCGCTTCTTTTTGTCATGCCGGCAAGATAGGAATAATAATTTCAATTTTACAATTTAGGATTTCTTATTATTTGTTAAAGTTCACAGGCTGCCAGACTGATCATAAGGCAGTTAGGGTACCCGTCCACCCGTATCTGGCAAATGTTCTGCTATATAAGACCATTGAGATATATAGTGAGATTTTAAAGCACAACGATCGTATACAATGTCCAGGCGCAACCGCTCAAAAAAAAACCGCCGGTTCTCTCCCGGACGGCCTTTCACTTCAATTATGAGACATTACACCGAATAGTTCTTCCTAATGCTTACCTGCAAAAATAGACCAGTGGTCTTCAAAGGGAATATAGATGAAATCCTTGCCGGTGCGGGCTTCCTTCCATTTATCGCACAGGTCGTGGTAATAATAGAACTTGCTGTAATTGTTGTATTTGGCGTTTACCTTGTAGATGTACAGGTTGTACTGTCCATTGGTGCTGCAGGTGCCCTTTTCCACGTTGACGGAGCTGATAGCCAGTTCCCGCATGGCTGCAGCCACAACAGGGTTGCATATGCTGTTGTTCCTGATGGACGGCGCCGTATTGCAATCCACCACAATGTAGCTGTTGTACTCCTCGGGGTTCAGCTGCGGGATCACCAGGGAGTCAATCAGGTGATTCAGTCTTTTCAGCTTTGCTTCTTTTTCATAAAAGCTGTTCCTCAGGTATTCCTCTTCCGTTACCCCTTTGCAGGAAAACAGGAACAACGCCATTACGCATACGAATAGCAACAAAGAAACGTTTTTCAGATTTGGCTGCATACTGCAAGATTTAATAGTTAGTAATGCACGGAACACGATTCAGGGTGATTTTTAACAAGTGCTGGTGGTTGTCCCGGAGATCACAGATTTTGGTTCATAGGCTCTTGCTGTAGTTTCATAGATGGCATATCCGGTCAAATGACAGACCTGGTAAAAATGTGACGACACAAATATACAAATATATATTTAATAATATATTAAAATAATATATTTGTATGAAAATAGGTACGTATAAAAAAACCGTCCTGACAGGATCAGGACGGTTTGTATACTGGTATGAATGATCTTATGCGGGGAACTAGGCCTTGCGCTCCGGCTGCTTGCTTTCTACCGGACGGGATGCGGGCTGCTCGCGGTTTTCCCGGGGCTCTCTTGGCTCCCTGTCCTTATCCTTGTCCTTGCCACTGCCATCCTTCTTCTTGGCAGTTTTGGGAGCGAAAATGGCGATCATACGCTTGCCTTCCATGGTAGGCATCCCTTCCAGGCCGCCCACTTCTGACAGGCGGTCGGCAAATTTCAGCAGTATCAGCTCTCCCCGCTCCTTGAACATAATGGCGCGGCCTTTGAACTGTACATAGGTCTTTACCTTGTTGCCGTCTTTCAGGAACTTTTCTGCATGCTTGGCCTTGAAGTCGAAGTCGTGATCGTCCGTATTCGGCGTAAAGCGGATCTCTTTCACCTCGCTTTTGTGCGCCTTGGCCTTCATCTCCTTCTCCTTCTTCTTCTTATCGTACAGGAATTTATTATAGTCAATGATGCGACATACAGGTGGGGTAGCATTTGGGGATATTTCTACCAGATCCAGGCCCTGCTGTTCAGCCATGTGCAAGGCTTCATCTGTCCGGTAAACGCCTGCCTCAACATTATCTCCCACTAATCTGACTTCCGGCACACGTATCATTCTATTGGTACGATGTTCTTGCTGTTGTTCCCTCCGAAAGTTCGGGTTTCTCCCGCGGTTAAAATTTGGTCTGGGTGTTTGTTGCATTAAAAAAGTAAAAAATTAATTAATAAAAATCCTTCCCTGAAGTTATTCCTTTTTTGTGATCATTTCACATACATACGTAGCAATAAATATACCTGGAATGAATTTATTCAAAAGGTTTCCTGTTGACAACTTCATCATTCACAAGACCGATAAACTGGTCCAGGGTCATAGTGCCCAGGTCTCCTTTGGCCTGCCGCCTTACAGCTACTTTTTCGTCCGCAGCTTCTTTTTCGCCCAGCACCAGCATGTAAGGCACTTTGGCCAGCTCGGCCTCGCGTATCTTCTTCCCTATCTTCTCATTACGGTCGTCTATTTCAGCGCGAATTTCAGCAATTTTTAACAATTCCGCTATTTTTTCTGCATATATTAAGCTTTTATCGCTAATGGGCAGCACCTTTACCTGGGTAGGCGTAAGCCAGAGGGGGAATTTACCGGCGCAATGCTCTATCAGCACGGCTATGAACCGCTCCAGGGAGCCAAAAGGCGCCCGGTGTATCATTACGGGACGGTGCTTCTGGTTGTCTGCCCCGATGTATTCCAGGTCAAAGCGCTCCGGCAGGTTATAGTCTACCTGTATGGTGCCCAGCTGCCACTTGCGGCCCAGGGCGTCCTTCACCATAAAGTCCAGCTTGGGGCCGTAGAAGGCGGCCTCTCCGTATTCTACCACGGTATTCAGCCCTTTTTCCTGTGCAGATTCAATAATGGCCTGCTCCGCCAGGTTCCAGTTCTCTTCGGAGCCAATGTACTTGCTCCGGTCCTCCTGGTCGCGCAGGGAGATCTGCGCCGTATATTCCGTAAAGCTCAGGCTCCGGAATACATACAGCACCAGGTCTATCACCTTTATGAACTCCTCCTTTACCTGGTCCGGGCGGCAGAACAGGTGCGCATCATCCTGGGTAAAGCCGCGTACGCGGGTAAGGCCGTGCAGCTCGCCGTGCTGCTCGTAGCGGTATACAGTGCCAAATTCGGCAAACCGCACCGGCAGGTCCTTGTAAGACTTGGGCGATGCCTTGTATATCTCGCAGTGGTGGGGGCAGTTCATGGGTTTCAGCATGAACTCCTCGCCTTCTTCCGGCGTATGGATAGGCTGAAAGCTGTCCTTCCCGTATTTTTCATAGTGCCCGGAGGTAATGTACAGGTTCTTGTTGCCGATATGAGGCGTTACCACCGGCAGGTAGCCGCTTTCCACCTGGGCTTTTTGCAGGAACTGCTGCAGGCGCTCCCGCAGCTGCGCGCCTTTGGGCAGCCACAGAGGCAGGCCCAGCCCTACCCTTTCGGAAAAGGTGAACAGCTCCAGCTCCTTGCCCAGCTTGCGGTGGTCGCGCTTTTTTGCCTCTTCTACCAGGGTCAGGTATTCGTCCAGCTCTTTCTGGTTAGGGAAAGTGATCCCGTAGATGCGGGTCAGCATCTTGTTCTTTTCATTGCCCCGCCAGTAGGCGCCGGCAATGTTGGTAAGCTTGATGGCCTTGATGAAGCCCGTATTGGGAATATGCGGGCCGCGGCACAGGTCCGTAAAGCCGCCCTGGGTATAGAAGGTGATGGTGCCGTCCTGCAGGTCGTTGATCAGCTCCAGCTTGTATTGATCGCCTTTTTCAGTAAAATATTTGAGGGCATCAGCCTTGCTCACTTCCCTGCGCTGATAGGTATTCTGCTGTTTTGCCAGCTCGGCCATTTTGGTCTCCAGCTTTTTCAGGTCTTCGTCGGAAATGGACTGGCCGCCCAGGTCCACGTCGTAATAAAAGCCGTTTTCTATGGCCGGGCCTATGCCGAACTTTACGCCCGGGTACAGGGCTTCCAGCGCCTCCGCCATAAGGTGGGCGGAAGAGTGCCACATGGTAGCCTTACCGTCCGTATCGGTCCAGGTGAGCAACTGCAGGGTACCGTCTTCAGTAATGGGGCGGGTGGCATCTATCACCTGCCCGTTCACCTTTGCTGCCAATACCTTACGCGCCAGCCCTTCGCTGATAGACTTGGCAATATCCAGTGCTGTTATTCCTGGTTCATACTGGCGGACTGCGCCATCGGGAAAAGTAATGTTGATCATATAATTCAATAGCTCTTAGCAGTTGGCCATTAGCCGTTCGCTTTAAATAAAATAGCTTGCGAAGATACAAAATTTAACTGTTGTTGGATGGCAGTGGGAAGGGTGAATAGTGAATAGTGAATAGTGAAAAGTGAAGGGTGAATGGTGAATGATGGCGTTATGTTCCATTTCGAGCCTTTTCACCCTTCACTTTTCACTAAAACTTAAAGTTCCAGGTCACTGATGGTATGATCGGGAACAGCGACACCTGCCGGGCGCGGATGTTGAGGTTATTCCCCAGGATGGCCCCGGTCTGGTCAAAGTACAGGAAGTAGGGATTCATACGGCTGTATACGTTATAGATGGAAAAGGCCCAGGAGCTTTTGAACCGGCGGCCGGGGCGACGGTTGGGCGTATATACGGCGGAAAGGTCCAGCCGGTGGTAAGGCGCCATGCGGTACCCGTTAATATTCCCGTAATCCGATACCAGGGTGCCCTCCACCATGTAGAACTTTTCCGGCAGTGTGGTGGTATTGCCGGAACCATAGATGAACACCCCGGAAAGGTCCCATTTCTTGGACAGCTCATAGTTGGCCACCAGCACCAGGTCGTGCCGGCGGTCGTACTTGGCGGGAAACTTCTTCCCCCCGTTCAGGTCAGGGAACTTGCGCCAGGTCCAGGCCAGCGTATACCCCAGCCAGCCCGTAAAGCGGCCTTTGGTCTTGTGGATGAACAGCTCTGCCCCATAGGCCCATCCGCTGCCAAATACAAAGTCCTCCTCGGGGTCCGTTAAGGAAGGCGTATATCCCTGCCGGTACTCTATCTGGTTTTGCATGTTCTTGTAATAGGTTTCCAGGGAGGTTTCCCAGGTATTATCGTCAAAGTTGCGGTAATAGCCCAGGGCATACTGCCAGGAAATCTGCGGCTTTACGTTGTAGGTGCTGGGCACCCACAGGTCTGTGGGCAGGGTGGTGCCCGCATTGGTCACCAGGTGAATGAACTGGTAGTTGCGGGTAGCCGACGCTTTCACGGAGTTCCGGCCATTCCAGGTATAGCGCAGGATGGCGCGGGGTTCAAAACCTCCGTAGGACCGTACCTCCTCCCAGTTGTCGTACACCGTGCTGTCTGTTTTCACGCCACTGGCATTCTTTACGTAGCGGGTATAAGGCCCTATCTGCATAAAGGCGCTGTAGCGCACCCCGGCGTTCAGCTTCAGCTGCGGGGTAATCTCCCAGTCATCCATAAAGTACAGGGCCGCTTCATGCGCATATTTCCGGGAGGCATTGTCCGGGTTAAAATACGTGCTACCCTGCCGGCCGGAGGCGGAGTAGGGGGTGAACCGGTGGTAAATGTAGTTCCCGCCGAACTTGATATGATGGCGCAGGCTGGCAAAATAATCGAAGTCCAGCTTGCCGTTGCCGTCACTGATGCCGGATGACAGGCGGATGTCGAAATTGTTCTGCACGCCCGAAAAGCTGAAGCGGTAGTCGTTATAGATCAGGGAGGTATTGGCGAACAGCTTTTTGCTGAATACGTGGTTCCAGCGGAAAGTAGCTGTGGTATTGCCCCAGGGGATATTGGCATCGAAGGTGCGGGTGCCGCTTTCAAAGTCAAACACATCGCGCCCGAAATAGCCGCTCAGGTAAATGCGGTCCTTGTCGGAAAAAATATAGTTGGCCTTTACGTTCAGGTCATAGAAGTAATAGCCGGACTTGCCGTAGTTGCTGTTCTCGTCCAGGAAGGGCTTTACCAGCAGGTCTATATAGGTGCGGCGGCCGGAAATGATAAAGGAGGACTTGTTCTTTTTCAGCGGCCCCTGTACGGAAAAGCGGGAGGCTATCAGGCCAATGCCGCCCTCTGCCTGGAAGTCCTGGTTATTGCCTTCCTTCATGCTCACGTCCACCACGGAAGAAAGGCGCCCGCCGTAGTTGGCCGGCATGCCGCCCTTGATCAGGGTGGTATTGCGAATGGCATCTGCATTGAAAATGGAGAAGAAGCCGAAGAGGTGGCCAGTGTTGTACACCGGCGCTTCATCCAGCAGGATGAGGTTTTGGTCCGGACCGCCGCCGCGCACATACAGCCCGGCATTGCCCTCCCCTGCCGCCTGTATGCCCGGCATCAGCTGCAGGGTTTTCAGCACATCCACCTCTCCCAGGAAGGAAGGCAGCTTTTTGGCGTCTGCGGTGGATATTTCCACCCGGCCCATTTCCGTGCTTTCCACGTTGCGGTTCTTCCGCTGCCCGGTGATCACCACTTCCTGCGCCTGGTAGGCGCGCGGCTTCATCAGCATGTTCAGCTGCAGGTTATCCGTGAGCCGGATACTGCGCTCCTCCTCCACATACCCCAGGAAAGAGCAAACAATGGTATACTCCCCTGCCGGGAGGGTCATGGCATAGTAGCCGTAGGTATTGGCCTGCACGCCCCGCAGGCTGCCCTTTACCTGTATGGAGGCGCCGGTAAGGGACTCCCCGTTGGTAGCGTCCCGCACATATCCGCTGATGGTGAATTGTTGCTGCGCCCGGCCGGGTAGCATAAAGCACATGCAAAGCATGGACAGCATGGCATATCTGAGCAGATGGAGATATGGAATAGTCATGTTCATGATAAAAACCATGGTTCTTGTGGATGCGGCCGCCGCCTCCCGGTTTTTCAAAATGCTCTTCTGACAATAAGTACTTGTACCCTGTAAGGATCGTACGCGGACAGCACGGTTTTCTGACAGGCTTTCATAGGTATCTTACTGATTTTTCAACGTATACACATTCTCGCGGACAAAGATAGTATAATGTGTTGATGTGCTGATATGCTGATGTGCTGATTTAAACAAAATATCAAAAAACTTCACGCGAGGTCATCAGCACATCGGCATATCAGCACATTAGCACATTAATAGTTACCTTTGCATGTTTTAATTAACATTTATATATAATTGCTGCTATGCTGATCGCGCTACAGGACATTACTTTTGAATTTGGAGCCAGAACCATTGTAGAAAACGCTTCCTGGCATATTGTACCGGGCGACCGCGTGGGACTGATCGGGCTGAACGGTACCGGCAAGTCCACCCTTTTAAGGATCATCAACGGGGAGTATTCCGTATCCAAAGGCAGTGTGAACAAGATCAGGAACCTGAGCATCGGCTTCTTTAACCAGGACCTGCTGAGCTTTGAAACGGACGACTCCATCCTGTCCGTGGGCATGACCGCCTTTGCGGAAGCGCTGGAGCTGGAAAAGGACATAGAGCGCATCACAAAAGAGCTGGAACATAACCAGACCGAAGCCCTGCTGCACGAGTTCAGCGACAAGCTGCACGCTTTTGAAGCGCTGGACGGCTATAACATGCGCCACCGTACCGCGCAGGTGCTGGAAGGGCTGGGATTCAGCACAGCAGACCTGGAACGCCCCTACAGCGAATTTTCCGGCGGCTGGCGCATGCGCGTGCTGCTGGCCAAACTGATACTGCAGCAGCCGGATGTGCTGATGCTGGACGAACCTACCAACCACCTGGACCTTCCCTCCATTGAATGGCTGGAAAAATACCTGCAGGGTTATGCCGGCGCAGTGATCATCGTATCCCACGACCGCTATTTCCTGGACCGGATGGTGAACAAGATCGTGGAGCTGTACCAGCAGCAGCTGCACCACTATACCGGCAACTACGAGGCTTACGAACAGGAAAAGGAGCTGCGCCGCGAAATGCAGCAACGGGCCTACGAAAACCAGCAGGAATACATCCGCCAGCAGGAGCGGTTCATCGAAAGGTTCAAGGCCAAAGCCACCAAAGCCGCCCAGGCGCAAAGCGCCATGAAGCGGCTGGAAAAGCTGGACCGCGTGGAACAGGTGGACAGCGGCCCCTCCCGCATCCGCATCAATTTTAATGTAGACAAGGTGCCGGGCAAGATACTGTGTACCCTGCAGGATGTTTCCAAAAAATTCGGCAATATCACCGTGCTGAACCATACCAGTGCAGAAATAGACCGCGGCGACAAAATAGCCCTGATAGGCGCCAACGGTAAAGGCAAGTCCACCCTGCTGCGCATCATTGCCGGCACAGAGCCCATGGAAGGCACCCGCATACCCGGCCACAACGTGGTAACCTCCTTTTATGCCCAGCACCAGCTGGAGGCCCTGCACCTGGACAACGAGATACTGGAGGAGCTGAAATCAGCCGGCAGCGGCCGTACAGAGCTGGAGCTGCGCTCCCTCCTGGGCTGCTTCCTCTTTACCGGCGACGATGTGTTCAAGAAGATACGCATCCTGTCCGGCGGCGAAAAAGCGCGGGTAGCCCTGGCCAAAACCATCATCAGCCAGGCCAATTTCCTGCTGCTGGACGAACCTACCAACCACCTGGATATGAACTCCGTGCAAATGCTGATTGATGCTTTGGGAAAATATGAAGGCAGCTATGTGCTGGTATCCCACGACCGCTACTTTGTGAGCCAGACCGCCAACAAGATATGGGAGATCGTGGACGGGGAGATCAAGGAGTTCAAAGGCACCTATGACGAATGGGAGGAATGGAAAAAAAGACAGGCAGCAGCCGCCCAGCCCTCCAAATCAGCCAAAAGCGAGAAAGGTAAAAATAAAGGCGGCCATAACGACGCTGACCGGGACACTGCCCCTGCCAAAGGCACGCCCATCAACAAGGAAGCGCAAAAGGAGCTGCAGAAGCTGCAGCGGCAGTTCCAGCAGCTGGAAGCCACCCTGGCCAGGCTGAATGAAAAGAAAGCAGCCCTGGAAGCTACCCTGGGCAACCCGGACCTGTACAGCGACAAGGAGAAGTTCCGGCAAACGGAAGCGGACTACCAGCAGGTGCTGCAGGACCATGCCAAAGCCAACCGGCAATACGAGGAAGTGTTTGAGAAAATTATGGAGCTGGAGCAGGCTTAACCATTAATTCCCAAGTTCATGCAAAAGATATTAGTGGTAGAAGATGAAGTGAAAGTAGCCAACGCCGTTAAAAAAGGGCTGGAAGAGAACGGCTTTGAAACGGACGTAGCTTATGACGGGCGTATGGGCAAAAGCCTGGCATCCGGCCACCACTACGACCTGGTGATACTGGACCTGAACCTCCCCTACAACAACGGCTATGAAATATGCGAAGTGATACGGCGCAAAAATAACCGGGTGCCCATTATCATCCTCACCGCCCTGGGCGACATGGACGACAAGATGCAGGCCTTTGAGCTGGGCGCGGACGATTACCTGGTGAAGCCCTTTGACTTCCGCGAGCTGCTGGCCCGCATCCGCGTATTCCTCAAGCGCGCCGGCGCCGATATACCACAAAGCAGCCTGTATAAAATAACCATCGCTGACCTGGAAATAGACCGGGAAAGGAAAGAAGTGACCCGGGGCGGCAAAAAGATATCGCTCACCGCCAAGGAGTACCAGTTACTGGAATTCCTGGCGCTGCACAAGGGCAAGGTCATCTCCAAGCTCACTATCGCGGAAAAGGTATGGGACATTGATTTTGATACCGGCACCAACGTGATAGAGGTGTACATGAATTTCCTGCGCAAAAAGATAGACAAGGATTTTGAACAGAAGCTACTGCATACCAAAACAGGTATGGGGTATTATTTGGGAGAAGAATAACCGGATATGCTGATGTGTTGATGTGCTGATGTGCTGATTAACGGAAGCGGTTAAGGACATTATATAATTCGCTGCATTTTCATCAGCATATCAGCACATCAGCACATCAGCATATCAGCACATTTGCACATACGTTTATGCAGATCAAATATAAAATAGCGCTTTATTACACCCTGTCTGCCACCGTATTGCTGGTGTCCTTTGCCACCCTTGCCTACTATTTTTCCGCCAAATCCCGTAAAGCCGAATACCTGGAGCGCCTGGAGTACCGGGCCCGCTCCATTGCCAACGTGATCATTGAAGGCGACCGCATCCGGGTGGACCTCCTGCGCAAGCTGGACAAGACCACCTTCCAGGACCTGTACCAGGAAACCATCCTGGTATATGATCCGGACTATGACCTCCTGTATTCCAACCTGCAGGATACGGCTATACGTACCCACCGCAGCCTGCTGGACTATATCAAAAAGAACGGTATTTACAGTGCGGAAAAGGACAGCGACGAGGTGGTAGGCGTTCATTATACGGAAGGCAGCATGTCTGTGATCGTGATCGTATCCTCCATGGACAAATACGGTTACCAGAACCTCCAGAACCTGAAGCGTATCCTGCTGGCAGAATTGCTGGTGGCGGCCGTGGCGCTGGTGGTGATCGGGTATTTCTTCTCCCGCAAGATGGTGGCCCCCATTGACCAGCTGGTGCGGCAGGTAAATACCATTAATGCCAACAACCTGCAGGATACCAAAGTGGATATCCGCGGGCGCGACGAGATCGCGCAGCTGGGCAGCAATTTCAATACCATGCTGCAGCGGCTCAGCGCCTCGTTTGACCTGCAGAAGAGCTTTGTGAGCAACGCCTCCCATGAGCTGCGTACCCCGCTGGCCTCTATTATCAGCCAGCTGCAGGTAACCCTTTCCAAGGAAAGAAGCCGGGAAGACTATGCCGCGGTGCTCAACTCCGTGCTGGAAGACGCTGAAAACCTGTCGGACCTCACCAACGGGCTGCTGCAGCTGGCACAGTCCGAGCTGAACGAACAACGCTTCTCCCTCTACGAAGTACGCATAGATGAACTGCTGCTTGAAATGGGCAACCTCATTAAATTAAAGCAGAGCGGTAAGGTAGAGATACAGTTTGAGAAACTGCCCGAGCTGGACACCCAGCTTACCTGCCTGGGGAATGAAGTGCTGCTGAAAATACTGTTCCTCAACCTGGTGGACAACGCCTGCAAATTCTCTGCGGACAATACCGCCCAGGTGTCCATTGGCTTTCACGCCCATTACATCCAGATACAGGTAAAGGATAACGGCAGGGGCATTCCGCCTGCAGAGCAGGAAAAGATATTTGAGCCCTTTTACCGGGGCCGGAACGCGCAGCAGATCCGCGGCCACGGCCTGGGCCTTTCCATCTGCAAAAAGATCGTGCAGCTGCACAAAGGCGATATCTCCCTCAGCTCCACCCCAGGTAAAGGCACCGTGTTTACCGTGCTGCTGCCGCATTTATAGGTGAAGGGTGAAAAGGCTGGAAACGGAACATAACGCAATCATTCACTATTCACCCTTCACTTTTTTAAGTTCTTTTTAAGCTGCCTTAAAGCCCCCTTTAATTCCCCTTGCTGAGCTTTGCATCTGAAAATGAGTTTACAACACAGCTGATATGCACAGAAAGCTCAGGATACTGATCATAACCCTGTTCATTACACACAGCAGCCTGGCACAGGTACTACAGCCCATTACCTTGCAGGCGGCGGAAGACACTTTCCTGGAGAAGAATTACGAGCTGCTGGCGCAACGTTACCGCGTGGATGCCGGCAAGGCCCTGGTACAACAGACCCGCCTGTGGAGCAATCCGTCTTTCAGCACCACCTGGGGGTTTGGTACCACAGACAGGGTACAACCCTTTTACGGTGGCAACGGCGGGCAAATCACCTATGATGTGGACCAGCTGATCACGCTGGCGGGTAAACGCAATAAACAGGTGCAGCTGGCCCGGTTGAATGTCGCCGCCAGCCAGTCCGCCTTCTATGAGCTGATGCGCACCCTGCGCCTGCAGCTGCGGAGCAGCTATTACCAGCTATATTTCCTGCAGGAAACTGAAAAAGTGCTGCAGGAACAGCTGTCCAACCTCCAGAAAATAGTGAACGCCTATACGGAAGCCGATAAAAAAGGGAGCGTGGCGCACGCGGATGTGGTGCGCCTCCGCGCCCTGCTGGTAGGCATCACAAATGATTATGCCGACCTGAAACAGCAGGAGCTGGCTGCCCAGCTGAACCTGCAGCAGCTCCTGGGCAGCGGACTGCAGTTTGCTCCCCGGGTGGATACGGAGGAGCTGGTGCGCTATAACATGGCCGGGCATACGCTGGCAGCGCTCACCGATACCGCCCTGGCCAACCGGCCGGACCTGCGCATGGCGCAGCAGCAGCTGCAGCAGGCCCAGGTGAACTACCGCCTGCAAAAAGCCCTGGCCGTGCCGGACCTGCACGTTGGCGCCACCTACGATAAGAACGGCAGCTATGCGCCCAACTTCATCGGCCTGACCCTGGGCATAGACCTCCCCTTCTGGAACCGCAACCAGGGCAACATACGCGCTGCCGGCAACGAGGTAAAAGCACAGGAGCAAAGCCTGGCGCAAAGCAACAACATCGTGATAACCGAAGTGCAGCAGGCGCTGGAAAAGATCCGCCTGGCAGACCAGCGGTACCGGGCGCTGGACTTCCGCAGCTTCAGCCAGGAGTATGACCGGCTGATAGCCGAAGTGGCGCTCAATTTCCGTAAAGGCAACATTTCCCTGCTGCAGTTCATTGATTATTTCAACAGCTACAGCGACAATGTGAAGAACATCAACAAGCTGCTGCTGGACCGCATTACAGCATACGAGGAACTGAATTTTGTGACAGGCGCGGAGCTATTCAGGAAACAGGATGCGGGAAATGGGAAGTAAGAGATAATAGAAGTCTGATAAATAAAGACACATGAACCATATTTCAAGTCTCGCCCTGCTGGCAGCCGGGATCATATTTTACAGCAGCTGCAAACAACCACAGGCAGAAGATACTGAAAAGGAAACCTTTGTGCTGAGCGACACCATGTTGCAGAGCATTCATATAGACACCGCCAGCATCCGGCCGGTGCAGAACGAGTTGCGCCTGTCCGGCAAAGTAGCCCCGGATGTGGGCAAGGTGCTGAAGGTATACCCCCTGGTAAGCGGGTATGTAAAGGATATTAAAGTGCAGCTGGGCGATTTTGTACAGAAGGGGCAGATACTGGCCGTGATACAGAGCGGCGAAATTGCCGATTATGACAAGCAGATGGCCGAGGCCCGCACCAACCTGGCCGTGGCGGAAAAAGGGCTGCAGGTGGCCAAGGACCTTTTCAGCAGCCAGCTGAGCACCGAAAAGGACGTGATAGACGCACAGGGCCAGGTGGACAAGGCCCGGGCCGAGGTGAACCGCCTGAACGATCTTTTCAAGATATACCGCCGCGGCAACGGCTCCACTTACCTGGTCACCGCCCCCATCTCCGGCTATATCATCGAAAAGAATATCAACAACAACATGGAGATCCGCAGCGACAACAACCAGAACATCTTCACTGTGTCCGAGCTGAACGACGTATGGGTGCTGGCCAACGTGTTTGAAACAGACATTGCCCGTGTGAAGGAAGGCTATGATGCAGACATTGTGACCATCAGCTACCCGGATATCGTGTTCCACGGCAAGGTGGACAAGATCTACAATTTCCTGGACCCTGCCACCAAGACCATGCAGATCCGCATCCGGCTTGATAACAAGGACATGCAGCTGAAGCCGGAGATGTTCGCCACCGTTACCCTCCATTACAATGAAGGCAGCCAGATGCTGGCCGTACCCGCCTCGTCGCTGATATTTGACCGCAGCAAAAGCTATGTGCTGGTATTCCGGGACAAGTACAACATACAGGTACGGGAAGTGGAGCCCTACAGGACCTCCGGCAACCTGGCCTATCTAAGCAAGGGGCTGCATCCCGGCGAAAGGGTGATCTCCCGGAACCAGCTGCTGATCTATAATGCACTGAATGATTAGCCTTTAGCTGTTAGCACTTGCCCATTAGCTAAAAGCTTAAAGACATCCTACATGAACAGACTTATTAAAAATATCGTTGGCTTTTCGCTCAGGAACAAGCTGTTTGTATTTATAGCCACCGCCACCCTGGTCATTTCAGGCATTGTAGCATTTCTGCATACGCCCATAGAAGCCTTCCCGGATGTTACCAATACGCAGATCGTGATCGTGACCAAGTGGAACGGGCGCAGCGCGCAGGAAGTGGAGCGCTTTGTAACGCTGCCCGTGGAAGTGGCCATGAACGCAGTGCAGAAAAAAACCAGCGTGCGCTCCATTACCATGTTCGGCCTGTCTGTGGTGAAGATCATCTTTGAGGACGACGTGGAGGATTTCTTTGCCCGGCAGCAGGTGAACAACATGCTGCAAAGCATTTCGCTGCCCGAGGGCGCAGATCCGGAAATACAGCCGCCCTATGGCCCCACCGGCGAGATATTCCGCTACTACCTGAAAAGCGACCATCGCAGCTCCCGCGACCTGCTTACCTACCAGAACTGGGTGATAGACCGGCAGCTGCGTAGCGTGCCGGGCGTAGCCGATATTGTGGCCTTTGGCGGGCAGGACAAGATCTACGAGATCACTGCCGACCCGGTTCGTTTAGCCAAATACGATATTACTCCCCTGGAGCTGTACCAGGCAGTGACCAAAAGCAACGTCAACGTGGGCGGCGACGTGATCGAGAAGAACGGGCAGGCCTACGTGGTACGCGGCATCGGCCTGCTGAACAGCATCGCGGATATCGAGAACATCATTCTCGACAACATCAACGGCACGCCCCTGCTGGTAAAGAACGTGGCCACCGTACAGGAATCATCCCTGCCCCGCGTAGGACAGGTAGGGCTGGACCAGGAGGACGACCTGGTGGAAGGCATCGTAGTGATGCGCAAGGGCGAGAATCCCACGGAAGTGCTGGCCCGGTTAAAGACCAAGATCAGGGAGCTGAATGAGACCATACTGCCGGCAGACATCAGGATGGTGACCTTTTACGACCGGGACACGCTGATGGAGTTCTGTACACACACCGTGCTGCATAACCTGGTGGAAGGCATCCTGTTTGTGACCGTGATCGTGTTCATCTTCATGGCCGACTGGCGCACTACGCTCACGGTGTCCATCATCATCCCCCTGTCGCTGCTGTTTGCCTTCCTGTGCCTGCGGCTGAAGGGCATGTCGGCCAACCTGATCAGCATGGGCGCCATTGACTTCGGGATCATTATAGATGGTGCGGTGGTAATGGTGGAAGGCATTTTCGTGATGCTGGACCATAAGGCCAGGCACTTTGGCATGGAGCGTTTCAACAAGCTGGCCAAGATGGGCTGGATCAAACAGACAGGCGGGGAGCTGGCCAAAGCCATCTTCTTCTCCAAGCTGATCATCATCATATCGCTGATACCCATCTTTTCTTTCCAGAAGGTGGAAGGCAAGATGTTCTCTCCCCTGGCCTGGACACTGGGCTTTGCCCTGTTGGGTGCGCTGCTGTTCACCCTTACGCTGGTGCCGGTGCTCACCTCTCTCCTGCTCAACAAAAATGTGCGGGAAAAGCACAACCCCGTGGTGCGCTTCTTTGACCGGATCGTGATGCGGGGCTTTAACTGGACCTACGGGCATAAGCGCCTGAGCATGGGGCTGGCGCTGGCCTTTATGGCGCTCACCTTTTGCTCCTCCCGCTGGCTGGGCACCGAGTTCCTGCCGCAGCTGAACGAAGGCTCCCTGTGGGTGACCACCGAGCTGCCCATGAGCATGTCGCTCACGGAAAGCGTGAAAATGGCGCACGCCATCCGCAAGGACCTGGGCGGCTTCCCGGAAGTGAAGCAGGTATTATCGCAGGTGGGGCGCTCCAATGACGGCACCGATCCTAACGGCTTCTATTTTGTGCAGTACCAGGTGGACCTGGCGCCCAAACAGGAATGGACGCGCGGCATATCGCAGGATGAGCTGATCAGCCAGATGGAGCAACGGCTGAAGAAGTACCCCGGCATTATCCTCAACTTCTCCCAGCCCATCAGCGACAATGTATCCGAGGCTGTGGCCGGCTTCAAGGCCGCCAACGGCGTAAAGATATACGGCGACGACCTGGAAAAGCTGGAAAGCCTTTCCTCGCAGGTAGTGGCCCAGCTGAAAACCGTGCCGGGCATCCGCGACCTGGGCGTGATCCGCAACATCGGGCAGCCGGAAATGACCATTAACCTGCACGACAACAAGATGGCCCTGTACGGCGTGAACACGGCAGATGCGCAGGCCGTAATAGAAATGGCCATTGGCGGGAAAACCGCTACCCAGCTGTACGAAGGCGAAAAGAAATTTGACATCCGCATCCGCTATGATGCCAATTACCGCAAAACGGAAGAAGACCTGAAGAACCTGATGGTGCCTACCCAAAGCGGCAACAAGGTGCCCCTGAAAGAGCTGGCCACCATTACCACCATTACCGGCCCGGCTTTCATTTACCGGGACGGCAACAAGCGGTTCATCGGCATTAAGTTCTCCGTGCGCGACCGGGACCTGGGCAGCACCATTGCAGAGGCCCAGGCCAGGGTGAAGGCGGCAATAAAACTGCCCAAAGGCTATAGCGTGGGCTGGACCGGCGAGTTTGAGAACCAGGTGCGCGCCACCGGCCGCCTGGCCCAGGTAATACCCGTAAGCCTGGTAGCTATTTTCATTATCCTGTTCATTATGCTGGGCAGCGTAAAGGATGCAGGGCTGATACTGCTGAACGTACCCTTTGCGCTGATAGGCGGCATACTGGCCATACACATTACGGGCATCAACTTCGGTATTTCCGCCGGCGTAGGCTTTATTGCGCTCTTCGGCATCTGTATACAGAACGGCGTGATCCTGATATCGGTATTCCACAAGAACCTGCAAAGCAGGATGCCGCTGAACGAGGCTATCCGCCTGGGTGTGGAATCCAGGGTGCGCCCCGTGGTGATGACCGCCCTGATGGCCGCCATTGGTCTGATACCGGCCGCCGTATCACATGGCGTAGGCTCTGAAACACAGAAGCCGCTGGCCATAGTAGTGATAGGCGGCCTGGTGACCGCCACCGTGCTGACGCTGCTGATATTCCCCATTATATTCTATGGGGCGTATAAGAACAAGCGGGACACTTTATAGCTGTTGGCAGCCAGCTGTTAGCTTGTGGCTCGCTCCCGCAACTAACCGCTAGAAGCTAACTGCCAGCAGCTAATTAAACCGACTGGTTTTAGTTCGCATATAGGTTGATAGAATGGAGCTGAAACGGCAGTACCGGTAGCATGTAAGCTTCCAGCACTGGTTTCATGCTCAATTACTCCGCCCCGCCGCAGAAGAAACAACGCGGGGCGGATTTTATTTTTCAAGGCAGCTGGCTAACCGCTGCCCGGCGCGCCAGAAGCCCGCTGCTAAAAGCGCCCTCTCGTCCCGCAAAACCTGCCTTACGCGTAAGAATGTGCTGCAACCCGCCAATAAACGTTAAATTCGGGTATGAACATTCTGCCGGCACTGACACGGTATAAGCTGCACCATGCACTGTTCTGGATGATCTTCTTCACGGTATGGGTGCTGCTGCGCATAGACGATTACCCCGCCTTGCAGGCTACCGTACTGGCCGGCCTGCTGAAAGTAGTGACACTGGCAGGCGCCGTGTACTTTACCAGCTATGTGCTGATACCCCGCTTCCTGTACCGACAGCAGTACCTGGTCTTCTTTACTGCCTTTACCGGGCTGATAGGAGGTACCGGCTGGCTGGTGATCCGGCTGCTGAACCTTGTGCTGCAGCCTTATGCCGGCCGCATTGCCCAATGGCCCAATGCCAGCCTCAACAGCCAGCTGTATGATGTGTACATTCCCCTGTTCTTTATGGTAGGTGCCATTACCGGCGTACAGTTCTATATAGACCGGCTGCAAACCCAGCACCGCCTGCAAAGCGCGCTGCGCGCCAGCGCCGAGCAGGAGCTGCAATACCTGAAAGCGCAGATCAACCCGCATGCACTGTTCAATTCCCTGAACGCCGTGTATTTCCTCATAGACAAGGAGAACAAGGCGGCCCGGGAAATGCTCCGGCAGTTTGCGGACCTGCTGCGTTACCAGCTGTACGACTGCAATACAGACGCCATCCCCATAGAAAAGGAAGCACAGTACGTGGCCAGCTATGTGGCCATCCAACAAATGCGGCTGAATGACAACTGCGAAGTATCCTTTTACTGCGACCCCGCCATGCAGCACTTCAGCGTAGCGCCCCTGCTGCTGATCCCTTTCGTGGAGAATGCGTTCAAGCACGTGTCCGCGCATGTGCGGGCGCCCAATAAAGTGGCCGTCAGCCTGTGCCGCCAGGGGCCTTTCCTGCAGCTGGAAACCTATAATACGCGGGAGCGGCCGGTAAATGGCAACGGTACGCACCACGGTATCGGGCTGGCCAATGTAAAACGCCGCCTGGAGCTGCTGTACCCCGGAAAGCATACCCTGCAGATAGCCGAAACGGAACATGCATTTCACGTAACCTTAAATATCCGTATCACATGACCTTACGCTGTATGATCATAGATGATGAGCCACTGGCCCGCAGAGGACTGCTGGAATACTGCGCGGAGGTGGATTTCCTGGAGCTGGCCGCCGTATGCGACAGCCCGGCAAAAGCCATCTCCCTGCTGCAGGCGCAGCCCGTGCAACTGCTGTTCCTGGATATACAGATGCCCCGTATCACCGGCCTGGAGCTGCTACGCTCCCTGCCGCAGCCGCCCCTGGCCATTCTTACTACGGCCTACCCGGAGTATGCCCTGGAGGGCTTTGAGCTGGACGTGATAGACTACCTCCTGAAACCCATTGCCTTTGAGCGCTTCCTGAAAGCGACGCTGAAGGCCCGCTCCTATTTTGAGCTGCTGCAGCGCCCTGCTGCAGAGAACACGGCGGATCATTTCTTCATTAAATGCGACAGCGGGCTGGAACGCATCTGCTTCAATGACCTGCTGTATGCCGCGGCCCTGCAGAACTACGTAGTGCTGCATACGGCGCAGCGCAGATACATTACCTACCTGACATTCAAAGCAGTGGCGGATTACCTGCCGGAAGCACAGTTCCTGCGCGTACATAAATCCTACATTGTAGCGCTCTCCAAAATAGACCGGATCACCGGGAATGATATCATGATCGGCACGCAGCATATTCCCATGAGCCGGCATCTGAAAGATGCGGTGATGGAAAGGATATTAAAGGGTAGATACCTGAGGAGATAATGCGGATGTGCAGATGTGCAGATGAATTGAAGCGATTGTTATAATGAGCTAATTCGCTGCATTTTCATTTGCACATCCGCATTTCCACACATTATTTCAGTTTCGGCCGCAGCCTTTGTTTGGACTTATTAAATATCATCTGTCCTTTATCAATGCCTTTGCGCAGCTTCTCCTGCTCTGCGGCGGGCAGGTGCAGTACGGACCTGCACTCCTCGCTGCAGCAGCCGTCATATTTAGCGGCGCAGGCTTCGCACTGGATGAACAGCAGGTGGCAGCCGTCATTCTTGCAGTTGGTATGGGTATCGCAGGGTTGCCCGCACTGGTGGCAGTGGCTGATAATATCATCGCTGATACGCTCGCCCAGGCGCTCGTCAAACACGAAGTTCTTGCCCTTGAATTTGTTAGGCAGGCCCAGCTCGCGGGTTTTATTGGTGTATTCAATGATGCCACCTTCCAGGTGGTACACATTGTTAAAACCGTTGTGCAGCAGGTAAGCGGAGGCCTTTTCGCAGCGGATACCGCCGGTGCAGTACATTACGATATTTCTATCCTTCTGGTCCTTCAGCATGTCTACCGCCATGGGCAGCTGCTCGCGGAAGGTATCTGAAGGCACTTCAATGGCCCGCTCAAAATGTCCCACTTCGTATTCGTAATGGTTGCGCATATCCACGATAATGGTATCTGGATCGGCGGCCAGCTCATTAAAGGCTTTGGCATTCAGGTACTTGCCTTTGCGCACCATATCAAAGGAGGGGTCGGTAATACCGTCGGCCACTATCTTCTCCCGCACTTTGATGCGCAGCACCCAGAAGGATTTGCCGTGATCCTCCACGGCCCTGTTCAGCCTTATGCCGTTCAGAAAGGGAATGGAATAAAGATAGCTGCGGAAGGCTTCCATATGCTGCTCTGGTACGCTTACCTGGGCATTAATGCCTTCGTGCGCCACGTAGATACGCCCGAACACCAGCAGCTGGTCAAGGGCCAGGTAAAGCTGGTCGCGGAAAGCCTTCGGATCGTCGATCCGGGCATACTGGTAAAAGGAGATGGTGATCCGCTTAAATGTTTCTGCAGCCAGCCTGCGTTTCAGCTCTGCTGCAGATACCCTGTTGTGCAATGTCATGTTCCGTTTGAAATTTTAAGGACATACGTCGGATGAACAAAATTTCAGTGTCATTAAACCAGGCAGGATGTCATTCAATCTGCCAGGTTTGGCTGCGCAAAGGTAGGAAAAGTTGCTCAATCAGGGTGGATGTAGGCTTCATTTTCACCGGACCATTCCCGCAGCAGTTGCAGCAGCAGGTATGCTACGGCGCTAATAATGAGGATGTAACCAATAAAGCCGAGGGTCATTAATGCCTGGGGGTTTTGCCAGTGACTGAGCTGCGCTATGTAAGCCAGTGCGGGGTAGTGTAAAATAAACTGTGTCAGGTTCTGATTTTCCTTGTTTGGAACCCCACGCCAGGGGTAAGGGGAGCGGCGCTAGCTCCCCTGTTATAGCTGTAATTTCAACCGGTCACCAAATATAA
>Ga0164243_10001671_pt1 | contig 37428 bp, 29 predicted proteins | sample OricompcompostOP_FD_108781 | JGI IMG/M metagenome (GOLD analysis project Ga0164243, IMG submission 108781) | Organic Plus compost microbial communities from Emeryville, California, USA - Original compost - Organic plus compost (OP) | ecosystem: Engineered > Solid waste > Mixed feedstock >...
TCCGGCGTTACCCCGCATTCGCCAGCGGGGGCGAGGGTGTGTTTGGTTTCCGCACACACCACACCGCTTCCTCCCCCCTTCGTCATTGCGAGGGGCCGTGAGGCCCCGCGGCAATCCAGGGCCTCGTGCAACTGCCCTGGATTGCTTCGTCGGCTTCGCCTCCTCGCAATGACGAGGGGAGAGGCTCGTTACCTTGGCGTGCAGCCGAGCGAGATGCCAGCTTTCGCTGGCATGACGATGGGGGCGGGCTAGTGGCGGCAGGCCAGGGCTTCCACGGCGTCTTCCAGCCGGGCGGGATCGCCCAGGGCGAGGACGTGGCCGTCGGAGCCGGCGTGGAGCGGATCGCCGTTCCAGTCGCAAATCAGGCCGCCGGCGCCTTCGACCACCGGCGCCAGCGCCGCGAAATCGTGGAGCTTGAGCCCGGCCTCGCACACGATGTCGAGCTGGCCGGCGGCGAGCATCGCGTAATTGTAGCAATCGCCGCCCATCACCATCCGCCGATGGTCGGTGTTGGCGGCGAGACGCATGAAATGCTCGCCGTCGTGATCGTCGAAATAATGCGGGCCGGTGGTGGCGATCGCCGCCGCGGCAAGATCGGGGCAGGGGCGGGTCCGCACCGGCCGGCCGTTGAGCGTGGTCGGCCGTCCGGCGATGCCCAGCCAGCGTTCGCCCAGGATCGGCTGGTCGATGATGCCGAGCACCGGGAAGCCTTCCTCCAGCAGCGCGATCAGCGTGCCGAAGATCGGCCGCCCGGCGAGGAAGGCGGTGGTGCCGTCGATCGGATCGAGCACCCATTGGCGGCCGGAAATGCCCTCACGCACTCCGAACTCCTCGCCCCACACCCCGTCCTGCGCGGCTTCGGCCTCGAGCAGGCGGCGCATCGCCTCCTCCGCCTCGCGATCGGCGATGGTGACGGGCGAGGCGTCTCCCTTGCGCTCCGGGTCCAGCGGCTGGCGGAAATGGGGGCGGATCGCCGCCCGCGCCGCTTCGGCGAGGCGCTGGGCAAGGGCGATGTCGCTGTCGCGCACCGTTCAGTCGAACAGCGAGCTGACGCTGCTCTCATCCGCGATGCGGCGCACCGCCTCGCCGATCAGGGGGGCGATGGTGAGCGTGCGGATGCGCGGCGAATCGCGGGTGGCGTCGGTCGGCAGGATGGTATCGGTGATCACCAGCTCCTTGAGCGCGGAATTGTTCACCCGCGCCACCGCGCCGCCCGAAAGCACGCCGTGGGTGATGTAGGCCGCCACGCTCTTCGCCCCGGCGTCGAGCAGGGCCTGCGCGGCGTTGCACAGCGTGCCGCCCGAATCGACGATATCGTCGATCAGGATGCAGGCGCGGCCCTTCACGTCGCCGATGATGTTCATCACCTCGGACTGGCCCGGCCGATCGCGCCGCTTGTCGACGATGGCGAGCGGGGCGTTGTCGAGCCGCTTGGCCAGCGCGCGGGCGCGCACCACGCCGCCCACATCGGGCGAGACGACCATCAGTTCCTCCCCGCCGTAGCGGGCCTGGATGTCCGCCGCCATCACCGGCGCGGCATAGAGATTGTCGGTCGGGATGTCGAAGAAGCCCTGGATCTGCCCGGCATGGAGATCGACCGACAGCACCCGGTCCGCCCCCGCCTGGGTGATGAGGTTGGCGACCAGCTTGGCCGAGATCGGGGTGCGCGGGCCGGGCTTGCGGTCCTGCCGCGCATAGCCGAAATAGGGCACCACCGCGGTGATCCGCCGGGCCGAGGCGCGCTTCAGCGCATCGATGCAGATCAGCAGCTCCATCAGATTGTCGTTCGCCGGGTAGGAGGTGGGCTGGAGGATGAACACATCCTCGCCCCGGACATTCTCGTGGATCTCGACGAAGACTTCCTCGTCCGCGAAGCGCCGCACCGAGGCATCGGTCAGCGGCAGCTCGAGATAGGCCGCGATCGCGCGGGCAAGCGGCAGGTTGGAATTGCCGGCCATGATCTTCATCGCGCAAACAGCCCCTTTTTCATCGCGCAGCGGCGGGATTCGCCTGCTGCGCGCTCTAGCCCAGAGTCACACGATTGCAACCTGCCGCGGGCCGCGCCTGTTGAAATCCGGGCCGTTCCTCCGCCGCGGGAAGCCGCGCGGGACGGGCCGGGAAGCGGCGCCGGATCAGGCGATGCGGTGTTCGCCCCGCACCCAGCGGATCGTGCCGGAGCTGGCGCGCATCACCACGCTTTCGGTGGTCATCCGGCCGCCCTTGAGGCGCTTCACCCCTTCCAGCAGCGAACCGTCGGTCACCCCGGTGGCGGCGAAGATGCAATCGCCCTTGGCGAGATCGCCCAGCTTGTAGATCCGGTTGAGGTCCTCGATCCCCCATTTGCGGGCACGGGCCTTCTCGTCCTCGTTGCGGAACACCAGCCGGCCGTTGAACTGGCCGCCCACGCAGCGCAGCGCCGCCGCCGCGAGCACGCCTTCCGGCGCGCCGCCCTGGCCCATGTAGAGATCGACGGTGGTGTCCGGATCGGTCACCGCGATCACCCCCGCGACATCGCCGTCGGGGATCAGGTAGATGCCGCAGCCCAGCCCGCGCAGCTCCGCGATCAGGTCGGCATGGCGCGGCCGGTCGAGCACGCAGACGATGATCTCTTCCGGCTTCACGCCCTTGGCCTCGGCCACGGCGCGGACATTCTCGGTCGGCGTCCGGTCGAGGCTGATGATGTCCTCGGGATAGCCGGGGCCGACCGCCAGCTTGTCCATATAGACGTCGGGCGCGTTCAGCAGGCAGCCTTCCTCCGCCGCCGCCAGCACGGCGAGCGCGTTGGGCCCGGCCTTGGCGGTGATGGTGGTGCCTTCCAGCGGGTCCAGCGCGATGTCGATCCTGGGGCCGCGGTCCGGCGCGCCGCCCACCTTCTCGCCGATATAGAGCATCGGCGCCTCGTCGCGCTCGCCTTCGCCGATCACCACCGTGCCGTCGATCTCCAGCTCGTCGAACGCCTTGCGCATCGCTTCCACCGCCGCGGCATCGGCCGCCTTCTCGTCCCCGCGGCCGACGAGCTTCGAGGCGGCGATCGCCGCTGCCTCCGTCACGCGGACCATTTCGAGGACGAGGACGCGGTCGAGAACTTTGCTGGCCTTGGTCATCGGTGTCTCCGTTGAAGCGCCGCCCGGATCGCAGGGGGCCGGCGGTGCTGTAAAGCACGCCCTCATTGCGCCGCAACATGTATCGGCAGCGATCGGGCGCATTTCCACGACGGCGTTCGGAGGCGTTTGCCGGTTGCGGCCGGGCCATTCATCGGCGATCAAGCCGGGAGGCGTGATGGAGGCGCCGTGACAGGGAGCCGCCGTCGGGCGCGCCGTCGGAGCCCGGGGGCGGGAGAATGCACGAGTGCTGATCAGGATTGCCGTTCCCCTCCTGGCCTTGCTGGCCGCCATGCCGCTGGCGCCGCTCGCCGCGCAGGATGCGGACGGGGCCACGGCCGAGGAGGCGCTGCGGGCGGCCAAGGGCGCCTACGGCCCGCCGCCCCCGCGCCAGAACTGCAGCAAGAAGTCCAAGGAAGGCGGCGAGGACGAGATCGTCGTCTGCGCCGAGCAGGAGCAGGACGATTCGGAGTTCCGCGTCAAATCCTCGACCGAGCTCGATCCCAAGTCCCGCCGGGCGACGAATGACGGGAAGCCCCGTGCGCCCGATGTCGCGGGCGAAGGGATCTTCCAGGGCAAGGCCACGGTAGGCGGGCTGTGCGTGATGGGCGGCTGCCCGCCTCCGCCCGCCTATATCTTCGATATCAGCGAATTGCCTGAAGCCCCCAAGGGCTCCGACGCCGACCTGATCGCCAAGGGCGAGAAGCGGGGGGATTGACCGCCTCGCCCATCATGGGCCCCTTTTTTCGTCATGCCAGCGAAAGCTGGCATCTCGGGCCTCTGCGTGTCACCGCAGGAGACCCCAGCTTTCGCTGGGGTGACGATGAGCCGTCAAATCGGACAGCGCCTAGGAGGCCAGCAGCTGCATCACCAGCGGCGGTTCGGTGAGGCTGGGCGAGCCCTGCAGCAGCTCCAGCGCGCGGTCGACATTGGCTTCCGGGCCTTCATGGGTGACGATCGAGACCATCACTTCCCCGCCTTCCTCGCGCCGGCCCTTCTGGATCAGGCTTTCGATCGAAACGCCCGCATCGCGCATGGCGGCGGCGATCTCGGCCAGCACGCCGGGGCGATCCGCCACCATGAAGCGCAGATAGTCGCGCGCGATCCGGTGCCCGGCATCCGCCTTGGGCATCGGCTTCAATTCGGCCACCGGCACGGAGAAGGGCGCGCCGAGCTCGCCCCGGGCGATGTCGATGATGTCGGCCACCACCGCGCTCGCCGTCGGCCCGTCGCCCGCGCCGGCGCCCTGGAACAGCAGCCGGCCGGAATAATTGCCTTCGGCCACCACCGCATTGGTCGGCCCGTCGACATGGGCCAGCGGATGGTCGCGCGGCACCAGATAGGGGCAGACCCGCTGGAACAGGGTCTCCTCGCCGTCGGGGCCCGCTTCGGTATCGGAGATGCCGATCAGCCGGATCACGAAGCCCAGCGCGGCGGCCTGCTCGATATCCGCGGCGCGCAGGCGCGCGATCCCTTCGGTCTCGACCGAGGGGAAGTCGATCCGCGCGCCGAAGGCGATCGCCGCCAGGATCGAAAGCTTGTGCGCGGCGTCGATCCCCTCGATGTCGAAGGTCGGGTCCGCCTCGGCATAGCCCAGCTCCTGCGCGTCCTTCAGCACGTCGGCGAAGTCGCGGCCGGTGTCCTCCATGGTGGAGAGGATGTAGTTGCAGGTGCCGTTGAGGATGCCGTAGATGCGCTCGATCTCGTTCGCGGCCGCGCCTTCGCGCAGGCCCTTGATCACCGGGATGCCTCCCGCCACCGCCGCCTCGAACTTCAGCGGCACACCGGCTGCTGCCGCCGCATCGGCCAGCGAAAGGCCGTGATGGGCGATCATCGCCTTGTTCGCGGTGACCAGCGCCTTGCCCGAGGACAGCGCGTTGCGCGCCAGGGTGAGCGCCGGCCCGTCCGATCCGCCGACCAGCTCCACCACCACGTCCACATCCGCGCGGGCGGCCATCGCGGTCATATCGTCCTCCCAGGCGAAGCGGGAGATGTCGACTCCGCGATCCTTGGCCCGGTCGCGCGCGCTGACGGCCACGATCTCGATCGGCCGGCCGGCGCGGCGGGCGATCAGCCCGGCATTGCTTTCGAGCAGGCGGATGACGCCGGCGCCGACGGTGCCGAGCCCGGCAAGGGCGATGCGAAGCGGTGTGGCCATCTATTCCCCCTCGAGCAGGGCCGGTGAAGCGCGCCGCCTAGGACAGCGCGGCGGGAAATTCCAGAGCGAAGCTGAAGGGCAGGCGCCCCGGCCCGAAATTCGGGCGCGGATCCTCCTAGGAGCGCAGGCGCGTGCGCGGGCAGGCGCCCAGCTGGGAGAGGACGAAGCCGTAATCCTCCGCGGCGCGGGCGCGCGAGGCGGCATCGCGCGAGAGGATCGCGTCATAGGGCAGCGTCTGCGGCAGGAAGCAGGCCAGCCTGTACCATTCCAGCGTGTCGCGCACGGGCGGCTTGGCCGACTGGTCGACCAGCTCGGTCCACGACACGCCCCATTCGGGCTCCATGCCGGGGCGGCGCAGCACGCTGAGCGTCACCGAAGCGTCGTCCTTGGTCGTGAGGAAGAGCTGGGTCTCCGATTCCCCGGCGAGGTTGCCGGCGATGGAGAGCCCGTCGCTCACGCCCGAGACCTTGGGCGGCGCGTCGGGGGCGGCCAGCTCGGTCAGGATCGACTTCACCCGCGCTTCGGTGGCGGGGTCGGCCGGGATCTGCGCGTCGACATCCACCAGCTGCAGCTGGTCCGGGCGGTTGGGCACCGGCAGGGCGAACAGGATCACCGACTGCTTCTTCAGTTTGGGGACCTTGCCCTTCGCGTCCAGCGGGACGTCGACAAGATATTTGAGCGATTCGCCGATTGCCGAGCGGCCGGAGATCAGGGCCTGCGTCTGCGCCTCCACATAGAGCCGCACCCAGCCCCTGCGCAGCATCGGCGAGCGTTCGGGAGGGAGCACCGCCTGGTTGCGAATCTGCGCCTTCACCACCAGCCGGGAAGGGTCGGCAAGGTCGGCCAGATCGGCATAGGTGAACGTGGATCGCGGCGTTTCGGGGGTATCGTCCGCCGCATGGGCCGGAACGGAAAAAAAACCCGCCATGGTCACAGCGGCGGCGAGCGCGAGGATCGGTCTGCGGTGATTTTCTGCGGTTTTCATGGGCTTCCCTTGCAAACGCGCCAGCCGGCGTTTCGGAACCGGCCCCCTCGCCATAGCCGCGACCATTCAAGGCGGGAAGTTCTGAATCGGAGGTTAACCGACAAAGGAATTGCCCCTCCCGTTCTTCACCGCTAAAGACCCGCAAAACCGGGGCCACACCAAAAAAAGAGCCCTGAGCCCGGCCGGGCGATCTTGGAGTCCGGTGGGCATCCGATATAATCGGCAGGGTGGACAAGCTTTATCGTTGCCTGTCAGGGTGAAATGCCCTGTTATGGGTGAGGGCCCGCTTTGCCGGGCGACGGAAATGGAGTGATGCGACTGAATGGCCTACGCTGACCAATCAATGAGCGGTAACAAGATTATCGCGATCATCATTGTGGGGCTCATTCACCTGGCTGTCGGTTACGCTCTGGTGACTGGTCTCGCTTATTCCGCGACCAAGAAGCTCATCGAACGCGTGACCACGGTCGATATTGATGAGCCCGAACCTGAACCGAGCGAAGAACCGCCGCCGCCGGAACCGCAAGCCGCTCCGCCGCCGCCGGTAGCTCCCCCACCCCCGATCAGCGTGGCCACCAGCCCGCCGCAGATCGTCACGCAGGTGACCATCCCGCCGCCGGCACCGGTGGTCCACCAGATCGTCCCGGCTCCGGTCGCGCCCGTGGCGCCTCCTCCGCCGCGGGTCCAGCCCAAGAATCCCACACCGCGCGGCAATCCCTCTTCCTGGGCCAATGCGAACGACTATCCGTCGCGCGCCTTGCGCGAGGAGCGCGAAGGCGTGACCCGCTTCTCGGTCACCGTGGGCCCCGATGGCCGCGTGCAGGGCTGCCAGGTCACGGGTTCGAGCGGCCATGCCGACCTCGACGAAACGACCTGCAAGCTCATCACCCGCCGCGGCCGCTTCAAGCCGGCCACCGACGGGGACGGCAACGAGGTCAGCGGCACCTGGTCCAGCGCGGTCCGTTGGGAAATTCCCAAGTGATTCATCAATGCCCGGATCGGCGCGTGCCGGTCCGGGTCTGGCATTTTTGACTATCCCGGTTTCTATTTAGAGAGGACTACCCGCATGCTTATCGATTTTCTGGCTGCCGCCGCGGATACGGCTCCCAAGAACCACTTCGGCTTCTGGGAAGCACTCAACCAGGGCGGTGTGATCGCCTATTCCATCTTCACCGTGCTCGTGATCATGTCCGTGGGCTCGTTCTACATCCTGATCACCAAGCTGCTCGAACAGCGCAAGATCTTCAGCCAATACAGGGAAATCCGTGCCAAGTTCTGGCAGGCGCCGACCCTGCGCGACGGCGCGGCGAAGCTCGACAAGAACAGCGCATGGCGCCAGCTGGTCGACGACGGCCTCGCCGCCGAAGAACAGCACAGCAAGATGACCGACAGCCTCGAAGCGCATGACTGGATGCATGGTTCGCTGGCCCGCTCGGAAGCCGCGATCAACTCGAAGCTGAGCGGCGGCCTGCCCTTCCTCGCCACCGTGGGCGCCACCGCGCCGTTCGTCGGCCTGCTCGGCACCGTCATCGGCATCTATCGCGCGCTGATCAACATCGGCCTCGCCGGTTCGGCCTCGATCGACAAGGTCGCGGGTCCGGTGGGTGAAGCCCTGATCATGACCGCCATCGGTCTGCTCGTGGCCGTCCCGGCCGTGCTCGCCTACAACTGGCTGCAGGCGCGCAACAAGCGCATCAGCGAGCTGCTGGCCGGCTTCTCGACCGACGTCCTCGCCAACATCACCTCCAAGGGCACGGTGAAGCCGGCGCTCGCGGTGAAGAAGGCTGCCCCGGCCGCTCCGGCGAAGCCGGCTCCCGCCGCGCCGAAGGCCTGAGGCCCGGAGCGATCCGGGCTGCGTGGGACGGGCAGCGGCATGCGGGCCCGCCCGTCCCCACCGCAGCAGACGTTTTGAGAGATAGGATTTAACCATGGCCATTTCGACAGGCGGCGGCGGCAGCGATACCCCGATGTCGGACATCAATACCACGCCCCTGGTGGACGTGATGCTGGTGCTCCTGATCATCTTCCTTATCGCTGTTCCGGTCGCCATCCAGACGATCGAGAAGCTGCAAATCCCCGTGTTCGCCTCGTCCGAATCCAAGGACAAGGTCGAGAATCTGCTCCTGACCGTGAGCACCACCGATGAAGCCGGCCGCAGCGCGGGCGATCCGGGCTTCACGGGCGCCTCGCGCAACGGCGAATGCCGGGTCTATTTCAACAACCTGACCCCGGTGACCTCGCAGGAGCTCTACGACCAGGCGTTCCAGCGGCTCGACGCGATCGTGAAGCGCGAAGGCGGCATCGAGGCGATCCTGAAGGATCCGGAAAAGATCCCGCAGGTCCACATCCGCGGTGACGTCAACGCACCGTGGCGTTGTGTCGCCGGCGCGATCTTCAATGTGCAGATTGCCGGCTACCCGACCGTCGGCTTCATCTCCAACCCCGTCGACCCCAACGGTTGATCCGGCGGTTGCGAGAGAACGAGGAGTAATTCCCCATGGCAATGTCAGGCGGCAAGGATGATGGCTCGCCGATGATGGAAATGAACACGACGCCGTTGATCGACGTCATGCTCGTTCTCCTCATCATGTTCATCATCACCATCCCGGTCGCGACTCACTCGGTCGATATCGACCTGCCGGCGCCGACCGAAAACCCCAATCCGCCGCCGGTGGATCCGATCAAGAACAAGATCGTGCTGACCCCGGCCGGCGAGATCCTGTGGAACGGCACGCCGATCGACCAGGGCACGCTGGTGGCGAACCTGCAGCAGTCGCTGACCTTCGCGGTCGAGCCGGAACTGCAGTTCGAGCCGGAGCCGATGGCCAGCTACGACCTCTCGGCCAAGGTGCTGAACATCATCAAGGCCTCCAAGGTCACGAAGTTCGGTTTCGTCGGCAACGAGAAGTACCGGGTCTTCGGCAAGGAAGGCGCGGCCCAGTAAGGGACCCGGCCACTTTCCCTCCGCAAGGCGGGAACAGGACGGAAAAGGGGCGGACTCTCCGCCCCTTTTTCTTTGGCGATTGTATATTTTGCAAATACCGGTCTTTCGTCACCCCGGCGAAAGCTGGCATCTCAGGCGACGACGCGCGCCGTCTCCTTCGTCATTGCGAGGGACCGAAGGTCCCGCGGCAATCCAGAGCCCTGCAAAACAGCCCTGGCTTGCTTCGTCGGCTTTGCCTCCTCGCAATGACGAATGTGCAGGACAGGCTTCTTCGTGCCTTCATGGCGTTCCCGGTCTCGGGCAGCGGCGCGCAGAGGCCCGAGACCGCAGCTTTCGCTGGGGTGACGAACGGACAGGGAGAGCAAGAACCTCACCCCATTTCCTCCCCTTCCCTCATCTCAGGCCCCATGGCCGCTTCGGCCAGGGCTTCGGCTTCCAACAGCAGCGCGTCGTCCACCGAGCCTTGCGGCAGGCTTTCGCGCCCGATCATCACCATCACCGGCACGGCGAGCGGGCTGACGCGGTCGAGCTCGACATGGACCAGCTCGCCCTGCGCCCGGTCCAGCAGGTCGCCCAGCCGGCCGACATCGGTCAGCCGGGTGCGGGCATCAGCCCAGGCGGCCTGGATCAGCACGTGGTCGGGTTCGTATTTCCGCAGCACATCGTAGATGAGGTCGGTGGAGAAAGTGACCTGTTTGCCGGTCTTCCGCTTGCCGGGATGCTGCCGCTCGACCAGGCCCGAGATCACCGCCACTTCGCGGAAGGCGCGGCGCAGCAGGTAGGATTCCTGCACCCAGTCGACGAATTCATGCGCCAGGATGTCGGGCGAGAGCAGCGGCGCCGGGTCCCTCACCGGCTGCAGGCCCCACACGCCCAGCGAATAGTCATTGGCCACGAAGCCCCCCGGCTGCAGCCCCCGCTCCTCCATCCGCCGCGTGATCAGCATGCCGAGCGACTGGTTCGCGTTCCACCCCTCGAAGGTGTAATAGGCGGTGTAGAACAGATGCTCGTGCGGGAAGCTTTCCACCAGCAGTTGGCCCGGCCCCGGCAGGACGCTGCGCCAATCCTGCACTTCGAGCCATTCGCGCACATCGTCGGGAAAGCGCGCCCAGCCGGCCCGGTCCACGAGCATCGCCCGCACCCGCGCCGCCAGATGGGTGGTGAGCGGCATGCGCTGGCCCATATAGGATGGGATCATCGCCGCCTTCCTTGCCGCGCGCACGATCACCTCCATGTCGCGCAGCTGCTCCACCTCCAGCGCCATGCCGGCGAACGTGAAGCTGTCGCCCGGCGAAAGCCCGGCGGCGAAATATTCCTCCACCCGCCCGAGCGAGCGCCCGTTGCGGAAGCGCACGTCGAGCATCTCGGCATCGACGATGATCCCGGCATTGAGCCGGTGGCGATGGGCATGTTCGGGATGGGCCAGCAGCCAGGTTGCGCGCCCTTCCGCGTCCTCCTCGCGCACGATGCGGCGGAAGCGGTCATAGGCCTCGAGCGCGTAGCCGCCGGTGGCGACGAAATGGAGCACCCGATGCCACGCCGCTTCGTCCAGCCAGGCATAGGCGTGGGACGAGCGCACCTCCGCCAGCAGCTCTCGCTCCTTGAAGGGGGCAGCGCAGGCGCAGGCCATCACATGCTGGGCGAGCACATCGAGCCCGCCGGGGCGGAATTCCTCCCCGTCGCGCTTCCCTTCGTCCACCGCTTCCTTCGCGGCCATGGCTTCGAGGAATTCGAACCGGTTGCCCGGCACGAGGATCGCGCGCGAGGCAAGGTCGAGCCGGTGGTTCGCCCGCCCGATCCGCTGCAGCAGGCGGGAGGAACCCTTGGGCGCGCCCATCTGCACCACGCAGTCGATGTCGCCCCAGTCCACCCCGAGATCGAGGCTGGCGGTGCACACCAGCGCGCGCAGCTTCCCTTCGGCCATCGCGCCTTCCACCTTGCGCCGCGCCTCCCGTGACAGCGAGCCATGGTGGATGCCGATGGGCAGGTTGTCGTCATTCGCTTCCCACAGCTTCTGGAACACGAATTCGGCCAGGAAGCGGGTGTTGGTGAAGATCAGGGTGGTGCGGTTGCGGGCAATTTCCCGCATCAGCTGCGGCACGGCCCAGATCGCCGCATGGCCGCCCCAGGGCACGCGCTCCTCTTCCGGCAGGAGGATCTCCACCTCGGGCGGGGCGCCCTTCTCCCCCTCGACCAGCCGGACGCTGTCGATATCCCCCCAGGGGGCGAGCCAGGCCTTGAAGCCATCCGGATCGGCCACGGTGGCCGAAAGCGCCGCCCGCCGCATTTCCGGCGCGATCGCCTGGAGGCGCGCCAGCGACAGGGCCAGCAGGTCGCCCCGCTTGCCGGTGGCGAAGGCATGGACCTCGTCGATCACGATGCGCTTCAGCGTGCGGAACAGCTCGAAGCTGTCGGGATAGGAAAGGAGCAGCGAGAGCGATTCGGGCGTGGTCAGCAGCACATGGGGCGGCCGGGCGCGCTGGCGCTGCTTGCGGTCGCTCGGCGTGTCGCCGCTGCGGGTCTCGATCCGGATCGGGAGCCCCATCTCCTCCACCGGGGTGAGCAGGTTGCGCCGCACGTCATGCGCCAGTGCCTTGAGCGGGGAGACATAGAGCGTGTGCAGCCCCTCCGGCGGCGCAGCCCCGCCCAGCGTGGAAGGCGCGAAATCGGCCAGGGTGGGCAGGAAGCCCGCCAGCGTCTTGCCCGCGCCCGTATCGGCCACCAGCAGCGCGTGCCTGCCTTCCCGCGCCGCGCGGTACATCTCCTGCTGATGATCGCGCACCCGCCATCCGCGCCCGGCGAACCAGGCCTCGATCTCAGGCGGAAGCGGCGATTCGTTCATGACTTGCGGACATACCCGCTCTCCCGCCAGGGGAAGAGGGGGGACCGTTTCTCGAAAAGGAGGATGGCGATCCCCAAGCGCGGCGCGGCGCCACTTAACCTTTCGGCAACCGCGGCGGGTGCATGATCTCCCGCATGGTCCGCACTTTCGCCCTTGTCCGCCGGTTTCCGCTCGTGCCCGAGGATTTCCTGCGGGCGCTGATCGTCTATGGCTGTGCGCTGGCACTGATCGCGGCGGTTCCGCTTTCCTTCACCTGAGGTCGGGCGGGGTCGCTCCGTCCTTCAGCAGGGCGATCGCTTCCTCCAGCGGCAGCACGCGCTGCTGCTGCTCGCCCAGGGTGCGCAGGGCGACGGTGCCTTCCTCCGCCTCGCGCTTGCCGACCACCAGCATGTGGGGGACCTTGGCGAGCGAGTGCTCGCGCACCTTGTAGTTGATCTTCTCGTTGCGCAGGTCGCTTTCGACGCGGATGCCGGCGGTCTTGAGCTTCGCTTCCACCGCGCGGGCATAATCGTCCGCATCGGAGACGATCGTCGCCACCACCGCCTGCACCGGCGCGAGCCAGGACGGCATGCGGCCGGCATAATGTTCGATCAATATGCCGATGAACCGCTCGTAGGAGCCGAAGATCGCGCGGTGGAGCATCACCGGCCGGTGCCGCTCCCCATCCTCGGCGACGTAGCTCGCGTCGAGCCGTTCGGGCAGCACCCGGTCGGACTGGATCGTGCCGACCTGCCAGGTGCGGCCGATCGCGTCGGTCAGGTGCCATTCCAGCTTGGGGGCGTAGAACGCGCCTTCGCCGGGCAGCTCCTCCCAGCCATATTCGGCGGTGGCGAGGCCGGCCGCGGCCACTGCGTCGCGCAGCTCGCTCTCGGCCTGATCCCACATCTCGTCGGAGCCGAAGCGCTGCTCCGGCCGCAAGGCGAGCTTGATCGAATAGCCCTCGAAGCCGAGATCCTTGTAGATCCGGTCGGCTAGGGCGCAGAATTGGCGCACTTCCTCCACGATCTGGTCCTCGCGGCAGAAGATATGCGCATCGTCCTGCGTGAACTGGCGCACGCGCATCAGCCCGTGCAGCGCGCCATGCGGCTCGTTGCGGTGGCAGCAGCCGTTCTCGTAGATACGCAACGGCAGGTCGCGGTAGGACTTGATGCCCTGCTTGAAGATCAGCACGTGGGCCGGGCAGTTCATCGGCTTCAGCGCCATCCATTCCGCATCGGCGGAGACGATCGGGCCTTCGTCCTCGGTGTTGGGCACCTCGTCGGGGATGACGAACATGTTCTCGCGATACTTGCCCCAATGGCCGGACTGTTCCCACTGGCGGGCGTCCATCACCTGCGGCGTCTTCACCTCGCGATAGCCGGCCCCGTCGATCGCGCGGCGCATATAGGCTTCCAGCTCGCGCCAGATGATATAGCCCTTGGGATGCCAGAAGACCGAGCCGTGCGCTTCCTGCTGTAAGTGGAACAGGTCCATCTCCTGCCCCAGCCGGCGGTGATCGCGCTTGGCCGCCTCCTCCAGCCGATGGAGATGCGCTTCGAGCTGCTTGCGGTTGAGCCAGCCGGTCCCGTAGATGCGGCTCAGCATCGCGTTCCGCTGGTCGCCGCGCCAATAGGCGCCGGAAACGCGGGTGAGCTTGAACGCTTGCGGATCGAGCTTACCGGTGGAGGCGAGATGCGGCCCGCGGCACATGTCGAGCCAATCGTCGCCCGACCAGTAGACGGTCAGCTCCTCGCCTTCGGGCAGCTCGGCCGCCCATTCGGCCTTGAAGCTTTCGCCCTGCTGCCTCCAGCGGTTGATGAGCTGCTCGCGGCTCCACACCTCGCGCCGGAGCGGCTTGTCCGCCGCGATGATGCGCCGCATCTCCTCCTCGATCGCCGGCAGGTCCTCGTCGGTGAAGGGGCCGTGGCCGGGCGGAGGGGCGAAATCGTAATAGAAGCCGTCCTCGGTCGCGGGGCCGAAAGTGATCTGCGTGCCGGGGAACAGCGCCTGCACCGCCTCGGCCAGCACATGGGCGAAGTCGTGGCGGACGAGCTCCAGCGCCTCCGCCTCGTCGCGCGAGGTCACCAGCGCCAGCGCGGCATCGCCGGTGAAGGGCCGGGTGAGGTCGACCAACTCGCCATTCACCCGCGCGGCCAGCGCGGCCTTGGCCAGCCCCGGCCCGATCGCGGCAGCGACGTCCGCCGGGGTCGAGCCGGCCGGCATCTCGCGCACCGAACCGTCGGGAAGGCTGATCTTCAACAACTCGCTCATCGAACCCGTCTCTCACTCAAGCCAGCGGCGCCATGGCAGAATTGGCCGTGCGCCGAAAGGCCCGGCGTCTCAAGATACTTGCGGGTTCGGAAGGCAGACGCCGCGCCGCCCGAACCCGGGCGGCGGAGGCGCGCGTCAGGCCGCGACCACCCGCCCCCGGAGGACCGGGGTGGTAGTGGTGGTGGTCGTAGTCCGCACCTGCGCCATGGCGCGGGCGCCTAGCACGCCCGCCGGCCCGCATCAATCCGCATGAGAAGGAAGGGAAGAGGACGGTTTCCTCTTTCCCATACTTCCCGTAACGACGATTTTTAAACCATTTCCGCGCTAGGTCCGGTTGACGGACCCTCGGAGACCGGAAGGCTGGAATGGCGCAGAACAGAGGCTGGAGCCCCAAGGCCGCGCTTGCCTGGGTGATGGGCTCGCTCGAAAGGCGGCTGTCCGGTGCCTTGCTGCTGATCGTCCTGTGCACGGCCGTGCTGCAGGTCGTCTCCCAGAACCGGGCGGTCAACCTTCATGACGAGGTGGACGCCATTCAGCTCGCGGTGGCCAATGCCGAGCATGCGGAACAGCTGAACAAGGCGATCTCCCAGTTTCGCGTCGCGACCCATCTCTACCTCACACCGCATGCCGCCCTGCCTGTTTCGGGCACCGGGGAGGAGCTGACCGACGCGGCGATCAAGATCGGCGAGCAGACCAGTGCGTTGCGGCTGGGCGGCTTGCGGATCTACGAATTGTCGCAGGCCGGGAGCCCGCTGGACGAGCTGGACCGGCAGATCGTGCGCATCCTGCATGAGGTGCGCGCGCCGGAGCATGACGAGGCCGCGCGGAAAGCGATCAAGGCCTACAACGACGATCTTTCCGCGCTCGGCGCCGCGATCGAGGACAAGGTGAAGGCCGAACGCGAGCAGACCTTCGCCGAGTTCACCGCGGCCACGCATGGCTGGCACATGTTCGTGACCGTTTCGGCGGGGATCGTGCTGGTGCTGGTGCTGCTGATCCTGGTCGACCTGCTGGCGAACATCCTGCCTGCCCTGCGCCACATGCACACCAGCCTGCGCCGCCTAGCCGACGGGGAGCTGGACGTGGAGATCGGGAATTTCCAGCTGGACGAGCTGCGGGCCCTGTCCGGCCCGCTGGAAACCTTTCGCCGCAATGCGCTGGCGGTGCAAGGCCTCGCCTTCACCGATCCTTCCACCGGCATGCCCAACCGCCGGGCCTTCGTGGAGCATGCGGCAGCCCGGCTCGAAGCCGGCCCGTGCGAGCACGAGACGGGATTCGCGATCTTCCTCGCCGACGTGGACCATTTCAAGCACGTCAACGACGATTACGGCCATGCGGCCGGTGACCGGCTGGCGCGCCTGGTGGGCGAGCGGATGACCGAGGAGCTGGGCAGCGGGGCAATGGTCGCGCGCGTGGGGGGCGACGAATTCGCGATGTTCGCGCCCTTGCGCGAGGCGACGTCGGGCTATGCGATCGGCGCCAACCTCGTCACCGCCATGCGTGCGCCGTTCGACCTTGGCGGCTTCACCGTGGGCGTCACCATCTCGCTCGGCTTCGTCGAGACGGCGGGCGGGCCGCAGGAGAGCCCGGAGGAACGCAATGTCGCGAACCTGATGCACAAGGCCGACCTGGCGCTCTACGCATCGAAGAATGGCGGGCGGAACCGCGCTTCGGCCTATACCCGCAACCTGGAGGAGGAGCGCGAGGTCGACCGCGAGCTGGAACGCGACATCGCCCTGGCCTTCGATCTCGACCAGTTCCGCATGGTCTATCAGCCGATCCATCCCACCGCCGGCCGCGACAACGAGGTCGAGGCGCTGGTCCGCTGGCGCCATCCGCAGCGGGGCGACATCTCGCCCACCCGCTTCATCCCCGCGGCCGAGCGCAGCAACCAGATGGTCCGGCTGGGCAGCTGGATCGTCGAGCGGGCGCTGGCCGACCTGTCGCGCTGGGGCGACCTGACCATGAGCATCAACCTCTCCCCGCTGCAATTGCAGCAGGACGGGTTCGTCGGCTTCCTCATGCGCTGCTGTCGCAAATACGGCATCACCCCGCGCCGGGTGATCCTGGAAGTGACCGAGACGCTGTCGATCGAGCGCAACTCGCGCGCGCTCGTCACGCTGAACCTGCTGCGCAATGCCGGCTTCCGCATCGCGCTGGACGATTTCGGCACCGGCTATTCCTCGCTCCTGCTGATGAAGACCTTCCGCTTCGACCGGCTGAAGATCGACCGCAGCCTGATCGCCGATCTCGGCCGCGACGCCACGTCGCAGGCGGTGTTCGATGCGGCGGTGACGATGGCGCTGAAGATCGGGGCCGAAGTGGTGGCCGAAGGCATCAGCGAGGAGGAGCTGGTGGACCCGGCGCTGAGCGCGGGCTGCACCCACCTGCAAGGCTTCCATTACAGCCGCCCGATCGAGGCGGACGAGGTGGAGCTCTATTTCGCCCGCGCCGGAGCCGCCATCCAGAAAGTCGCCTGATTCCCCTCTCCGGCGGGCGGGTGAAGGGCTTCGTTCGGCATTTCTCCGCCATGCCCTTGCTTCCGCTGCGATGCGCCCTCACATAGGCGCGCGATGAGCGAGATACGGTTCCACCCGATGGCCGACGGCCGGCGGATCGCCTTCCGCAAGGCAGAGGGCAGGGGGCCGACCTACCTGTTCCTTCCCGGCTACATGTCCGACATGGCGGGCGGCAAGGCCACCGCCCTGTTCGATCGGGCCGTGGCCGAAGGGCGCGCCTGCCTGCTGCTCGATTATTCGGGCTGCGGGGAAAGCGACGGGCGCTTCGCCGAAGGCACGCTTTCGCGCTGGCGCGAGGAAGTGCTGGCGCTGGCGGCGGCGGAAACGCAGGGGCCGCTGATCCTGGTCGGCTCCTCCATGGGCGGGTGGCTGATGCTGCTCTGCGCGCTGGAGCTGGGCGCTCGGCTGGCCGGCCTGATCGGCATCGCCGCCGCGCCCGACTTCACCGACTGGGGCTATGGCGAGGACCAGAAGGCCCTGCTCGCCGCCGGCGAGACCATCCATCAGGAAAATCCCTACGGCCCCGAGCCGACCCCGACGCATGCGGGCTTCTGGCGGGATGGAGAGGCGCTGCGCCTGCTCGATCGCCCGATCGCGATCGATTGCCCGGTCCGCCTGCTGCACGGCCAGCGCGATGCGGAGGTGCCGTGGGAGATCGCACTGCGCATCGCCGAGGGCCTGCGTTCAGACGATGTGCAGGTGATCCTCATAAAGGACGGCGACCATCGCCTTTCGCGCGAAGGCGACATCGACCTGCTGCTGCGCACCGCAGCGGCGCTGAGCTAGGGTCCGCCATGCTGCTTGCCGTCCTCCTCCCCCTCGCCGCCGGCCTCAGCACGGGCGACCTCGTCGATCCCCGGCTCACCGATCCGGGCTTGCCCGACACCGGCCTGTGGACGCCCGATCCGATCCGGCCCGATCCCCAGGCTCCCCCGACGCTGGAGGAAGACCGGCTGACCGTGTGCCTCAAGCAGGCCCGCACCGACCCCGCCACTGCGATCGTGACCGCGAGCCGGTGGATCGGCGAAGCCTCCGGCGCGGAACTGGCCTTCCCGCGCCAGTGCCTCGGCATGGCCTATACTCGCCTGCTGCGCTGGGACGCGGCGGAGCGCGCCTTCCTCGACGCGCGCGATGCCGCTTTGCCCGAAAGCCATTCCATGCGCGCCAAGCTTGCCGCGATGGCGGGCAATTCGGCGTTGGCAGGCGGCAGCAACGCCGCGGCGCTGGCCGATCTCGACCTTGCCGTGCAGGATGCTGCGGCGGCCGGCGACACGGTGATGGGCGGCGAGATCCAGATCGACCGGGCCCGGGCACTGGTGGCGCTGGAGCGGACCGCGGAAGCGGGCACGGCGCTGGCCGATGCAAGGCGCGATGCGCCGCAGAACTCCGACGCCTGGCTGCTTTCGGCCACGCTTTCCCGCCGCAACGATGATCTCGCCACAGCACAGTCGCAGATACAGACCGCGGCCTCGCTCGATCCGACGAACCCCGATATCGGCCTGGAAGCCGGGCTGATCGCCGCGCTGGCCGGCAATGAAGGCGCGGCGCGCAAGAGCTGGCAATCGGTGCTGGACATGGCGCCGGGCACGCCGGAAGCGGAAACGGCGCGCTCCTATCTCGACCAGCTTGACGGAGCGCAGGGATGATCCCGCTTTCCGTCCTCGATCTCGTCTCCGTGCGCGAAGGGCATGACGTGTCCGAGGCGATGGCGGCGACCGCCCAGCTCGCCCGTGCGGCAGAGGAGGCGGGCTACAAGCGGTTCTGGATCGCCGAGCATCATGCGACGGAAGGCGTGGCTGGCGGCGCGGCCGCGGTGGTGCTGGCCCATGTCGGCCATGCGACCAGCACGATCCGCATCGGCTCGGGCGGGATCATGCTGCCCAATCACAATCCTTTCGTGATCGCGGAGCAGTTCGGCACGCTCGATGCGCTGTTCCCCGGCCGGGTCGATCTCGGCCTAGGCCGGGCGCCGGGCGCGGGCGGACGGATCGCGCAAGCCTTGCGCAAGGACCTGATGCACGCAGCGCAATCCTTTCCGCAGGACGTGGTGGAGCTGCGCGCCCTGCTGACGGGCGACATAGATCTGCCGATCACTGCAACTCCTGGGCTGGGCGCGAAGGTCGAATTGTGGATGCTCGGTTCCAGCCTGTTCGGCGCGCAGCTCGCCGCGCGGCTGGGCCTGCCCTATGCCTTTGCAAGCCATTTCGCGCCCGACCATCTGGACGAGGCGCTGGCGATCTACCGCCGCGATTTCCAGCCTTCGGCGGCGCTGGACAAGCCTCATGCCATGGTGGCGATGACGGCGATCTGCGCCGAGACGGATGCGGAAGCCGTGTTCCTTGCCTCCTCGCAGGACCAGGCCTTCGTCCGCCTGCGCACCGGCGATCCCGGCAGGCTGCCCCCGCCGGTCGAGAATTATCACGAGAGCCTGCCGCCCGGCGCACGGGCGATGCTGGACCATATGAGCGTGGCGCGCGCCGTGGGCAGCCCGGCGACGGTGCGCGAGAAGATCCTGCGCTTCATCGAGCGCACCGATGCGGACGAGCTGATCCTTTCCGGCTCCACCTACGATCCGCAGGCGCGCTGCCAGTCGCTTCGGCTGATCGCGGAGGCGCTGGGAGAGACTTGACGAGGACCCGCGCGAGGGCGGTTGAAGCAACTCCGCCGGAAGCGTAGGGTCGGTTTGATTGCTGCCTGCACGAGCAAGAAAATTATAACGGCACGAGCGGTCGGGCAGGACGAAAGCAGGAGGAAGCTGGATGGCTGCTGCGCGCTCGAAGGCGAAGAGCAAGGCACGGAACACCGACAGCGGGGCAGGCCAGCCGTTCGCGGGCGCGCTCGCCGCGATCATGCGCGATTCGCTCCTGCCGGGGGACGCTCCTCCTTCCGGCGAAAGGCTGGCGGAAGCGGCACGGTTCCTGATGGAGACGGCCGGGCGGCGCAAGCTGGACGAAGCCTCGATCGCGATCCGCTCGGTCAGCAACAGCCATCGCACGATGCAGGTCGCCATCGTCAATGACGACATGCCGTTCCTGGTCGATTCGGTGGCGGCCTGCTTCGCCGCGCAGGGGCTTTCGATCGACCGGCTGATCCACCCCGTGCTCGCGGTGCGGCGCGATGGCGAAGGCGTGCTGACCGCGCTGCCCGAAGGCGACGGCGCGGGCGAGAAGCGCGAATCGATGATCTATATCGAGACGATGCGGGTCGACGCCAAGCAGCGGCGCGAGCTGCAATCTGCTCTCGCCGCGACGCTGGCCGACGTGCGTGCTGCGGTGGAGGACTGGCCCCGCATGCGCGAGCGGATCGAGGACGACGCCGATCACGTCACCGATGCCGAAGGCGCTGCGCTGCTGCGCTGGCTGGGCAATCTGATGATGACCCAGCTCGGCCATGTGACGCGGCGGCGCGAGGGCGGCCGCTCGGATCGCCTGGGCATCTGCCGCCGCGATTCCGCCTGCCTGCTGTCGGATGCGACCTATGACCGCGCCTTCGCCTGGTTCGACGCCGCGGGAGAGGACGGCCGGGGGCGCGTGCCGCTGGTGATCAAGGCCAATCGCCTGTCGCGCGTGCATCGCCGCGTGCCGCCGGACCTGTTCATCGTGCCCCGGCTGGTGGACGGCCGGGTGGCCGCGCTTTCGGTCCATGCCGGCATCTGGACCAGCGCGGCGCTCAATGCCCGGCCCGAATCCGTCCCGCGGTTGCGCGCGCAGATGGCCACGCTGATGGAGCGGCTCGATTTCGCGCCCGACAGCCATGACGGCCGTTCCCTCGCCCATGCGATGATGACCTTGCCGCATGATCTGGTGATCGGCTTCGACGATGCGGCGATCGAGCATGTGGCCACCACGATGATGTCGCTGGTGGAGCGGCCGCGCACCCGCGTCGCGTTGGTGGAGGCGCCGCTCCAGCGCCATCTCTTCGCCTTCGTCTGGTTTCCGCGCGACATGCTCTCGATCGACATGCGCCAGCGCATCCAGACCATGCTGGAGGAAGAGACGAAGGGCCGGGTGATCGACTGGAGCCTGCATGTCGAAGGCGGCAACCTGGCCAATCTGCGCTTCATGATCGATATCCGCGAGCATGGCGGCCATGCCGACGAGCAGGCGCTCGACGCGCGGCTGCAGGCGATGCTGCGCGGCTGGGGCGAAGCGGTGGAGAGCGAGCTCGCCGCCTATGAGGAACCGGGCCGAGCCGCCGCGCTCGCCTCCCGCTTCGCCGATGCGTTCCCGACGGCCTATCATGCCGATTACGGGCCGGCGGAAGGCGCGATCGACATCCTGCGCCTGCGGGCGATGCAGGCGGCCGATCCGCCCGCCGGGCTGGGCCGGGGCGCCCGGCTCTACCGCCATCCGGCCGAGGCGGAAGACCGGCTTCGGCTGAAGATCTACCAGCTCGGCGGCACTCTGCCCCTGTCCGACGCGGTGCCGGCGCTCGAGAATTTCGGCTTCCGCGTGCTGGCCGAAATGCCCATCCGGCTGGAAGGGATCGGCACGATCCACGATTTCACTCTCGCCCTGTCGCAGGGAGATGATGCGTCCGCCCTGCTGGCGCGGGCGGACGCGATCGAGCAGGCCGTCACCGCGGTGCTGAACGGCACGGCGGAGGACGATGTGTTCAACCGCCTGATCGTGGGACCCGCGCTGGCGGCGCGGGATGCGAACCTGTTGCGCGCCTTCTATCGCTATCTGCGCCAGACCGGGATCAACTACACGATCTACACGGTGGTGGACGCGCTGGACCGCGCCCCCGCCGTCACCCGTGCGCTGATCGCCCTGTTCGAGGCGCGGCACGATCCTGCCTTCAAGGGCGACCGCGAAAAGGCCTGCGGCAAGGCGGAAGATGCGATCCGCGACGGGTTGGCCCGGGTGGAGGCGATCAATGACGACCGCATCCTGCGGCTCTACCATTCGCTGATCCGCGCGATCCTGCGCACCAACCTGTTCATCCCCGCGGCGGCGGAAGCCTTCGCCTTCAAGTTCGATTCGGCCGAGGTGCCGGGCTTGCCGAAGCCCGTGCCCTGGCGGGAGATCTTCGTCTATTCGCCCCGCGTGGAAGGCATCCACTTGCGCGCGGGGCCGGTCGCGCGCGGCGGCATCCGCTGGTCGGACCGGCGCGATGACTTCCGCACCGAAATCCTGGGGCTGATGAAGGCGCAGCGCGTGAAGAACGCGGTGATCGTGCCCACGGGGGCCAAGGGCGGCTTCTATCCCAAGCTCCTGCCCGATCCGCGTCAGGATCGCGACGCCTGGGCCGCCGAAGGGCAGGAAAGCTACCGTATCTTCATCCGCGGCCTGCTGTCGCTGACCGATAACATCGTGGGCGACACGGTGATCCACCCCGCCGGCATGGTCGTGCGCGACGGGGACGATCCCTATTTCGTGGTCGCCGCGGACAAGGGCACGGCGAGCTTTTCCGACGTCGCCAACGCCATTGCCGAGGAACGCGACTTCTGGCTGGACGACGCCTTCGCCAGCGGCGGCAGCCACGGCTATGACCACAAGGAGATGGGAATCACCGCGCGCGGCGCGTGGATCTCGGTTCAGCGCCATTTCCTCGAGCTGGGGGTGGACGTCCAGCAGGATCCGGTGCGGGTGGCCGGCTGCGGCGACATGTCGGGCGACGTGTTCGGCAACGGCATGCTGCTGTCCCGGGCGATCAAGCTGGTCGCGGCCTTCGACCATCGCCATGTGTTCCTCGATCCCGACCCCGATCCGGCGGCGAGCTGGAAGGAGCGCAAGCGCCTGTTCGGCCTGCCCCGGTCGAGCTGGGACGATTACGACAAGCGGCTGATCTCCCCCGGCGGCGGTGTGTTCCCCCGCACGATGAAGCGTATCCCGCTTTCGCCCGAGATTCGCGCGCTGCTGGATGTCGAGGCGAAGGAGCTCGATCCCGACACGCTGATCTCGGCCCTGCTCAAGGCGCCGGTGGACCTGCTGTGGTTCGGCGGGATCGGCACCTATGTGAAGGCGTCGAGCGAGAACAACGTCTCCGTGGGCGACCCGTCGAACGACAGCCTGCGAGTGGATGCGAAGGACGTCCGGGCGAGCGTGATCGGCGAAGGCGCCAATCTCGGCGTCACCCAGGCGGCGCGGATCGAGTTCGCCCTGGCCGGCAGCGGCGGGAACGGAGGCAGGATCAACACCGACTTCATCGACAATTCGGCCGGGGTCGACTGTTCCGACAACGAGGTGAACATCAAGATCGCCTTCGCCGCGGCCAAGCGCGCCGGGCGGCTGAACGAGGACAGGCGCGACAAGCTGCTGATCGAGATGACCGGCGAGGTCGCCACCATCGTGCTGGAGGACAACCGCCTGCAGGCGCTGGGCCTGTCCATAGCCCAGGCGGGCGGCGCCCGCGCGATGCCGTCCTATATGCGGCTGATCGATCGGCTGGAGGAACGCGGCTGGCTCGACCGCAAGACTGACGGGATCGCCGACAGCGAGACGCTGGCCCGGCGCGCGGCGGATGGGCAGGGCCTGACCCGGCCGGAGCTGGCGGTGCTGCTCTCCAGCACCAAGCTGGCGGTGCAGGACGGGCTGGAGAAGGGCGCGCTGGTCGACGACGAGCTGCTGGTGCCCACTCTTCTGGCGGCCTTCCCCGCGCCTATGCAGGCGAAGTTCCGCAAGCAGATCCTGGAGCATCAGCTGCGGCGCGAGCTGATCGCCACCAAGCTCGCCAACCGTATCGTGAACCGGCTGGGCCTGCTCAATCCGTTCGAGCTGGCGGAGGAGGAAGGGGCGACGCTGGACCAGATCGTGGCGGCGTTCATCTCGGCCGAGGCGCTGTTCGGGCTCGACGGCATCTGGCAGCGGCTCGAAACGGCGGGCATGCCGGAAACGGCGCGAGTGGAGCTGTTCGACCGCACGGCAGCGGCTACCACCGACCATATGGCCGACATCCTGCGCGCGGGCCGCGGATCGATCCACGCCGCGAAGCTGGTGGCGGAGCTCGGCCCTGGTGTGCGCGAATTGTCCGCCCATGCCCACGAGCTCCTGTCCGAGCAGGCGCGCGCGCAATCCGCCCGGATGCGCGACGGTTTCGTGGAGGGCGGCGCTCCGCCCGCCGAAGCGGCGGCCGTGGTCCATCTGTTCGATCTCGACGGTGCGGCGGGGCTGGCGCGGCTCGCGCGCGACAACGCCACATCTCCCATCGCGCTGACCGCCGCCTTCATCGACCTGGGCGAGCGCCTGGGGCTGGACTGGGCACAGCGGACCGCCGCGCATATGAGCCCGTCGGATCCGTGGGAGCGGCTGCTGGTCAACGGCCTTGCCCGCGATTTCCAGCAGATGCGGTTCGATTTCCTGCGCGGCGCCATGGCCCGCAAGGGCGATCCCGCGCAGATCGTGAAGCGCTGGGTGGATGAGCATGGCCAGGCCGTGGATCAGTTCCGCGCCATGGTGGGCCGGGCGCAGGGCGCGGTGCAGCCGACGCCCGCGATGCTGGCGCAGCTCGCCACCCAGGCCCGCAATCTGCTGAAGCGTTGAACTTGACCAGGGATGGAATTGGGGGAAAGTCCGAAGCATGACTGATCGTGACGTGATTATCGTGGGGGCGGGGCATGGGGGTGCGCAGGCGGCGATCGCGCTGCGCCAGCATGGCTTCACCGGTTCGGTGCTGATGATCGGGCGGGACAGCGAGCCGCCTTACGAACGCCCGCCGCTGTCGAAGGAATATCTCGCGCGCGACAAGCCGTTCGAGCGGATCTACATCCGCCCGCCCCAATTCTGGGCGGACAAGGATGTGGAGCTGCTGCTGGGCACGAGCGTGACGGCGGTGGACCCGGCCGCCCATTCTGTGACCCTGTCGGACGGCAAGGTGCTGACCTATGGCGCGCTGATCTGGGCCGCGGGCGGCGATCCGCGGCGGCTGTCCTGCCCGGGCGCCGACCTTGCCGGCATCCACACGGTGCGTGACCGGGCCGATGTGGACCGGATGATGGCCGAGCTCGACGGCGGCGCGAGGAACGTCGCGGTGATCGGCGGCGGCTATATCGGGCTGGAGGCGGCGGCGGTGCTGACCAAGCTCGGCTGCAAGGTGACCCTGCTCGAAGCGCTGGACCGGGTGCTGGCCCGCGTCGCGGGGGAAGATTTGTCCACCTTCTACGCCGCGGAGCATCGCGCGCATGGGGTGGACCTGCGCACCGGCGCGATGGTCGAGGCGATCGAAGGCGATGGAACCCGCGTCACCGGCGTGAAGCTGGCGGATGGAGAGGTCGTGCCGGCGGACATGGTGGTGGTGGGCATCGGTATCGTGCCGTCCATCGGCCCGCTGATCGCCGCCGGCGCGGCGGGGGCCAACGGCGTGGACGTGGACGAATTCTGCCGCACCTCCCTGCCGGATATCTATGCGATCGGCGATTGTGCGGCCCACGCCAACGACTACGCGCGCGGGGCGGTGATCCGCCTCGAAAGCGTGCAGAACGCGAACGACATGGCCAACACCGCCGCCAAGGCGATCTGCGGCGATCCGCAGCCCTATCACGCGCTGCCGTGGTTCTGGTCCAACCAGTACGATCTCAAGCTCCAGACCGCCGGGCTCAGCCTGGGCCACGACGCCACGGTGCTGCGGGGCGATCCTGCCGGACGCAGCTTCAGCGTGATCTACCTGCGCGAAGGCCGGATGATCGCGATCGACTGCGTCAACCAGGTGAAGGACTATGTCCAAGGCAGGAAGCTGATCGAGAACCACGCCCAGATCGAGCCGGAGCGGCTGATGGACACGGAAACGCCGCTCAAGGAAATGGCCTGAGTTCCCACGGCTGCATTGCTGTGGCCACCCATCTCTCGTCATGCCAGCGAAATCTGGCATCTCGGGCCTCTGAGCGTCACCGCCTGAGACCCAGCTTTCGCTGGGGTGACGGGAAGAGGGTGAAGCAGAAGGGGAATCCCCCGTCGCTGCCAAGTTCCGTGTTGCTCCCTTTCCCAAGCGCAGGCTAATTCGCCGGATGCAGACCGAGCCAGGCGATCCTCCCGGAAGCGGCAATAGCGGGGAAAGCCCTTCCGGCCCCCTGGCGATCGAGGCGCGCGGCCTGGTCAAGCGGTTCGACGGCACGCTCGCGGTCGATGGAGTGGACCTCTCGGTGCCGGAAGGGTCGATCTACGGTATCCTCGGCCCCAACGGCGCGGGCAAGACCACCACGCTCAGGATGCTGCTGGGCATCATCGACCCAGACGAAGGCTTCCGCCGCGTGCTGGGCCACGAACGGCCGCACGATGTCGCCCGGCTGATCGGTTACCTGCCCGAGGAACGCGGTCTTTACCCCTCGATGAAGGCCTATGAGGCAATCGCCTTCATGGGCGCTTTGCGTGGACTGCAGTTGAAGCTGGGGCGGGAGCGCGGGCGCGAACTGCTCGAGACCCACGGCCTAGGCCATGCCGCCGAGCGCCAGATCCGCCAGCTTTCCAAGGGCATGGCGCAGACGGTGCAGCTGCTGGGCACACTGGTGCACAAGCCGCAACTGGTGGTGCTGGACGAACCGTTTTCCGGCCTCGACGCGCTGAATCAGGGCAAGCTGGAGCGGATGATCCGCGGCCTGGCCGAGGAAGGCACCACGGTGATCTTCTCCACCCATGTCATCGCCCATGCGGAGCGGCTGTGCGAACGGATCGCGATCATCGCCGGGGGTAGAGTGCCCTTTGCCGGCCGGGTGGACACAGCGCGCGACCGCATCCCGCCGCAGGTCCGGCTCGAAACCCGCGCGCAGCAGGGGCCCTGGCGCGGGGCTCTGCCGGCCGACGCACGTCGCGAAGGGAGCTTCTGGCACTTCTCGCTGCCCGAAAGCGGGATCGAGCCGTTGCTGCGCGCGCTGATCGAAGGCGAGGCGGGGATTCTGTCGCTCTCGATTGAGCGGGCAGGCCTGCATGACGCCTTCATCGCCATCGCGGGCGAGGCGGCGGCCCGCGCGCTTGGAACCGAAGCCGGCGAAGGGGAGCAGGCATGAGCGCGGCCGGGCGTGCGGAAGGCCGCCTTTCGCTCCGGCAGGCCGCCTATGTGATCGCACGGCGCGATTTCACCGCGATCCTGTTCAGCCGCACTTTCATCTTCTTCCTCCTGGGCCCGCTCTTCCCGCTGATCGTCGGCGCGCTGGCGGGCGGGATCGGCCAGCAGGTCGCCGCCGAAGGCGGAGCGCCGCAGATCGGCGTCGCGATGGAAGGACCCCGTGCCGACGCGATGCTGGCCGCCCATGCCCACCTCGCGCCCGAGTTGGGCTCTGCCTTGCCCGATATGATCGAGCTGAAGCGGCTCGCGCCCGGCGAGAGCTACAATGCCCGCCGCGTGCTGGACGAACGGCGGGGCAACTTGGCCGCGATCGTGACCGGCACGCCGGAACGCCCCGTGCTGACCGGCACGGAGGAGCGCATCGCCCATTGGCAGGGGCCGGTTGCGCTGGTGGCCGCGCAGGCGCTGAGGCGCATGCCGACGGACTTTCCCGAGGTGGCGCTGGAAAAAGTGGCCACCAGCGGCGCGAAGGAACGCAGCGGACGGATGTCGACCGCCCAGGCCGGGCAGACCCTGTTGTTCCTGCTCATCATGCTGCTGGCGGGCATGGTCCTGTCCAACCTGGTCGAGGAGAAGGGCAACAAGATCATCGAGGTGCTGGCAGCCGCGATCCCGATGGATGCGGTGTTCCTGGGCAAGCTCTTCGCCATGCTGGCTGTGTCCATGGTCGGGATCGCGGCCTGGGCCTCGGTGATCGGCGGGCTGATCCTGCTTGCCGGCCCCGCGGGGCCGTTGGGCGCGCAATTGCAGGACCTGCCCACACCCGGCGTGGGCTGGCCGCTCTTCATCCTGCTGGGCGTGGTCTATTTCGCGATGGGTTATCTGCTGCTCGGCTCGATCTTCCTTGCGATCGGATCGATGGCGGCCACGGTGCGGGAAGTGCAGACGCTGTCCATGCCCGTCACCATGCTGCAATTGCTGGTCTTCTTCTTCTCCAGCTTCGCGCTGACGCAGACCGGCAGGCCGATCGAGCTGGCGGCGATCGCCTTCCCGCTGAGCTCGCCCTTCGCCATGCTCGGCCGCGCGGCGACGGACGAGGCCTTGTGGCCGCACGCGCTGGCCCTCGCCTGGCAGGTGCTGGCAGTGGCGGTGTTCATCAGGCTGGGCGCTGCGCTGTTCCGCAAGCGGGTGATGAAATCCGGCCCGCAAGGCGCGAGGAAGCGGCGCGGGCTGATCGCCCTGTTGAAGGCGCAGCGGGACGGACCATAACGCTCGCCGAAGGCCGCGCCTCAGCGCGGCAGCGGACCGGCCGAATCGAGCGGGAATTGCGTCCAGCTTCCGCAATCGACATTGCAGCTGCCCTGCAGTTGGGCGGCCAGCCGGGCCAGTTCGGCGAACTGGAACGTGTCGTGGAACGCCAGGCCGTAATCCGATTCCCGCCGCCACCGCACGCTGGCCTGGATGGTCGGCAGGTTGTCCGCCTCCAGCCGCAGGCGCTGGTCGAGCGCAAGATAGAGCGGCGCTTCGATCTGCGCGCCCTGCTGCGAGATATTGTGGATCACCACCCCCGCCGTGCGCCCGTGGCACGATATGAGCGCGGGCAGCTGCAGCTTGAGGCGCACCGGGCGCCTGGGATGGCGGCTTTTGCTGTTGAGCAGCCGCTCGATGTCCACCGCGACCGGGAAGCGGAAGCCCGCGGCCCCTTCCTTCTCCCACACCCGCTCGATCGGATGCTGATCTCCGTTGGGAAGCTCCAGGGTGAGCTGCTGGCCGCGCGGAAGCGGATGGAAGGTGCGAATGCTGACCCCGGTGCTGGAGGCGTCGCGGATGATGCAGAGGAACTCCCCGCTTGCACAAAGCAGCTTCGCCGTGCGGATCAGCAGCGTGAAGCGGGGCGCGGCACGTTGTTCCGCGCTGCCCGTCCGAAAGCCGCCGGAAGTGCTGGCCGGTCCGCGATCCGCATCTTTGCAGGACTTGTTCATCGCTCGAACGTGCAATCCGCCTGATTCAACGCCCGCTGCGCCGCCATGACGATACGTGCGCGATCAATGGCTGCCTAGGCGAGTTCGGGCTTAGGAGCAAAACCCTAAATTTCGGTGACCTGTGCTTCCGCCGGAAACGGCGATGGTGCGGGCGGCGGGACTCGAACCCGCACGGGCAAGGCCCAGGGGATTTTAAGTCCCCGGCGTCTACCATTCCGCCACGCCCGCACTCACGGCGGGAAGCTCTAGCGGGAGGCGCGGGCGCTTACCAGTAGCGCCGGCTCGCGATTTCGGCGCCTTGCGCCAGCGCGGCGAGCTTGGCCCAGACGATCTCCGGATCGAGATTGCCGCTGCCGGCATGGACGGAGAAGCCGCAATCCACCCCGGCCATCACCCGATCGCGCCCCAGGAGGTCGGCATAACGGCCGATCCGCTGCGCGATCAGCTCGGGATGTTCGATATAGCTGCTTTGCGGCTCGATCATCCCCGGGCACAGCACCTTGCCTTCGGGCAGGGCGTGGTCCTCGAAGAAGGCGAATTCGTGGGCATGGCGGGGATTGGCCCCTTCGAGCAGCACCGTCTGCGGCTTCGCCTGCCACACGATGTCGGCGATGTCGGCCAGGGGCACGTCGCAATGATGCGGGCCGGGATAATTGCCCCAGCACAGGTGCATCCTCAGCCGATCCGCCGGGATGTTGCGCAGCGCATGGTTGAGCGCCTCGACATTCATCGCCAGCTTCCTGCGGAAATCCTCCAGCGAAAGATGGGTGAACTGCACGTGCCGGCCCATCGCCATGTCGGGGCAATCGAGCTGCAGCGTGATGCCGGCGGCGGCGATCGTCTCGTATTCGTGGCGCAGGGCCTCGGCGATGGCGAAGACGTAGTCCTCGTCCGACTTGTAGAACCGGTTGGGGAAGAACAGCGCGGTCACGCCGGGCGAGGCCGCGCTCATGAACACCTCATGCCCGCCGGCAAGGCGCTTCAGCCGCTCGGCATCGATCAGCGGGGCCTCCATGTCCTTGACGGCGATTGCGGAGGTGCAGGCCGGCGCGGAACGCCGGGCCCGCCCGGCATTGCCGAAGACCTGCATCTTGGCGCCGGGAAACTCCTCCAGGTCCTGGAACTCGTAGCTGCCCGCCTCCCCGTCGAAGCCGGTCAGGCGATGCTTGATGTAAGTGGCATAGCTCGGCTTCGACATCTCGCCGTCGCCGATCACGGCGATCCCGGCCTCCGCCTGCCGCGCGATCACATGGGCGGTGGCCTCCTCCACCGCCGCATCCAGCACGGCATCGTCCACCGCCTCCCCGCCCTCGCGGGCGAACATCAACGCGAGCAGCTTCTCCGGGCGCGGCAGGCTGCCCGTATGCGTCGTCCTGAAACCGGCCACGGGCAGCTCAGGCCGCCGCTTCTTCGGATGGGAAACGGTTGTCGCTGGCCGTATGGCGCGGCCGGCTCGGCAGTCTGCTCATGCTGTGCTCTCCCTCGGACCGAGTCCCGGGCCCGGCGTGTTTGCGCGAGCATATCAAAGGATGGAGACGACGCAAATTCGCTGCGAGCCCTCGGACATCCTGCCGTCTCATGAGGTGAAGTGGCGAAAAGACGGGGCGGGAAAGCGCAACCCTTCGTTCTCTTGCAACCGGCTTTCGCCGCCCGCCAAGCCAGCACGGCGCGGGCGCGCCTAGTTTCCGGCGCATGATGGGAGAGAAATGCGAATGAGCGGGGCGGAGTTCGATTATGTGGTGGTCGGCGGCGGTTCGGCGGGCGCTGCGGTGGCGGCGCGGCTGGGCGAGGCCGCGGGAAGGACCACCTGCCTGCTGGAGGCGGGGGGCGCGGATTCGCATCCCTTCATCCATGTGCCGAGCTTCGTCGCCGCGGCGATCCACACCAAATCGCTCAACTGGAACTTCGCCACCGTGCCCCAGCCGGGCATGGCGGACCGCCGGATCCCCGTGCCGCGCGGCAAGGTGCTGGGCGGATCGGGCAGCATCAACGGCATGGTCTATTTCCGCGGCCACCCGACCGATTATGACGATTGGGCCGACCAGGGCTGCACCGGCTGGTCCTATGCGGAGGTGCTGCCCTATTTCACCCGCACCGAGAACAACGAGGATTATCCGGCCAGCGTCTTCCACGGGAAGGACGGGCCGATCAACGTCAAGCTGGTCGAAGGGCCGAATGCGCTCAACTATGCCTTCATGGACGGGCTCGCCAGCCTGCAATTCCCCTCCTGCCCGGACTTCAACGGGCCGAATCCCGAAGGATATGGCCGCCGCCAGGGCCTGATCGGCAAGGGGCGGCGACAGAGCACCTCGATCAACATGCTCCGCCCCGCCGCGAAGACGGGCAGGGTCCATGTCGAGACCCATGCGCCGGTGCGCCGCGTGCTGGTGGAGGAAGGCCGTGCTGCCGGCGTGGAGCTGATCGACGGACGGGTGATCCACGCGCGGCACGAGGTGGTGCTGTGCGCGGGCACGGTGCAGACGCCGCAGCTCCTGATGCTGTCGGGCATCGGCCCGGCGGAGCATCTGCGGGAGATGGGCATCGAGGTGATGCTCGACGTGCCCGGCGTGGGCGGCAATTATCACGACCACGTGGCCGCCCCGATCCATATGGAGACGAGCGATGCCACGTCCTACGGCCTGTCGCTGAAGGCGCTGCCGCGCGATATCCTCCAGCTGTTCCAATATGCGCTGACTCGCAGGGGCCCGCTGGCGGGCAACGTGTTCGAAAGCGTGGCCTTCCTGCGCACCGACCCAGCGCTGGCGCGGCCGGATGTGCAGTTCGTGTTCCAGCCTGCCAAGCGGCTGACGACGAAGATCCCCTTCCCCGTGGGGCACGGCTACGCGATCAGCCCCGTCTCGCTCTATCCCAAGGCGCGGGGAACGCTGCGGCTGGCGAGCCCGGACCCTTCGGCCGCGCCGCTGATCGATCCCCGGCTGCTTTCGGAGCCGGGGGAGACGGACTGCCTGGTCCGCGCCCTGCGCATCGCGCGCAAGGTGTTCGCCAGCCCGCCTTTCGCCAAATATCACGGAGTGGAAGTGGCGCCGGGGCCGGCCACCGAAAGCGACGAGGCGCTGGACGCCTATATCCGCGCCACCGGCTACACCGTGCATCACCCGGTCGGCACCTGCCGCATGGGGAGCGACGAGGGTGCGGTGGTCGATCCGCAATTGCGGCTCAACGGGATCGCGGGGCTGCGCGTGGCCGATGCCTCGGTCATGCCGTCGATCATCGGGGGCAACACCAATGCGCCCTGCGTGATGATCGGCGAACGTGCGGCCGACTTCATCCTCGGCAAGCCCGCGCTGCCGGCGGCCGAGCTGCCGCCGGAATCGGTCGCCCGCTACAAGCCGAAAGCCGGGAAAACAAGCAAGGCCGCCTAATCAGGAGAGGATCGAGATGGCCCGCGAGCATATGAAAAGCTGGAAGGTGGGGGATGTCACCGTCACCCGCATCGTGGAAGTGTGGGACTTCCGCGACAATATCAACATGACGGTGGTCGACGCCACGCCGGAAGAAGTGATCGCGATGGAATGGCTCCATCCGCATTATGCCACGCCCGAAGGCGAGCAGCGGATGAACTTCCAGGGCTTCGTGGTGCAGACGCCGACCAAGAACATCGTGGTCGACAGCTGCATCGGCGCCGGGCGCGACCGGCAGTTCGACGTGTTCTGCAACCTGCCCGAAGGCTTCCTGGAGGATCTGGAGAGCCTGGGCATCACGCGGCACGACATCGATATCGTGATGTGCACCCATTTGCATTTCGACCATGTCGGCTGGAACACCTACAAGGATCCCGAAACCGGCGAGTTCAAGCCGACCTTCCCCAATGCGCGCTATCTCTTCGGCAAGACGGAATACGACGCCTGGCAGATCATCCGGCATGACGGCATCCATCATCCGGGGCACATGATCGAATGCGTCGATCCGATCGTGGAGGCGGGCATGGCCGATTTCATCGAGCCCGATCACCGCATCTGCGAGGAGCTGACCTGCGAGCCGAGCCACGGCCACACGCCGGGCCATGTGCATGTCTGCATCGAATCGAAGGGCGAACGCGCGGTGATCACCGGCGACCTGATGCACCACCCGATCCAGTGCGCCATCCCGCACCGCACCGCGACCTTCGATATGGACAAGGATGCAGGGCGCGCCAGCCGCCTGCGCTTCGTGGAGAAATACACCGATAGCGGGGTGCTGATCATCGGCGCGCATTTCGCCGATCCGACCGCGGGGCATTTCCGCCTGCACGGCGAGGACGACCGGCGCTTCGAAGGGCTGGGATTGTGACCATGGCGAAGGAAATCCCCGACTACCCGATCGACATCTTCACGCCCGATGCGGTGCGCAATGCGCGCGAGGTGGACGATGCGCTGCGCGAATTCGCCCCCGCCGTGCGCCTGCATGACGGGGTGGTGATGATCGCCCGGCACGAGCACGTGACCAAGGGCCTGCTCGACTGGCAGGGCTTCTCCTCCACCTCGCGCCCGTGGCACGACCCGAACAGCCCGCGCCCGGAGATCCTGCTGACCGACGATCCGCCCCGGCACACCCAGGTGCGCAAGGTGGTGGCGGACGCGCTTTCCCCCCGCGCGCTCGAACGGGTGAAGACGATCTTCGAGGCAGCCGCGCGCGAATTCGTGGACGAGCTGCGCGCGAAGGAAGGCGAGGCGGTGGATGCCGTGGGCGAGATCACCCAGGCCTATATCTTCCGCGTGCTGCCCGACATCCTCGGCCTGCCGAAGGAAGGCCGGCACCATATGCACGGCTTCTCCCAGATGGTGTGGGCCACGATGGGCCCGCCGGGCGAATTGTTCGACGAGGCGATGGATTGCGATTTCTCCGGCGTGATCGAATGGCTGGAGACGACCTGCGAGCGCGAGGCGCTCGACCCCGAAGGCATCGGCGCCGAGTTCTTCCGCGCCGCCGACCGGGGGCAGGTGACGCTGGCCGAAGCCAAGCTGCTGCTGCAGACCGTGCTGTCGGCGGGGGCGGACACCACCTACCTCACCATGGCCAATGCGCTGCGCGCCTGGGCGCTGTTCCCCGGCGAGTACGAGAAGCTGCGCGGCGAGCCCAAGCGGCTGCGCAACGCCTTCGACGAATCGCTGCGCTGGGACAGCCCGAGCCGCATGGCGGGGCGGATCACCACGCGGGATGTGGAGATCGAGGATTATGTCGTTCCCGCCGGCACGCGCTGCGGGCTGATGTTCGCCGCCGCCAACCGCGATCCGCGCTATTGGGATGCGCCCGAGGAATACCGGCTGGAGCGGGACACCAAGCATTCGCTCGGCTGGGGCTACGGCGTTCATGGCTGCGTGGGCCGCGTGCTGGCGCAGATGGAGGCGACCGCGCTGCTCGGCACGATCGTGCGCGAGGTCGAAGCGGTGGAGATCGCCGGCGAATACGAACCGTGGATGACCACGGTGGGCCACGGCCCGATCCGCCAGCCGGTGCGGCTGAGCTTCGCGTGAGGCCTGCCGCTTCCTTCGCCGGCGGGCCGGCCTCGCCCGGCTGGCCCGCCACGGCGAATCTGCCATAATCGCACGATGACCGCTCCCGTCACCCGCATCGACGCGATCCGCTATGCGCGGCACGATCGCACCGCCGCGGCCAATTTCACCGTGCCGGTGGATGATCATGACCTGCCGATGCCGCTCGATTACTACGTCTGGGCGATCCACCGGGCGGATGGCGGGCCGCCGGTGATCGTCGATACCGGCTTCGGCGACGCGGCCGCCGCGGCGCGCGGACGCACCCTGCTGCGCCCGGTGGCCGAAGGGCTGCGCGATGCCGGGATCGACCATCTGCTGGTGGAGGACGTGATCCTCACTCATCTGCATTACGACCATGCCGGATCGCTGGGCGCCTTTCCCAATGCGCGGTTCCACGTGCAGGATGCCGAGGTCGCCTTCGCCACCGGCCGCGCCATGTGCGACCACGGCACGCGCGCGCCGTTCGACGGGGAGCCGGTGGCCCAGCTGGTGCGCAAGCTCTTCGCCGACCAGGTGGTGTTCCACGATGGCGACGAGGAATTCGCCCCCGGCATCACGCTGCGGCTGGCTGCCGGGCACACGGCGGGGCTGCAGGTCGTCTGCTGCGAGACGGCGCGCGGCACGGTCGTCCTCGCCAGCGACGTGGCGCATCTCTACGCCAATATCGTGCGCGACCTGCCTTTCCCGATCTTCATCGACGAGCCCGCCTATCGCGCCGCGCAGCGCCGCGTGCTGGAGCTGGCGGGAGGCTCGCTCGACCATCTCGTTCCCGGCCACGACCCGCTGGTGCTCGCTTGCTTCCCGGCCGAGAACGACATCGCCCGCGTCGACCTGGCGCCGCACACCCCCATCTCGGAGAAATTATGACCATTGTCGGATTCCTGGGCCTCGGCCGCATGGGCGCAGGCATGTCGGCGCGCCTGATCGGGCCGGAGATCAGCCCTGAGGCCCTCGGTGTGGAGCGCCTGCTGGTGCACGACGTTTCGGAACAGGCCGTCGCCGCGCTGGTCGCCCAGGGCGCCGAAGCCGCCAGCTCGGCGAAGGCGCTGGGCGAGCGATGCGACATCGTCTTCGCCAGTCTGCCCCGGCCCGACATCGTGCGCACCGCCGTGCTGGGCGAGGACGGCATTGCCGCCGGCGGGAAGGTGAAGATCATCTGCGACCTGTCCACCTCCGGCCCGCGCCTGGCGCAGGAACTGGACGCCGCGCTTTCGGCCAAGGGCATTGCCAGCTTCGACGCGCCGGTCTCCGGCGGGATCAAGGGGGCGAAGGAAGGCACGCTCTCGCTGATGGTCGCGGGGCCGGAAGCGGAATACGAGACGATCCGCCCGCTGCTCGAACGCATGGGCAAGCCGTTCTACATGGGCGCGACCCCCGGGGCCGGGCAGACGATGAAGCTGGTCAACAACCTGCTGGGCGCGGTCGCCATCGCGGTCACTTCCGAAGGCATGGCGATGGGGATCAAGGCCGGGCTCGATCCGGCGCGGATGATCGAGGTGCTGAACCAGTCCACCGGGATCAATTCGGCGACACGGGACAAATGGCCCCGCTCCGTTCTCCCCCGCAGCTTCGATTTCGGCTTCGCTGCCGCGCTGAGCCTCAAGGACACCAACCTGCTGATGGAGGAAGCCGCCGCGATGGAGGTACCCCTGCCCATGGGCGGTATCGTGCAAGGGCTGCTGGAGCGCACGCTTGAGGCCTATGGGCCGGATGCCGATTTCACCGCCATGGCCAAGGTGGTGGAAAGCGACGCAGGGCTCGATCCGGAACGCCCGGCCTGACCGGTTCGTCGGGAACCCAAAGATCCTCCCCCTTTAGGGGAGGGGGACCGCCGCCGCAGGCGGTGGTGGAGGGGTGTCGCCCCCTCGACAGGCTGACGCCCCTCCGTCAGCCCTGCGGGCTGCCACCTCCCCTTCCAGGGGAGGATCCTTGGTTTCCATTTCGTCGGCAAGCCCCCGGATTCCTGCTTGCAAGGGAATGACGAAGAAAGGGGTGAGGGCGCACGCGGCTTGCCAAGCGGCCTGCGCCTCGCATAACCTCTCTTCCGGAAGCCTTGAAAAGGCCGGCCGCGATCCCTGCGGCGATGGAGAGGTGGGAGCGATGGCGCTTCTGGAGCAACTCAGCACGGCCGAGGTCGCGATCCCTGATCGGCTGCCCTTCTGGAACGACATTGCCCGGATGGTCGCGCCCGTGCTGGTCGAGCCGCTGGGCGAAACGCCGTTCGAGGCGCGGCTCTATCGCCGCAAGATGCGCGAATGCGAATTGCTGTCGCCCTGTTCATCCCCCGCGCGGATCTACAGCGCGCCGGACTATGAGAGCGCGGGCGTGCTCAATCTCCAGCTCCAGCATCGCGGCAACAGCACCAACCACACCGGCGGGCGCACCACCGTGCTGCAGGAAGGGGATTTCGTGCTCTACGATCCTTCCCGCCCGCTCTGGCTGAGCTTCGAGGAATATACCCAGGCGATCGTCGTCCGCCTTCCGCTGGCCACGGTGGAGGAACGCATGCCCCATCTGCGCAGCCAGGTGGGCATCCCCGTCAGCGGGCGCAGCGGCGCGGGCGCGCTGTTCTCCAACTTCATGCGCAATGCCTGGGAAGAGCTGCAGCAGGACGAAGGGGGCCAGTGGGTCGATTCGCTGGGCGATGCGATCTGGCCGCTGCTCGAAATGGCCTATGCCCCGATGCGCCCGGCGGTGGAGACCAATCGGCGGGACGAGCGCCGCCGCGCCCTGTTCGAGGCGGTGGAAGTGGAACTGACCGATCCCGAGCTGGACGTCCACCGCCTCGCCAGGCGGATGGGGGTTTCCGCGCGCTACGTGCAGATGCTGTTCGCCGAGATGGGCACCACGCCGCGCGCCTTCATCCAGAATCGGCGGCTCGAGCTTGCCGCACGCAGGCTGGAGCGCGAGGGGACCGACGTGACGGTGACCGACGTGGCCTATGATGTCGGCTTCAACGATCTTTCCAGCTTCTGCCGCGCCTTCCGCCGCCGCTTCGAGATGAGCCCACGCAATTATCGCGCCGGCGGACGGAGCTGACCGCCGCTTCCCGCTGCCGGTCCGGCTCCCTTATTTGAGTTGGCTGTCCTTGCTGGCCTGCTGCCGGTTTGGTGGACACCGAGATAGGGTGTTTCCACCTATCGGAGGTCCACAATGCAAAGAAGGAAGTTCAGCCGCGAGTTCAAGCTTGAGGCGGTGAGGATGGTCCGCGAA